>JADMIO010823513.1_pt1 | contig 17499 bp, 10 predicted proteins | sample 8958161 | NCBI WGS metagenome assembly JADMIO01 (sample SAMN16585339, study PRJNA669376) | soil metagenome | isolation source: Crop rotation soil | place: USA: Cullars Rotation, Alabama | collected 2011
CCGCGACAACTTGTCCACGTGGAATTCTAAGCTTAGGATCCCAATGTGCTGGAAAGGTACAGCGCTCATCATGGCACGCATGACGCGGTGACCATTGGCTTCTCAACTTTCAATAGCCGATGGGATGCCTCGGGACAAATTCCTACCCGTGCAGTTCAGAGTGGACAGATCACTAGGTTCGGCTCGATCGATCCCACAGAAGGAGGTGAAACTTCCCGAACCAATGTGTGGGTGAAGTACATCAACACAAGAGACAATGGTGGTGTTTTTGAGAATCAGCTGTATGTGACCAATTACAATTTCAGCCTGGTGTCAAACTTCACGTTCTTTCTCAATGATCCGGTCAACGGAGATCAGATCACGCAGAGCGAGTCCAGAAACATCTATGGTTACAAAGGAAGCTACGTTATTGACGGATCATTGGGGAGCGGTAGTCTTCGCAGTGAAATTGGAGCCGGCTTTCGTTACGATGATGTGAACGACATCCATCTGTATCATACAAAATCGCGCAAGCAATTCATCAAGGATGTAGCCCGGGGAGATATTGATGAAACGAACTTGTTCGCTTATGTCAACGAGACTTGGCTGCTCACTCCGAAGTTGTCTGTGAACGCTGCCATGCGCCTCGATCACTTCACCTTCAACTACATCGATGCGCTCACTCCGACTTATCTGCGACAAAGTATCGGCAAACCCGTGGTGAGTCCAAAGCTCAATATCAGTTACGAGGCTTCGAAGAACGTGAACCTTTTCATCAAGAGCGGATTTGGCTTCCATTCCAATGACACACGTGTTGTGGTAGCGCGGCAAGGACAGGAAATTCTCCCGCAAGCGTATGGTGCAGACTTTGGCGGGAATTTCAAAGTTGGAAACAAGTTGCTGGTGAGCACAGCCTTGTGGATGCTCGACCTTGACCAGGAATTTGTGTATGTAGGAGATGAAGGCATTGTTGAACCCAGCGGCAAAACGCATCGCAGTGGCGTTGACTTGTCTGTTCGCTACCAGGCGCTGCCGTGGTTGTATATCGACACTGATGTGAACGTCACCGATCCGAAGGCAAAGGGAGTACCAGAAGGTCAAAACCATATTCCGCTCGCTCCTACTTTCACCAGTATCGGTGGCGTGTCGTGCAGATTGAAAAGTGGTTTTAATGCAAGCTTGCGATATCGTTATCTTGGCGATCGTCCTGCCAACGAAGACAACAGTGTTGTTGCTCATGGCTACTTCTTGCTGGATGCTGTTCTCAAGTACACACGCAAGTCTTTCGAGTGGACGTTATCGGCCGAGAATCTTCTGAACCGCGAATGGAACGAAGCCCAGTTCGACACAGCATCAAGATTGCAAAATGAAACAAGCCCAGTGTCTGAAATTCATTTCACTCCGGGGAGTCCGTTTTATTTTAAGACGGGGATTACGATTTTCTTTTAAAGGAAAGTCACTAATCATTCATGTCTACATACCGTACGCATGACGATGTCGTTTATCGAAGTTTTACTCTCTACATCCAACAGAGTCACGGCTCGAAGCCCGAAGTTAGTAGCTCGTAGCATTTTAATTACCTTTGTACAAAACGAACCTAATCCATGTCCGGAAAATTACTTTTGATTCTCATTGTCATTGCACCATCTATTGTCTTCGCCCAGGAGGAAGCGGTCACCGCCAGCGGTAAGACCGTCATCCTCTTCCCCGATAGTACGTGGAAACTAAAAGTAGAGCGACTCATTGTTAAGGATTCTCTGGCCAGCGCAGACAGCATCACGACACCGAAACCGGAAAAACATAAGAAGATTTACCGAGACACTACTATCGGATTTGTAGGATTTCTAAAACCTGAATTCAAAATTCCTGAGTTGCCTCAACAATCGCAGGGAACATATCAGTACCGCGTGAAGATCAACAAAGAAGGAATAGTGAAAGAGATTGTCTCCACAATACAAGGACCGAACAGTCAAACTGAAATGACTCTGCGTAATGCTATTCTTAAACTGAGATTCAGGCCGAGTGGAATCCCTGTAGCACCGCTGACGGAAGGAACGGTGAGAGTGGTGGTGCCGGAGGGATACTAAGAGCTGGGAGCTGGGCCTGGGAACCATGAATTTTTTCAGCGCCCGGCTCCTGGCGCCCAGTAACTTTTTCAATGTTTTACAACTGGTATTTCCAATTAACATTTATTCAGCATAGAAGACATACAACCCATCCTTCCCTCCAACAGCAATGTCTTTGCGGCCATCGTCATTCAGGTCGATTACTTCAAAATAGTTTCCTGTTCCTTTGCCTTCTCCCAGTACACCATAGCTGATGATGTGCTTGTCGAATGATTGGCCGTTCCATTTGAAATAATACAAACCGATAGGATCAGCTGCACCGGGATCGTTATCGCCATGAGCACGATATCTTTTACCGGTGATGAGTTCGGGACCGCCATCATCATCCAGATCAGTCCATGCCATGGTGTGATATTGCGAAGCAGTGTTGTCAATGGAATGCCTATACCAAGAACGTGTTCCGTTGGTATCAACGCGTTGTTCGATCCACTCGAGTCCGTAGTCATGACCCTGGCCTACAATGAGATCATTCTTCCCGTCATGATTTACATCAGCAACGATCATCGGGACACTGCCTTTCTGAACATTGAACTCACCATGAAATAACCATTGATCCGAGAAAGGTTTGGGCGGTGCTTCCAGCCATCCTGTGCTGGTGATCAGGTCGCCACGACCGTCATCATTGATATCGCCAAAGCCAAGTCCGTGTCCCTGAATGTTGTGGACAATGTGTTCAGTAAACTTTCCAGTTCCCTTTCCCTGCTTGTCCTTGATCAGCCGGAATATTTTTAACGAATTGCCTGGATTGTTCGGAACGATCTCGGGTGTGCCATCACCATCGATATCCCATGAGCGAGTAGTCTCTACGTTGCCCGTCTTTCCGATGCTGGTTGTTTTCCATGCGCGATCACGTGACTCGGGGTTTTTACGCCAGTATATTTCGGTGTCTTCCCACCCTGCCGTGATGAAATCGGTCCAGCCATCGCCATCAACGTCTACTGGAATGGTGGAAAAGTCGTTCTGATATTCATCGAACCGTGTCGGTGTAGTGATGTAGTGTCGCGTTACAAATCCTGGACCTTCATACCAATAAGCGCCTGAAACGAGATCGATCTTTCCATCGTTGTTGACATCGAAGGCCCCGACAGTTTCAAAGCTCTCAGCAGCAATCATCTGCTTGCGGAACTTCGGCAGCTGTTGCGCACTGATTTCAAACGCGCAACACAACATCACACAGGCAACTAGTTTTCTATGTATTTTCATGGTCTAAGAAATTCCGTTCGGTAAATAACATATTACGCCCAGCACTTCACAACATCGTTTGTCTCCCATCTATCAATGCCTGACCCAAAACCTAAAGGGGAAATTCACACACACCAGGCGTCCTCGCGGCTTGGCCCTTTAGGGAATTAAGGGTGAACGATGGCGTTAATGTGGAATATCAAATCGCGATTACTGGCCACCGGCATCCGGCAACGAATTTTCACTCACTTCTCAACGCTCTCACCGGATTGGCCAGCGCTGATGGCAATGCAATGGAGCAGATCGTTAGTATCGTTGTCGCGGAAAGCAGCACCACCGGAACCAGGAAGATCTGCCACATCAGTGGAATGTGAAACGAGAAATTTGCCAGCCACCAGTTGGATGCAAAATACATCGCGGGAAGCGCAAAAAGATAGGCGAGCAATGAAATGCGCAGGAAATCTTTCACAAAAAGAAAAACAATGACGCGCGGTGTCGCGCCCAGGCTTTTACGGATACCGATCTCTTTTACACGATGAGATACGGTAAATATTCCCAGGCCAATTAATCCAAGGCACGTCACCAAGATCGCCAGTATGGTAAAGACATTCATGATGCCAGCGAGTTGCTGATCGTTGTGATATTGTCGATCGAAGAAGTCATCGAGAAAGAAATATTCAAAAGAAGAGCCTGGAAATGCCTGCGTGTAAGCTTCCTTCACGGATGCAATGGTCCGTTCGAAATTTCCCGCAGCGACATGCACAGAAAAATATTTCCAGGCAGTCCATCCTGGCTGAACGAACATCACAGGCTGCACCTTTTCTTTCAACGATACCTGGTGGTGATCGGAGACCACACCGATGATCTCTGCAAAGCGGAGATCAGGTCCCCACCAGAACACGAGGTTGGTATTGAGCGCCTGTTTCAAGTCCTGCTCACGCAATTGCCGGACAAACTCCTCATTTACCAAAACCTTGATGGACTCATCATCAGATTGCCTTCGGAAATTCATTCGTTCATTGTCAGAAAAAATTCTCCCCTGAAGCAACTTGATGCCATAAGCCGTCAGGAAATCCTCATCGATGCTGGAGATATAAGTGGCGAAAGCTTCATCGTCCTTTCCACCTTTTTTCCCTACCGGAAAGTATTCAACAATTTGCCTTCCGGGAACATCTGTGGAAGCAGTTATTCTGTTTACTCCAGAGAGTGCAGAGACATTGTTCCGGAAGAAAGCGATCTTATCACCAGCTGTTGAGTCGTATGCGGCCGGAGCACCCACCACCAGCATCTGGTCTTTAACAAAACCGGGATCCTGCGATCGCATAAATCCAAGCTGCATATAAATCGTCATGGTGCCTGCGACCAATAACATCGCGAGCCAGTATTGAAATGATACCATCAGCTTGCGCAGACCGATACCGGAAGTTTTAGTGAACACTCCTTTCAGTGCCTTTGCAGGTGTGAAAGACGACAGAATGATCGCTGGGTATAACCCCGCCATAAAAATGCCTGCTGTCACAACCAGGAACAACACGAGCCATTGATACGGATCGGAAAAAATAGTGCTCCATGAATTTTTAAGAATGTGTTTTCCAATGACTTCATCGAATGCCGGCCATGAGATCGCCACCAGTAACGCCATCAGTACTAATGCAGAGAGATTGACAATTCCGGCTTCGCAGAGAAACTGGATGATAAGTTGTTTTCGCTGTGCTCCCACTACCTTCCTTAAGCTGACTTCTTTTGAGCGGTCGAGGCTTCGTGCTGTTGTGAGATTGAAATAATTGATCCACGCGACCACCAGAATAAACACCGCAAGGATAGAGAGAAAGTACACTGTCCATCTGTCACCCGGAGCAGACTGCTCTCCTGCCAGCGGTTGATTGAGATGAATGTCTTTGATGGGTTGAAGAAAGAACCTGGTATGATATTCTCGATCCATTTCCTCACCGAGATATTTCCTCATGAATGCTGGAATTTTTGGATCGATTGCTGCCACATCAACCCCGGGTGACGTCAAAATATAACTGTAGCAAACACCCCATTGCCACCAAGTGTCAAAGTCCTTCAGCTTTCTCGTGACGGTAGGAAATGAAATGAGAATGTCGAACTGCAAATGTGAATTAGCCGGAAGGTCTTCCAAAACACCTGTCACGCGGAGCACCACCTCGCCATTGAGACGAAGCTCTTTTCCTAGCACGGGCCCGTCCCCAAAATATTTTCTGGCGGTCGATTCTGTAATGACAACAGCATTTGGTTCGCGAAGGGCATCAGGAGTTCCACTTTGCAATGGAAAAGAAAATATGGTAAGCAGGGCCTCATCTGCAAAGTAGACACGTTCCTCGTGAAAAGATGTAATGGAGCCATCTGGTTTGTGATAAGCAAAATCAAGCGCATTGGCAACATATGAACCGATGTCAGATGTAAAGAGAGATGTCTGGGCGAGTCGTGCGTAAGCTACAACTTCCGGAAAATCTTCCTTCATGTTTATTGCCACAGGCGGAGATACCGATGCACCCGTTCCGATCTCGGTAGTATGGTGATAGAACTTAGCACCAATCCGGTAAATACGATTTGCGTTGGTGTGGAAATCATCATAGCTGTGTTCGAATCGCACGTATTGCCAGATGAAAAAGCCTGCAGTGAGTCCGATGGCAAGCCCGAAGATGTTGATCAGCGAGAATGTCTTCTGTTTCACCAGGTGGCGGATCGCGGTGACGAGGTAGTTTTTGATCATAGGAAGGTGTTTAGCGGGAAGTTCGCGAAAAAGTCTTCCAGGTCAAAGACGCTGAATTACATAAAAAGGATGCATGCGAAATGAATCAACAAAAGACGTCAGGCCACTTGAAGTGTTCAGACGACTTATTTCTTTGCGAATGTGATATCCATCAGCACCCATGAGTCCGGATCGAGCACGATTTTCTCAGGAGCTGTATCTATCGGAAAATTTAATGTGTTCGTCTTGCCTTTGACTTCCATTGTTTTAATGATGACAGGCTTGCCAGGATAATAGATCGCGACCTGAATGGGCATAGCAAACAAGTCCCCGTCTTGCGCTTGAGTCAACGTAACATTGATCTCTTTTTTCCTGTCATCATATTGCCACGAGCCGTCAAGTTTCAGAGCTCCGGGCTTGTAAAGCCATTGGTCGAAGAAAGCTTTGAGGTCTTTGCCCGAAGCTTCCTCCATTTCTCTGCGAAAGTCTGCCGTTGTGGCGTTTGTATTCTGATACTTTGCGTAGTATGTCCGTATCCCTTTCCAGAAGGCATCCTCTCCAACTATGCCGCGCAGCATGTGTAATGTCCAGCTTCCCTTCTGGTAGGTGTGCGAGGTTGTTACATCGTCCATGTTCTTCAGATTGTCATGCACAATGCGATAGTTTGGATTCTTCGCATGAAACGAATCTACTCTTCTCTTGCTATCGGAAAGTCCTTTTAGGAAGGCATCCCGTCCGTATTCATGTTCGATAAACAATAAAGTGAAGTATGTGGCAAACCCCTCGCTGAGCCACACATCATCCCAATCTGATTCTGTAACAGAATTTCCAAACCACTGATGGGCAATCTCATGGATCACCACCTCTCTCCACCTTTGGTTTCTATCCCCTACTACCGAGCCTTCGCTGTACAGAATCGCAGACGCGGCCTCCATTCCACCGCTCACGCTGTTCGACTGAATGTTGGCCAGCTTCTCATATTCGAATGGCCCAACATGTTCACTGTAGAATTCGAGAACTTTCTTCGTTGGCGTTGCGAAGTCATAGAAGCCTTTATCACGATCCTGGTGATATACCCATGTCTGAATTTCTTTGTGATCGAACTCGTCAACCTTTTGAACAGCAAAGCGCGCCACTCCCAGAACGTATAGCCATGGTGCGATCGGAACCGATTGTTTCCAGTGCGTTAATCTCTTTCCATCGGCAAGGTCCGTTTCTTCAATTCTCAGTCCATTGGAGACAACCTGGTAGTGTGCAGGTGCAGTGACGATGAACTCGCAGGTAGCTTTGTCATAAGGATGATCAACAAGGGCGAGCCAGTTCCTTCCTTTGTCCGGCCAATTGTCGCTGAAAAAAGTTCTTTCGCCATATTTATTGTTGGCGATCTTCAATCCGGCTGCTGGAATGCCGGAGTAAGTTATCGTATAGCTACTCCGTTGGTTGATTGTTGAAGATGACGGCAACTGAATAAGAAGCTCGTCTTTTTCGTGAGTGTATTTCAATGGCTTTCCCGCGAAAGTCACCTCACTGACCTTCATTCCTTTTCCGTTCAGGGCGGCAGAAGTGTTGGTGAGATCAAGTCGCAAAACGCTTACACCGTCACCAACGTAGCGAACATCCACTGTAAGCACACATTTGATTTCGTCAGTGTTGTCTGAAAGGTCAATGCGGAAAGCATAGTTAAGAATGTCGATCTTGTAGTTCTTAGGATACGTGTCGGCACGAGATACGGTCATGCACATCATCAGGGCAAGCAGCAACAGGAGATTCTTCATCTGTTATTTTCAGGTCAAGGGTGAATTATTTCTTAAGAGGGAGTTCGGTCACCGGTCTGAATTCCGTTAAGCCTTTTTCCCTGATTGCGGCTTCTACATCTTCGAGACGTGAAGGAACGAAGCCGCTCAGGTTCTCGACTCCATTCTCTGTGACGAGGGCCATTTCTTCAATACGGATATAGAGTCTTTCTTCAGGGATCCAGATCATCGGATCGATCGTGAAGATCATGCCGGGCTGAAGTTTTACACCATGTACTCTGCCAACATCGTGCACGGCCATACCTACGGGATGCTGAAAGTGTCCGCGAAACTTCACGCCTTCTTCAACTGCTTTCTGATGCGCAGGCTTTGCAAATTTCTTCCCGACAAGATATTGCTTCATCTCGGCAGAAGCCTGATCGAGAACCTCGTCTGCGGTGACACCAGGTTTGATGTAACGGAAAAGCGCATCGCGATAAGCAATGATGTAGTTGTATAATTCCTTCTGCTCATTGTTAAATTTTCCATTCACCGGCCAGATGCGTGTTACGTCACTGGTGTAATACCGATAGTCCGGTGCGTAGTCCATCAGCACAAGGTCCCCGTCTTTCAGAATATCTGTTTTGTGAAAATAATGTCCCATGAAGGCGTTCGTTCCGCCACCGATGATTGAAGGATAGCCGTCACCACGTGAACCATGTAAATAGAAAACATATTTCGCAGCAGCGTCCAGTTGAAATTCATAAACGCCAGGCTGTGTCGACCTCATGGCTTCGATCAGTCCCATGCCCGAGATCTGTGTTGCCTTGCGGATCAGTTCAATTTCCTTCGGGCTTTTGATCGATCTCATCGCATCCATTACTGGTGACAGGTCTTTGATCTCAAACTGCGGTACTCTCTCACGAAGCTTTTGAATGAACTGCGCCTCACGGGTGGGCTGCCCGTCCCAGGGATCAGAAGAAGTTCTTGCTTGCGCATACAACAATTCATCACGGCTGTCATCGCCAATCTCCGCAGGACTGAACTCAGTATAAAGTGCAGGCGCTGGTGGTCTGATCAATCCTGTTCCAATCAAATCAGCAGAAAGGAATTCTATCGCTTTAACATTCTCGGCACCCGTAAGTTGTTTGACGAGGTCAGCGTCTTCAGCAGACAAGACTTTTCCCTGGTTGCGTTCTGTTCCTTCATCGCGATGCGGAAGGTAGATCGTGCACTGTTTGTTTCTTCCATTGAGCAACAAATACGCATGCGGAGTCTCGAGTCCGGTCAGATAGTAGAAATTGTTTGTCTGGCGGAATACCGTGAAACCCGGAATTCCCGCAGCGCCCTGCATCACAGCGATCGCATTGTTGCCAATGGCATTGTATACCTTCGTTCTCCGCTCGAGGAATTCTTCTTTGGAAAAGTCAGATTGATAGTGAGGATTGTTCTGGGCCAGCGCGGCAATGGAGAAACACAGCATCAAAACTGTCTGAGTAAATGATCGCATCTGAGTTTAGGTTATGGATAATAAATATAGGCGTTTGACCTGACGTTTGGTAGATGGATAATTGTTTGTGTTATCTTTAATATGCGATCAAAACCATTATCGTATTTAAAGTTGACCTAGAACCGAATATGATTCGATTAGAACCGTTCACAGAATCTGATTTTTCTCAACTGATCACATGGATCGACAGTCCGGAGCTTCTCGTGACCATTGCCGGATACGATCTTACCTACCCTTTGACAAAGGATCAGCTCGAAAAATATTTGAAATTGCCGGATAGCATTCCATTTAAGATTGTCAGTGAAGAAAACCGTTATATCGGACACGCTGAACTGGTCAAATCTGGTGACGACATGTGGAAGATCGACAAACTTTTGATCGCTGAACCGTCCGCACGAGGCCATGGAATCGGCACTCAGGTCATCAACGCGCTGGTACGTTATGCATCCGAAGAGCTTCGTGCTAAAGTAGTAGAACTAAACGTGTTTGAATGGAACATTGCCGGCATCCGATGTTATACAAAGGCCGGATTTAAGATGAATGAAGCAAAGCGAAAGAGTTTTGAGATCAATGGGAATCATTGGGTCGCGGTGAATATGATTCGTGAAATTGCAAAGTAGTTGACGGTCACAGTAGCCGTGTTCCAGATATGAGCTAGAAATATCATTGGGTTCCTTTTGTTATATTTCCGCTTATGCTAATTGAGGAAAAGTTACTCAAACATTGGATCGATCATTTTTACGGATACGGGTCGTGGGAATCAGGGATCTGGCTCATTGACTATGAAGACGGTGGCGGAGATATCCCGGAAGAAGTCGCTGAAAAAGTCGAATACTTCAGTCGTATGCATCTTGCAGCGACAGAACCGACTCTTTGCGATATCAGAGGAATCTATAAGGAGATGATCTTTCGTGTAGAAGGCCCTAAGTCTGAAATGTATAAAAATCTCTATCACTACAGGTTTGATCATCAGGCTCATCTCAATGGAGTATGGAAAAATCTCATTGCCTTCATTCATGGATTCAGGGGCGAGCGCCTGCCTGACTTTCTTGAGTATCAGCGTAAGGTTTTTCTTTCGCCCGTGGAAGAACGTGAGGCATTAATTCGTTTATACCCTTTACCGAGTCCTCACAATCATGCCTGGTACTACAGTTGGCTTGACTTGCCTCAGCTTGGCTTTTTAAAAAGTCGCGCGCAGTATGAGCGGCATCTGTTCGAGATCAGGATGTCTGCAATTCTAAGAAACATCTATCGCTACAAACCGAAGCTGGTGCTGATGTATGGCATGAATAGCATCAACTCAATTAAAGAATCCGTACAGGCATCTTTTCCCTCTGTCAAATTCAAAATGGTGAAAGCTGTAAAACTTCATATACCCCAGCATCACATCACTGATCTTAACGGAACACAATTGTTGATCACAACACAAATACCAGCGTTGAGGCACAATCGAATCGAAACGGGATTTGACTGGGAGGCGTTCGGACGGAGCGTGGCGAATTCCTGATTTAAGTTTTCAGTTCCCAATTTCTGATTTCTACTTTCCTTTCCTAATGACAATGACAAAAAAGAAGCACGACAAAGCTGCCGTGCCTCCAGACGGAATTGATTGATGTAACCCCTTACTTCACTGCAATCCGTTTATTCTTTGAGTTCCTCCTCGGTTAGAGCATACTTTGGCTGATGCTGGTTTTATTTCAACATCTAACTAACAATTTGCACTGCAGAAATGTGTATCATAGACCTGCCAGCTGGGTTAACAGATTTGCCAAAACGAAGGTTAAAACGATGGGGGATCAATAATCAAAAGAACTCAGAAGGCCTTTTACCAAACTGTTGAGCAAATTGGCGCGAGAAGTAGCCTGGACTTTCATATCCAACGCTAAGTGCCAGGTCTGCCAATTTTGAAACTTTTTTATCTATCAGAAGCTGGTATGCTTTCTTCAGCCGTATCTCTTTAATAAGCTGTGCAGGCGCGAGTCCTGTAAGCTCTCCTGTTCTACGGTAAAGTTGCCGTTCACTCAAACCCAGATGGCGAGCCATGTCGGGAACGCTGATCAGTGGTTTGTCTATATTTTTCTCTACGTAATCTTTAATTTTGGTGATCAGTACATCGGTGGTGGCCCCTGCCTCTGATTGCTCTTCCTGCTCAACCGGTTTCAGCAACCACTCTCTCCTCCTGTCCTGATTGACCAGTAAATTCTGAATACGGATCTTCAGCTCGAGCGCGTTGAAAGGCTTTACAACATAGTCATCAATGCCGAGCTTGAGGCCTTCCAGTTTGTCTTCTTCGGATGCCCGTGCGGTCAACATGATGACAGGAATATTCTGCAGTCGTTCATCTGTTTTAAGTTTCGATAATAAAGTAAATCCGTCCATCACCGGCATCATGACATCGGAGATGATGAGGTCTGGATTTTTATGCACCAACCATCTCAATGCTTCTGCCCCATTTCCAACGGAAGCAACCTCGCAGTGGCCCACCAACAGATCGCTTACATAGTTCCGCATTTCTCCATGATCCTCTACCAGGAGAACAAGCGGTGTCTTTCTGAATTCTTTCCACACGAATTCCTCTTCACTTTCCAGAGCGATATGATCACTTGCTGAAGGAGGCTCGACCAGCGGAAATTTCAGGGAGAATATTGCTCCTTCACCAGGTTTACTTTCCACCGAAATTTCTCCACCATGCAATGATGTCAAATCCTTTGCGATAGAGAGGCCTATGCCTGTTCCGCCCTGCACCTGCACGCCCGATTGTCCTTGATAGAAGCGATCGAAAATATGTGGGAGGTCCTCCTCGGCAATTCCCTGGCCCGAGTCGCTGACCTGGATGTCGATGTTAGTTTTGTCTGTGGAAAGACTTGTTCGTATTCTGATCCATCCACCGGAGGGGGTGAACTTGATGGCGTTATAGATAAGATTGTTGAATATTTTTTCGAAACGGTGCTTGTCGGCATCGATGTAGAGCGATTGAGAAATGATATGATCAACAATGAGCCGGATATTTTTTTCTTCAGCAAACGAATCGAAGGCTGTTACCACTCTGTTCAACCAAGGTTGCACGGCCATGGTTTCTTTTTTGAGCTCGATCCTGTTGGCTTCGAGCCTGGTGAGATCGAGCATTTCTTCGATGATCGCATTGAGCTTTCTGCTGTTGCCGAGAGCGATGCTGAGACGCTCCTGTTCCTTTTGTGAATTCTTGCTTTCGCGAATGAATTCCAGCATGCCGGCGATCAACGTAACGGGTGTTCTTAGTTCATGCGAGATGTTGGCAAAGAATCTCGACTTCATCCGATCGACTTCACGAAGCTTAGTCGCTTGTTCCGAAATGACAGCGCTGGCCGACTCGATCTCTGCTTTTTGAGAAGCAAGTAACTTGTTTTGCCTTTTGGTTTTTTGGTTCTGGCGGATCACGACAGCCGATGCAACGATCAAAATAAAAATGGAACCGGACAGCACGATCATTGTAATCCGATCCGATCGCTCACGTTGCCTTTGCAACTCATTTTCTTTCTCCAGTAAGGCAAGCTCTCTGTTCTTCTCTCCCAGCATGAGTCGTGTTTCGGCTTCGGCCAATTGTTGAGCGTTGTCTTTTCTGGCAATGCTATCTTGTACCTGAGCATATTGTTTCAAATAGTGAACAGCGTTAACCTGATCGCCTGTCTTTTCATATAACGATGCAAGAATTGACAATGCGTCTTTATAGTTATTGAGAACACCCTGCTCACGCGACATTGCCTCTGCGGCCTTCGCCAGCGTGATGGCTTGAGCATATCGCCTATTGTCCATCAGCAGCCTGGCAAACTCCACATTATTTTGCACAGTGTGAAATGGATTTTTGATAAGCTTATCGTTGACCTCGTGCGCTTTCAGAAATGATGACTCAGCCTCTTTCCACTTTTTTACGGCCCGGTAAGAAATTCCGAGGTTGTGATAAAATGTGAACTGAGAATATGAATCTGTGGGACTAATCTGAATAGATTGAAGAAATGATATAGCTCGCTGGTAGTTCCCCATTTTCATAAACGTCTCACCGATTCCGAGCTCTGCGTAGTTGACGAGGATGGAATCACCAATGACACGGAAAACGTCTGCAGCTTTCCGATAGTACTCCAGCGACTCTTCAAACTTACGCTGCTCCTGGAAGATGATCGCGATGTCGATATAATTTCCACCAATGAATTCTTTCAGGTTCAATGAATCGGCCAGCCTGTTCGACATCGTAAAGGCGTCAAATGCTTTGGGGTAATCTCTCAGTTTTGTGTAGGCCATACCGATGTTGGTGAGATTTTTGATCTTCATCATCGGGTTTTCAGGACTCTCCGCAAGTGCAAGGGATTGCAGGTAGTAAGACTCTGCAACACTATATTCCCCAATGCGATAAGATTGATTGCCGAGGTCCGTCAGGATGGAGATCTGTTGCTCGCGCAACTTCAAAGTTCTTGCGGCTGCCAGGGCCTCCAGTAAATACTCACGCGACTTTTCACGCTGCTTGTTTTGCTGAAGAAATGTCGCCATAGAGAGATTTGACTTCAGCAACCCTTCATAATATTCGGAGGCCTCAGCAGATCTTATGGATTGCTCGAAGTAATGATGAGCTGAGTCGTAGTTTTTTCCAGAGAAAGAAATTCCTTTTTCGCGAAGTGTTCTTACCATCGTGGTATCCTGTTCAATGGCAAAAGCGCTGACGGACAATATGAGGACGATCGATATTACCAGGCAAATTTTTTTCACGATAGTAATATCGGCAAATATCAGCAAGCAGAAAAATGACTTAAGGCACTGAGTGTTTTTAAGGTTTTCTGATCATATCGATTGTTCCAGTATCAGGGCGAGGACAACGGTTATCTTCTTTAGCGAAAACGTGATCTCTGCCATGATCCACTCAGACTTGACGAAAAGCGCAGTGCGTTTAACAAAATTATTCATTTCCCTCAAGGTTATTCAATCCATAAACTGTTGCGATCGGTGCATATTGACATAATCATTAGCATGATGTTGGAGAAAATTCGCATTGGTAGCACATGCGTCCGCAACGCACCAAAAAAAACTTTTCTCATGATGTTGAAGATCCACAATGCCAGCTTATGAATTTGTCGAAATACCGGATACACTGAAAGCTCCGAATGGTCACACGGCAAAGTTGTTTGTTCCCGAAAATTCAATCCATGTTGGATCAGGAAATCACCGGACAACGAAATGTCAACAACCCAAAACACTCCCCTGATTTGTAAAAAAGCCAAGAGTACTTCACCAGGTTAAATCACTAGGATCAGGCATTGAAAATGATCGTGTTTCGCTTCATTCCAAATGTCACTTCCAAAACCCTCCGATCAACAAATTGTTAACGTCATAAAACCGTTTTTTCAGCCGCTTGGTCGGTAGTATTTCAAATAATCATAATTACTTAATAATGAGGTCATTACAGTCAACGCATTGACTTTTTAATTTATACCTGTTTAGGTACTGTATCGCCCCAATATTAAATGTGAGTTTAGCCATCATAAACCGCTTGCCGAACCTTTCCAAATAGCTATTTTTATAGGAAGCCCATTTAGCTAGCTGTAGACTTTTTACCAAAGATGCCAAATCGATTCACTTTCCTAAGTGAACCCAGGAGCCTATTCCTATGCCTCATCCTTAGCTTTGCATTTTTGCAATCCTACGGTCAGAGTGGTTGTTCTTGTCCGCCAGTCGGCACCTGCGGAGCTTGCAATGGAGGACTGACAACACTTACGCTGCAATATACGGGTGGCGGTATCCCTCTCGCGGTAACAGCAACTGACGGCCTTGGCAATACATTGCCTGGCGGAATTAACCTCCTCACAAACATCATCAATATCACAAGCCTCGCCCCGGCAACCGAGCCATTTCGTGGTGGGAGTGTCACCGTAACCGTAACAGCTCTGCTGGGCGCTATCCTATCATCTGAAACCATCACAACAACCTGCGCGGTTCCGGTATTCGAGGGAAGTGTCTTCGGTAATTTGATCATCCTGAATGGAACCAGCTTAAATGGTGGTCCTTTGTGTTGCATAGCTGCAAATCAGGATCACATCGCCCCTGTTTTTACAACGTCCTGCCCCGCTAATATTGTGCTTTTCACTGCCCCCGGAACATGTACTGCATCTACCGGTTGGACACCTCCGCTTGCTACGGACAACTGCGGCACGGCTACAGTTACCGAAGATCACAACCACCTGGGAACAACTTTCCCATTGGGATTTACCACGGTAACTCACACTGCCACCGATGACTACAACAATACGGCAACGTGTTCATTCACGGTTGAGGTCCGGGATAATATCAATCCATCATTCACATCCTGTCCCGCCAGCCGAAACGTAAACCTCGATGCAACCTGTAATTATACTGTTGAGAACTTTGCAGCAATGGCGACTGCCACCGACTACTGTGATGCCAGTGTTACGATTACACAAAGTCCTGTGGCAGGAACTCCGTTGACGGGGGTGAATAGTGTTCATCTCATCACCCTCACTGCAACAGACGATGCTGGTAATACTTCAACTTGCACGTTGAATGTTACGCTGAAAGATGTTTCCAATCCGACATTCACCACTTGCCCTGCGAGCCGGAACGTGAGTCTCAATGCAACGTGCGGCTATTTAGTCGAGAATTTCGCGGCCATGGCTGTCGCGAGTGACAACTGTGATGGCAGCGTGACGATCACGCAAAGTCCGGTTGTTGGAACAGTGTTGTCGGGGATCAACAGCGTTCATCTGATCACCCTGACTGCAACAGATGATGTTGGAAATACTTCGACTTGTACGCTCAACGTGACGTTGAAAGATACTTCTGGCCCTACGTTCACAACCTGCCCTTCAAATTTCACGGCTAATCGCGGACCAAGTTGCAGTTATACAGTTCCGAATTTCGTTCCCCTGGCCAGTGCCAGTGATAATTGCGATGCCAGTGTCGTTATCACTCAATCTCCGATTGTCGGCACAATTGTAACCGGTAGCCCGCAGACAATAACTTTGACTGCAACGGACGTTTCCAGCAATACCACAACCTGTCAATTCACTATTACCCTTGTTGATGGGACCAATCCTGCATTCATAACTTGCCCCGCGAGCCGGAACGTAAGCGTTGGGGCTACCTGCAGCTATCTGGTGGAAGACTTTACCGCACTTGCTGCAGCGAATGACAACTGCGATGCGAGCGTAACGATTACACAGAGCCCAGTAGTTGGAACTCCATTGTCAGGGATCAACAGTGTGCATCTGGTCACGCTCACTGCGACTGATGATGCCGGCAATAGCGCTACCTGTACACTGAATGTTACTTTAAAGGACACCTCGAATCCGACATTCACAACTTGTCCCGCGAGTCGCAATGTAAACCTGAATGCAGGGTGCAATTACCTGGTGGAAGATTTTGTCGCCATGGCTGCTGCTACCGATAACTGCGATGCCAGCGTGACCATTACCCAAAGTCCTGTGGCTGGAACTCCGTTGTCAGGCGTCAATAGTGTCCATGCGATCACCCTCACTGCAACAGATGATGCTGGCAACACTTCAACCTGCACGGTAAATGTTACGCTGAAAGACACTTCAAATCCAGGCTTCACACTCTGTCCTTCTGATCAAAATGTTCCTGTCGGAGCAACGTGTACTTATCTTGTTGCCGACTTTACTGGCTCTGCTACCGCGACAGACAATTGTGACGCAAGTGTTACTATTACTCAATCACCGGCAGTTGGAACACTACTGAGTGTTGTGGGAAGTAGCCACGCAATCACTTTGACAGCCACTGATGATTCAGGAAATACTACGACCTGCGATTTTGATATCACTTTGATCGATAACACCGATCCAACTTTCACGCTTTGCCCTTCTGACCAAAATGTTCCTGTCGGACCCTTGTGTACTTATCTTGTTGCAGACTTCACCGGTTCTGCTACCGCGACAGACAATTGCGATGCAAGTGTTACGATCACTCAGTCTCCAGCAGCTGGAACGCCACTGAGTGTTGTGGGGAGCAGTCATACGATCACCTTGACAGCCACTGATGATTCTGGAAACACTACGACCTGTGATTTTGATATCACTTTGATCGATAATACCGATCCAACTTTCACACTTTGCCCTTCTGATCAAAATGTCCCTGTCGGAGCATCATGTACTTATCTTGTTGCAGACTTTACAGGCTCTGCTACCGCTACTGACAACTGCGATGCAAGTGTAACCATCACTCAATCCCCAGCAGTTGGCACGCCACTGAGTGTTG
>JADMIO011153650.1_pt1 | contig 17498 bp, 11 predicted proteins | sample 8958161 | NCBI WGS metagenome assembly JADMIO01 (sample SAMN16585339, study PRJNA669376) | soil metagenome | isolation source: Crop rotation soil | place: USA: Cullars Rotation, Alabama | collected 2011
CGACCCGCCGCTCCGCAAACGAGGAGGCCATCGGCCATTTGCGCCGTGCGCTGGCGCTGGTCGAGATGCTGCCGTCGACGCGCGAACGCGACCAGCGCGAGCTCAGCTTACAGTTGGCGATCGGCGCGCCGCTGGTCAGCGTGCGCGGCCAGTCGCATCACGAGACCGAGCGCACATACGCGCGCGCCCGCGAGCTGATCGCACGCATCGGCCCATCGCCCGCTCTGCCGCGCCTGCTGGCAGGATTGGCGGCGGCGTACTTCGTCAAAGGTGATCTCGCGACCGCAGCCGAGCTCGCCCGGGAAGCGCTGGCTGCAGCCGAGCAGACGGGCGAGCCGTTCGACCTGCTGGCTTCACACTACCTCGTCGGGCTGCCGCTGCTGTTCCAGGGCGAATTTTCGGCGGCGCTGCAGCACTTCGAGCAGAGCATCGCTCTGTACGATGCGGCCGAGCACGCGTCCCTGGCGTACTTGGTCGGGTTCGATCCGGGCGTCGATGCCCGCTCGAACGCCGGCTGGTGCCACTGGTTTCTCGGCCAGCCCGACCGGGCGCTGGCGATGAGCGAGGAGGCGGTTGCGCTGGCGCATCGCGTCGACCATCCGCTGAGTCTCGCGCTGGCGCTGTTCTGGGCCGGGGTGGTCAATATCTTGCGCGGCGAGTTCGACCGCGGCCGCGACCGTGCCGAAGAGGTGATGGAGCTGGCCGAACGGCTCGGCTTCCCTCTGTACGTCGGCCTCGGTGGCATACTGCGCGGCGTCGCGCGCCTCGAGTCGGGCGAGAGCGAGGCCGGTATCGCCGAGATGCAGCACGCGATGACCGAGCTCGCCGGCATCGGCAGCGGGATCGGTGCGCCGCAGATACTCGTCCTGCTCGCCGAAGGCCTGTGCAAGGTCGGCCACTACGACGACGCGCGGAACGCCCTCGGGCTCGGCATCGCGCAGGCCGAAGGTCAGGGGCAGCACTACTACGACGCCGAGCTGCGCCGCGTGCGCGCGCAGATCCTGCTCGACACCAACGGCGATGCCGTCGAAGAGGTAGAGACGCTGTGCGGTCAGTCGTTGGAGGTCGCGCGCCAACAGGCAGCCAAGTCGTTCGAGCTGCGCGCCGCGACCGTCCTGGCGCGGCGGTACCAGTGTCAGGGCAAGCGCGATGCGGCGCGCGCCCTGCTCATGCCGCTCTATGCCTCGTTCAGCGAAGGTTTCGACACGCGCGATCTGCGCGCCGCCAAGCAGCTGATCGACGAGCTCAGCTAGCGACGCGTGCGCGGCGTCACGCGGGCGACCGGCAGGCGTGTTGCAGCTCGTCGAACGCCGCGCTCGCGACCGCCTCCCAGCGCCACGCCGCGGCGCGCTGCGCGATCGCGGCGCGATCCCAGGCATGCCGCAGTCCGCGCTCGACCGCAGCGACGAACGCGTCGGCGTCGAAGAACGGAATCAAGAAGCCATCTTCGCCGTCGCGGACGATCTCGGCGTTGCCGCCCACACGGGTCGTCACGACCGGCAGTCCGCAGGCAAGCGCCTCGGTGATTGCGTTCGACCATCCCTCGCGGCCGGTCGCCAGGCAGAACAGGTCGGCCGCCGCCATCCACAACGGCATCTCCTCGTGCGGCCGGCCGAGCTCGAGACGCACGCGCGACGCGAGCTGCTCATCGCGCACGCGCCGCTCAATGGCGGGAAATCGGCTGTCTCCGCCGCCGCGATTGCCAACTGCGACATACAAGATGTCGGGGTGCTGCGCGGTGAGACGCGGCAACAGATCGAGCATGCGCTCGTGCCCCTTGTGCTCGAGGAACGCGCCGACCGCCAGCAGAATCGGACGATCGCGCGGCAGGCCGAGACGCGCCCGCGCGGCCTCCTTGTCGCTGGGACGAAACTGGCTCGCATCGATGCCGTTGGGAATTACCCGCACGCGTTCCGGAGCGACGCCGAGATCTGTGGCGAAATTGCGCAGCGAGTCGCTGACGGCGATCACACGCGCGTGACTGAGAGCGAAGCGGATCTGCTGCCGCCGCAGGACATGGCGCGCGATTGCGACCTCATTGCCGCGCAGCGTGATGACCACCGGGCAGCGCAGCGCGCGTCCGAGCAGCGCGGCGCCGACCCCGGCCGGGTAGCCGAAGTGCGCATCGATCACATCGAACGGAAAGGACACCCGCAGGCGCCGGACCAAGCGCAGCAGGCTGAGACAATACAGGAGACCGTCGAGCGACTTGACGACACCGGGAACGGAGAGGACGCGCGGGTGATAGACGGGAAACCCGAGCTGATTCTCCACTGCCGGCGCGTCGGCGCGCTCCCCGCCGCGCCACCGTCGCTGCGGCGGAAACCACGGAATCGGTGCCACCACTTGTAGCTCGCAATGCGCCGCGAGATGGCGCACGCGGTCGCGCACGAACGTCCCGTACGCCGGCCGGCGCGCATTGGGAAAGACGGTGCTGAGCACGAGGACGCGCATCGCTCAGGCGGAGCCCAGCGCCTCCGCCGGCACCGCCCGCGGAGGTTGCCAGAGCAGCAAGCGGAAGGCGGTCGCGACCGTGGCGAGCATGGTGACGAGATGGGTCAGGTCTTCGCTGCCACCCCAATGGCGTAGCACCGTCGCTTCGATGCCCTGACGATCGAAAATATCGGAGGGAAACGATGGGCTGGCGGCGAACTCGCGGATGACCTGCGCAAGCTGCGGATCGCTGCGCGTGTCGGCGCACAGATCACGCCCGTTCGCCGGTGCGCCGGTCGCGCCGATACGCCGGCCGAGATGGCCGCGTGCCTGCGCGGCGAAGTCGGCAACGCGCATCGCGTGGACGCGCGATGCCGTGTGCGCCCACGGCACCGCAGCCGCGGATGGGAATGCGGTGCTGATCATCGTCTTGTACGCGTGTTGCTGCAGCCGCCAGTGCAGCGGCGCGCGGCAGAGATGCGCCACCAGATCGCGATCGAGAAAGGGCGCCCGCACCCGAAAGCGCGACCGGTCGACGACCGCCGATGCGAAGATCCCGCGTCGCTGCCGGTTCTCCATATCCCAGACGTCGAGAACGTCGGCGAGCCCCTCTTGATCGATATCGGCGAACGTGGCGGCGAGAGCCTCGCGCAGTGTCGGCGCAAAGCGCCGCCAGAAATCGAAAGAGAAGACGCGCTGCAGCGCCGCTTCCGGAACGCGCCGCGAGCGCCGGAATACCCAATCGATGAGTTGCTGCCGCGAGCGCCACAGCATCACGCGATACGGCAAATGCGCACCCGTCAACGCATCGCCGGCGTGGCCGTACAGAAGGACGTCGACGCGTTCCGCCAGCACGTCGTGAAAGTGCAGCGACGTGAACGTGGCCTCCGAAAACGACAGCAGGCCCTCCGTGCGCCACACGACGGGCGAGAGCGAGCGGCCGAGATAGCCGGGCGCGTACGTGAGCTGGAGGTGATCGACGCCCGCGACACGAGCGAGCTGCGCGGCGTACCGCACGTCGCGGCTGTCGGCGCGTCCGAACGAATAAGCCAAGAGCGGGGGCGCGTGCGCGTCCGCGGCCAGCAAGAGCGTGCGGCTGTCGAGACCGCCGGACAACGGCAGGCCGACGCGCTCGCATCCGCCCGCGACGCGCCGCATGGTGCGCCGCGTGTGCTCGGCAAGACCCTCGACATATGATGACAGAGAGGAGCGATCATCGCGGCGAAAGCGGAGGCGGAAGTAGCGCCGCGCCGTCACTCCGGCCGCCGTGACGTCGAGCCACGCTCCCGGTGGTGCGAGGCGCACCGTCTCCAGCCAGGTACGGTCACCGAGCGGCCAACCGCGTCGAATCAGCTGCAGCAGGCCGATACCATCCACCGCGGGCGTCGTGTCGAGCACCGCCAAGATGGCCTTCATCTCTGACGCGAACAGCACGCGCCGGCCGCACTGCGCCAGGAACATGGGACGGTAACCGAACGGATCGGTCGCGATCGACAGGCGTCGCTCGCGTTCACAGAAGATGACGATGCTGAAGTGGCCGTTCAGCCGCTGCACGAAGTCGGCCCCGTCGCGACAATACGCGCCCAGACAGAGCTCGGCGGCGCTCTCCGCCGTGGCCACGCGTCCATTGAGCCGTGCGCGTAGATCGTCGTGATCGAAGAGCTCACCGGCAAAGGCCAGCCACAGACCGCGCTCCGCGTCGCGTGCGATCGCCGGGTCACCACCTTGCGAACGATGGTCGAGCAGCACGCATCCGGCGCTGCACGCGCTGACACTCTCCGCACGGACCGGCGGCGACGCCAGCTCGAGCGCACGCCGCATACGCGCCAGCGTCGGCTCGACGTCGTCGGGCGCGACGTCCGGATCAAAGAGACCCGCCAGTGCGTCCATCGCCGCGCACCCGTCACTGCGCGCGCGCCGCGAGCACGGTGCGATACAGCGATTCGTAGCGCGGGCCCAGATGCGACCAGTCGCGCTCTGCGCAGACGAAGCGGCGCGCATTCGCGCCGAGCGCGGCGCGTCGCTGCGGCGCGGCGGCGAGCGCGGCGAGCGCATCGGCGAACGCCTCGCAGCTCTCGGGCTCACACAGCAGCCCGGTCTCGCCGTCGCGGATCAGTTCCTGCAGCCCGCCGACCGCTGCGGCGACGACCGGCTTGGCCATGGCCATCGCCTCGAGCGGCTTGAGCGGCGTCACCAGCGACGTCAGCCGGTTTCGGCGACGCGGATAGATGAGCACATCGCAGACCGAGTACCAGCGCCGCACTTCGTCGTGCGGCACGGCGCCGGCGAACAGCACGCGCGACTCCACACCGAGCTGCTTCGCAAGCGCGCGTAACGCACGCTCCTGGTCGCCGCCACCGACGAGCACGAGGCGTGACTGCGGCTGCTGCTCGGCGATCCGCGCATACGCGCGCAGGAGCACGTCGACTCCCTCGTAAGCAAAGAAGAAGCCCACGTACCCGAACACCACCTGCCCTTCGAGGCGGTGCACGCGCAGCAAGTCCGGGTCCGGTGCCACCGGGTGGAACGCGCCGGTGTCAACGCCGTTGCCGGCGTGAAAGATCTTCTCCGGCGCCACCTGACGGCGCACGGCTTCGTCGCGCAATCCCTGTGAGATCACGACTAGTGCCGCGACACGGCGCATGAGCCAGGTTTCGAATGCGCGCGTGACGCGGCCACGCAGCGCCGTGGCGGTGGAAAGGTCGCGCGCCGCACTCGTCGCTTCCCAGAGGCCGCGCAGCTCGTAGACCAATGGGACGTCGATACGCCGCGCCGCCCACAGCGCCGGGACGCCGTTGAGCGACGGGCTGTGGGCGTGCAGAACGTCGGCTCGGCGCTCTTTCAGCAGGCGCGAGAGATGCTGCGCCAGGCCGCGCATGCGCAACAACGACGATCGCCACGTCGATGGTCCGGAGCGTGGAATCCGCGGCAGCCAGACGTACGGCACGCCATCGATGCACTGCTCGGTGGGTTGCGCGACGTCCGGCGCCAGCGCGACGGCATACGCATCGATGCCGGCCGCGCGCTGCGCGCGCAGCAGAGCATGGCTGCGTACACTGTAGCCGCTCACCTCGGGCAGCGAGTGGTCGAGAACGTGCAACACGCGCACGGCAGGACCCTACCGATTGCCCGGCGCTGCTGCGCCGGCAAACCGCCTGTGCCAGAGGTTGAAGACCAACACCGCCCAGAGCTCCGTCGTCCGGTTGCGCAGGCCCGACAGATGTTGACGCCACATCTGGCGCAGCGCGTTGGGCTCGAACAGCCCGTGCGCGGCGCCAACCACCTCCTCCTCGATCAGCGGCCGCAGCTCACCGCGCAACCACGTCGCGACCGGCATGGTGAATCCCATCTTCGGCCGCTGCAGGATGGGCGCCGGCACGAAGTCGCGCACCGCCTCTTTGAGCACCAATTTCGAGCCCGCGCCGCGCAACTTCAGACGCGACGGCAACGACGCGACGTATTCGACGAGCGCGTGATCGAGCAACGGGCAACGCACTTCGAGCGAGTTCGCCATGCTGGCGCGATCGACCTTGGTGAGGATGTCGTCCGGCAAGTAGGTCTTGAAGTCGATGTACTGGATGCGCGACAGCCCGTCCGGCGCGCGGGCGGTGCGATACAGGTCGGCGAAGAGATCGGCGGTGCGATATCCACCGAGTGCGCGCGTCACGTCGGGATGCAGCAAGCGCAGTTTGTCAGCCTCGGCGACGCCACTCACCGAGTGGCAGTACGCTTCCCAGGGTGAACGCGCCACGTTGCTCAGAAATGTCTTGCCGCGTAGGGCCTGCGGCAAGAAATCGGCCTTGGGGTACAGCGCTCCGGCGAGCCCGAACAGGCCACGCCGCAGGCGCGCGGGAAAGAGCGCGCGCACGGCGTTCTCGCGTACGTCGAAGGCATAGCGCCGGTAGCCGGCAAAGCTCTCGTCGCCGCCGTCGCCGGACAGGGCCACGGTCACGCGCTCGCGGGCAAGCTTCGAGACATAGTAGGTCGGAATCGACGACGCGTCGCCGAACGGCTCGTCATAGTGCCAGGTGAGATCGTCCAACACATCGACCGCACGCGCGGTCAACACCGCCTCGCGATGGTCGGTGTGGAAGTGCTGTGCGGCGGCGCGCGCGTACGGGAGCTCGTCGAAGGCTTGATCGGTGAAACCGATGGAGGTCGTGATCACGCGCGGCGCCGCGCGTGCCATCAGGCCGACCACCGCCGAGGAGTCGATGCCGCCGCTGAGAAAAGCGCCGAGCGGCACGTCGCTGCGCAGGCGCACGGCGACCGCATCGCCGAGCAGCTCCGCTACGCGCGGCGCCGCGGCGCCGTGCGCGTCGGCCCGCGCACTGAAATCGATGTCCCAGTAGCGGTGCAGCTGCTTCCCGCGCTGGTCGGCGAGGAGGTAGTGCCCCGGCAGCAACTTCCTGACGCTGCGGAAGATGCTCTTCTCGCGCGGCACGTACTGCAGCGAGACGTAGTCGCTGAGCGCTTCGAGATCGAGACTGCGATCGAGACCGGGAACAAGCGCCAGGGCTTTGAGCTCGGACGCGAAGACCAGCCGATCGCCGACGAGCGCGTGATAGAGCGGCTTCTTGCCCAGTCGATCGCGCGCCAAGAAGAGCCGGCGGCGGCGGACGTCCCAGAGCGCAAACGCAAACATGCCGCGCAGGCGCTCGAGGCATGCGGTGTCCCACTCCTCGTACGCGTGCACGATCGTCTCGGTGTCGCTGCGCGTGCGGAAGCGGTGCCCCTTGCTCTCCAGAAGCTGCCGCAGCTCGGGAAAATTGTAGATCTCGCCGTTGAACACGAGCTGCACGCTGCCGTCTTCGTTCGCCATCGGCTGGCGGCCGCCTTCGAGGTCGACGATGCCGAGGCGCCGGTGGCCGAACGCGACGTCGCCGTCGACGTAGTAGCCTTCGTCGTCGGGACCGCGGTGCACCAGCGTTGCGGTCATGCGCTCAACGACGCGTCGCCATTCGCCGGCCGCCGCGCCGGAGCGATGATAGATGCCCGCGATCCCGCACATCCGTCGCGCAGATGTATGTCGTATGCGGGATTTTGGATAGCATCCGCCTCCGTGCCGGTGGTGCGCGCAGCGCGCCAGCGCGACGCGCAAAGCGTTGCCTTGCGCACGGCGGCCCTGCGGGCCGCCACCGGCGCGGAGGCCGGTGCTACCCGAAACCGATCGCCTTCCGTGCCCACGCGTAGGTATGGTGCGGATAGGAGAGGATCATGAGCCGACGACTCGCCATTCTGCAGCTCGCACTGGCCTGCTGCCTGACCACGAGCGCCGCACATGCCGACGACGCACCCGCGCAGATGAAGTTTCATCGCGAGCCGGTGATCGACAAGCAGCAGGGCGGACTGGTGGTGTCGACCATCGCCGTGCCGGACGGCTGGAAGATGACCAGCAACGTCGTGTGGAACTACAAGGACGTCAGCCATCCGGTGCGCGCCGGCGGCCGCGTCGAGGCGCCCGACGGCAGCGCATGGGTCGAGTTCTTTCCGGTCGAGATCTTCTACTGGCTCGAGCCGGTGAAGTCGCCGGTTCCGGTCGGCACGCGCAGCCTGGGAATGATCCACAAGCCCAACGTCGGCCTCAAGGACGCGATGGACAGCTTTGTCATCAAGCCCTATCGCGGCAAGCAGAACGACCTGCACGTCGTCGGTTCGCGCCCGGTCAACGGACTCGCCGAGGCGTTTCATCTGCCGAACATTCCCGGCGCGGCAATGGCGGTGCGCCTGCGCTACAAGGTCGGCGACAAGATCGCCGACGAGGACGTCTACGCGCTGCTCGGCACCGGCAACCGCATTCCGTACACCGGCCCGCAGGGAACTTGGTACGAGAGCCATCGACCACTCGTCCTGGCGCACGCGGTCGGCGCGACCGACGGCCAACTCGAGAAGCTCTATCCGCTGCTGTCGTTCGTCGCGACATCGGTGCAGCCGGATCCGATCTGGGAGCAGCGCCGCCAACAGGTGCTGGCGCAGCTCTCAGCCGAGTTCAATCGCCTCATCGCGCAAGGCTACGCGCAGATCCAGGCGGCGGCGCAGCTCAGCCGCGCGATCAGCGCCAACAACGACGCGATGCTGGCCGGCATGGAGTCGCAGCGGCAGGCGCAGGCGCAACGCGACGCGGCGGCGCGGCAGCAGGACGCGACGAGCAGCGGCCACGACGTGAACGACGACTTCGACCAGTACATCCGCGGCACCGAGAAGATGAAGGATCCGTACTGGGGCGAGTCGGAGCACTCGTACAACGAGCAGTACCACTGGACCGACGGACAGGGGAACTATCGCCATTCGAACGACTCGACGTACAACCCGAACATCGGTGCCGGCAGTGGGCCGACCTGGCAGCGCATGGAGCCGGTCGACCGATGAGCGGAAGACGTACACGGATTGCGCGGAGCGGACGCTGATGACGGCGATTGCGAAACAGGCAACGAGCTCGATCTCGTTGCCGGTGGGCTTTGATCCCACGCCGGATGCGCTCGTCGTCGATGGTCAATTCCAGCTCGGGACGTTTGCGACAGCGATCCCGCACGTCAATCCGCTCGATGCCGTGCCTGCGTCAACACGCTGGCTGCACACGCTGCGGCTCAAGGAGTGGCAGGCGTTCCAGGCGATCGACGCGGACTACTTCATCGTCGGCGCGGTCTACATGACGAAGGTCGTCGACCTCTTGCAGATCGCGGTGGTCGAGAAGCAGAGCGCGCGCATGCGCAAGTGGCAGTTCCGGCTTCCGCCGCGCCGCCTGCACGTCGCACAGGGATTGGAAGGGACGACATCGACCGGCTGCGCCGGCGGATTGAGCGTGACGTTCGCCAACGACATCCCACGCGGCGACCTGCGCATCGAAGCGCAGAGCGCTCGGCGTGGGGAATTGCCCGAGCTCTCTCTGCAAGTTGCGGGACGCTGTGGGCCCGGCGAGGCCGGCCACCTGGTGATCTGTCACCCGTTTCCGCACGGCAAGGTGCTCTACTCGCACAAGTGCATCATGCCGGGCGCCGGCGAGCTGCGCCTCGACGAGCTCCGGCATGAGTTCGCTGCCGGGCGCAGCGTGCTCATTCTCGACGACCACAAGGGCTTCTATCCGTTCCCGATGGCGTACGACTGGCTCACCGCGGCGACGCGCGACAGCGGCGGCTACATCCTCGGGTTCAACCTGACCGCAAACCAGATCCGCGATCCCGAGCGCTACAACGAGAACGCGCTGTGGATCGGCGCCACGGTGGAGCGCCTGCCCGCGGTGCGATTCGAACGTCCGCAAGGCGTCTACGGCACGTGGTCGATCCGCGACCGCGAGGGTCGAGTGGACGTGCGCTTTTCGCCGACGGTGCGCAACGAGGTACACGTGGGGCCGAGACGCGTCGTCGCCGAGTACTTCGGTCCGTTCGGCTGGGTCGAAGGGACGATCGCGCGCGCCGACGGCGAGACCGTGCGCCTCGACGGCCTCTTCGGCATGGGCGAGCAGAAGCGCATTCGGATGTGACCTCCGAACGCGCGCCGATCGCTCTCAATCGTCGTTGAGCCGCAGCACCTGAGCGATGTCCATCGTGCCGAGGCCGAGCGGCAGCACCACGTCCATGTTGACGTTCGGTCCGGCCAGGCTGGCGCCGGCGTTCTCCACCCAGTTGGCACAGTTGAACGGCCGCGCGCTCTGAGTGACGGTGGTCGCGCCGCCCTGCTGCGCGTTGAGGATCGTGCTGGTCGCCGTCGCGGTGGTGACGGCGGTATGCAGCGGCGGCGCAAAATCCGCATCCTCGCAGGGCGTGACGCCGTCGTCGGTGGTACCCGCTTCCACCACCACGCGCAGCACCGCGCCGCCGGGTCCCGCATCCCCGCCGCTGCCGACAGTCAGCGACGGCGGGCCACTCGGGCCGGCGCCCTGGCTGTCGACGACCAGGTCGACGCCGAACGCGCTGCCGCCATCGCAATCGACGTGGCCCAGGTGATCGGGATCCTGCCGCACGCGCACGCACACGCGCCCGGAGCCGGCGAGCGCCGGCAAGTTGGCACTGAGCAACGCCGGTTCCGCCAGCACGAACGCGGCGCGGCCGTTGGCGTCGGGCGCTCCGGCAGCCAACTGCAGTGGGCCGGGAGTGAAGTTGCCCTGTGAGCCGCTGGTGATGCCGAACAGCGACGTGACGCGCAGCAACGTCGACTGTCCGTCGTCGGGCGGATTGGTGTCGGACGGTCCCGGTACGATGCTGAACGCCAGCGGCCCGAGTTGTGCCGCAGCGCTCTCGCATTGGCAGGCGAAGCACGTCTGACCGCCGCCGCAGTCGGCGTCGACCTCACACGCTTCGGGAAAATCTGGCGCGGCGCTGGGATCGATCACGCCGTCGCCGCAACGGCGCAGCGTGCAATCGGTCCGGCAGGCGGCGTTGGGCGCGTCGGAGTTCGCGCCGCCGGCGTCGCATTCCTCGCCCGGACTGACGACGCCGTCACCGCAGAACAGCGCGCTGCAGTGCAGGCTCTGTCCGGGATTGAGCTGGCCTGGCGACGAGGACTCTTCGACACAGCTCGGCTCGATGATGTCGGCGAACGTGCAGCCGCCGGAGAGATGCCATTCCGCTGCTGCGGTCGCGCGGCCGAGGGTGCTGCTCGTCTTCTCGAAGGACACGCCGTTCTTCCATCCGCGGTCCTGCCCGGCGTTGTACGGCGTGATGTGGAAGTACGAACCATAGGCGCCGACGTTCGGCACCTGGCCTTCGTAGCTGATCGCGTCGACGAATTGGCCCAGCGGTCCGCGCAGCAGGATGCCGTCCGGGCACGAAAATCCGTCGCTGTTGAGCAGGTTGCCGTTCTGCAGATTGGTGTCGGCGAACGGCGCCGTCAGGACGAGGTCGCATTTTCCATGCGCGACGTACCAGCTCGAGCTGCCGGTGAAGCACACGACCAGGAAGCCGATTCCGGTACCAGTATCGTCGTTCAGCACCGTTCCGGTCGGCAGCAGGCTGACGAAGTGCGCGTTGCCGTTGGTGATGAGCGCGGGGAACGGCGTGTTGCAGCTCTGCGCTCCTTCGACCGAGATGATCTGATAGCCGCTCAGATCGGTTCCCGCCGCACCGGCGATCTCGATCAGCTCATCGCTGTCCTGATTGCCGCCGTTGCGAAAGTCGTCGTAGTCGAATTCGTTGATCCACGGCGCGATCGGATCGCCGACGCAGACGCCGGCGACGCAGACGTCGCTGGTCGTGCACAGATCACCGTCGTCGCACGTTTGTCCGTTCTCCAACACGCAGGCCGACGAGCAGCAGTCGCCGTCGGTGAGATTGCCGTCATCGCACTGCTCGCCGGCGTCGAGCACGGTGTCGCCGCAGAGCTCCTGCGTGCAATCGGCGCGGCAGCCGTCGCCCGGCGTGTGATTGCCGTCGTCGCAGCCCTCGCCCACCGTCTGCACGCCGTTGCCGCAGCCGGTCGGCGTGCAGTTGTTGTCGCAGCCGTCGCCGTTGACGACGTTGCCGTCGTCGCACTGCTCGCTCGCGCTCTGGATGCCGTTGCCACAACCGGTCACGGTGCAGTTGTTGTCGCAGCCGTCACCGTCGATGGCGTTGCCGTCGTCGCACGCCTCGCCGGCGGTGCGAATGCCGTTGCCGCAGCCGGTGGCGCGGCAATTGTCGTCGCAGCCGTTGCCGTTGACCGCGTCGCCGTCGTCGCAGGTCTCGTCGCCCTCGGGGATGCCGTCGCCGCAGACCACGGCGCAGTCCGTCGACGGGCCCTTGCCGCTCAGCTGTCCGGCATCATTCTTCGAGAAGGTCGTGAAGCGGCCGCACAGCGATTGCGCGCCGACGCGAAAGCGCACCTCGGCGAACGCAGCCGGACCGTGAATCGCCGGCGCATAGGCGGCGCCCTTCACCTTGATGATCAGCTTGCCGAGCTTGTAGAGGATCTTCTGCACGCCGCCGTTGGCGCCGCTCTTGTCCGAGTAGCGAAAGCCGCCGCCTGAGACGCTCCACAGCTCGCACGGCAGCGAGACCAGCGGGTTCGTCTGCGCGTCCGTGGAGAAGCGCAACGATGCGCCGCCCGGCGCCGTCGCGCAGGTCGGATCGGCCATCGTCAGCAGACCCGTGTCGCGCGCGAAGATCACCTTGGCGCTATCGCGACCCGCGGCGCTGGAGTCGCGGAACTTGATGGTCTTCCCACCTGTTAGGGTGGTGGGCGCCTGCGCGTATGCCGTCCCCACGAACGCTGAGCACACCAATGCTGCGAGCAGTCGGATTGCAGCCACGTCTACTCTCCCCCAGAGCCTCGTTGCTACACGAGCACCAAGCGCACAATCAAGCTGAAAACTGCCGATGCCGTCATGGCGGCAACTCGATGACGCGCACTGCGCGCGCAACAGCGCGCTCGCCACGCGCGCAATTTCGATGTTGACGAGCCTGTTTTGCGGAGTAGGTCTACCCCGCACGTCGCGCTGCAACGGAGGAATGAGGATGACGATCAAGCAGGTGGTTGGATTGACCGCGCTCGCAATTGGATTGGCATCTCTGGCTGGCTGCGACGGCGGCCATCGCGGCGAGGCGCAGGCGACGTGTTCGCTCGCGACGCTGAACGGCCGCTACATCTACGCTTACGACGGCTTCAACGTCAGCGGTTCGAGCGCAGCCGACCGCGTACCGTTCGCGAACGCCGGCCATGAGACGTACAACGGCAACGGCACCGTGAGTGGGTTCTCCACGACCAACACCAACGGCGTCGTCAGCGCCGCCGCGTACACGGGGACGTACACGGTCGAGCCGGATTGTTCAGGCACAACCGATCTGATCGACGAGAACAACGTCAACTCACACTACGCCATCGTCATCCAACAGAACGGCCTGGTCGTCGGCTATGCCGGCACCGATCCCAACGTGGTCACGGCTGGCTACGAGAGCCGGCGCAGCGGCAACCAGGGCGCATGCGACTCCGACTCGTTGCAGGGCACCTATATCTACGCCAACGACGGCTTCGAGACCGGCGGCGGCACGTCGACGCAGCGCAGCCCCTTCTCGCAAGCGGGGGTCGAGGTCTACGAGGGCGACGGCACGATGTCAGGTTCCGTCACCGCGAATGCGAACGGGACCGTCAGCCGGACGAGCTACGATGGCACGTACACGATCAACGACGATTGCTCCGGCGAGATCACGTCCGCAGCCGAAGGGCAGGAGCCGTTCCACTTCAGCATCTACGTCGATCCGAGCGGTGACGACTTCGCCTTCGTGCGCGTCGATGCCAACGTCGTGAACTCGGGCTACGATCGCCGCCAATGAATGCGCCGAACGTGCTCACCGCGTCGGGAGTTGACCACGGATAACACGGATAGCAGGGATAGCAGCGATACGGAGTCCGTATCCGTGCCATCGGTGTTATCCGTGGTCAACTTCTTGCCCGATTGCGCGGTCGGCTGCGCCTCGGTTAACGTCGCCGCGCTTTCAACTGTGGGGCGTTCGCATGGAGAAGCTGGTCTATCTGCTCTGGAAACGTGACGGCGACGCGATCGAGTCGTTCCGCGGTCGGCTCGTCGGCGACGTCGGTCGCACGCTGCTCGTCAAAGGCGCGCTGGCGTTGACCGTCAACGTGTCCGACCTGCGCGAGCAGGTGGGAAGCGGAAGCATGCAATACCTCGGCGAGGGCAAGACGATCAGTGCCTGCGTGTCGCTGTGGCTCGACAGTCTCGATCAGCGCTTTCCTTTAGAAGCGGCGTTGGGTGCGATCAGCGAACGGCTCGACGGCTACCTGGTCACCGAGTCGATGCCGCTGCGCTGTCCCGACCGCGATTGGCCGGACGGTACACGCAGCCCGGGCGTGACGTTGTGGACAGCGTTTCCCAAGCCCGACCGCGTCAGCGACGAGCAGTTCTACGCCCGCTGGCACGGCTCGCACACGCCGCTGTGTTCGAGATCCATCCGCTGTGGGAGTACACGCGCAACGCCGTCGCGCGCGCCGTCACGCCCGGCGCCCCGCCGCATCGCGCCATCGTCGAGGAGCGCTTTCGCACCCTCGAGGATCTCATCGACCCGATGAAGTTCTTCGGCTCGCCGGACAACATCCAGCGCGTGCTGACCGACATCGCGACCTTCTCCGATCTCGAGTCGATGAACACCGCTCCGATGAGCGAGTGGATCCTCAAGAGCTGCTGACATGCAGCCGCTCAACGAGCTCGCCTTCTACACGCTCGCCGGCGCGCCGTCGTCGCCGCGCGCGTTGATCGAGGAGGTGCGCGCCGCCGAGCGGCTCGGGCTCGGGTCGGTCTTCATCTCGGAGCGCTTCAACATCAAGGAAGCGGGAGCCCTGTCCGGTGCCGTCGGCGCGGTGTCGGAACGGCTCGGCATCGCTACCGGCGCCACGAATCAGAACACCCGCCATCCCTTGGTAACGGCGAGCTTCGCCACGACGATGCACCGCTTGACCGGCGGACGCTTCGCGCTCGGGCTCGGCCGCGGCATCAACATGATCTTCGACATGCTCGGCATCGCGCGCATCACAACCGCTCAAATGGAAGACTTCGCCGGATTGATGCGGCGGTTGTGGAAGGGCGAGATGATCTTCGGCCACGACGGTCCGGCCGGCAAGTTTCAGATGTTGCATCTCGACCCGACGTTCAACGAAGCGGTGCCGCTGATGCTCACCGCGTTCGCGCCGCAAACGCTGCGGCTCGCCGGGCGCGCCTTCGACGGCGTCATCTTACACACCTTCTTCACCGACGAGACCGTCGTGCGCTGCGTGCGCACGGTCCGTGAAGCGGCGGAGCGCGCCGGGCGCGATCCGGGCAGCGTGCGCATCTGGTCGTGCTTCGCGACCGTCGGCGATCACATCGCGGCGCCGCTGCGCCTCAAGAAGACCGTCGGGCGACTGGCGACGTATCTGCAGGGCTACGGCCCGCTGCTGGTCAAAACGAATCGCTGGGACGCCGCTGTGCTTGAGCGCTTCTGGTCGGATGCGACGGTGGGTTCGTTCCGCGGCGCGATCGACGACAAGGCGACGACCGAGCAGCTCGAGCACATCGCCACGCTGCTCCCGCCCGAGTGGCTGGCACCGGCGGCCACCGGCTCAGCGCAGCAGTGCGTCGACGCGATCCGGCATCAGTTCGATCTCGGCGTCGACGGCGTGATCCTGCACGGCGCGACGCCGGCGGAGCTCGAACCGATCCTCGCCGAGTATCGCTACCGCCGCCCTGCCGGCCGCTTCGATCATCTGCCGGCGAACCCCGGTGCCACTGCCGGGTGATCGCCGGCGTTCAGTCGGTCGTACCGCGTCCGTGCTGCTGCTTCTCGGCGATACCGAGGCGGTGGCGCGCTTCGTCGAGCGGCACCTCGATCCACGGCCAGTGATCCCATTCGTCGGAGAGGTCCGTCTTCATCGCCCCGCCGCGGCGGATGGCCTCGATCACCGCCGGCGCGACCGCACCGACCGTGCCGGTGCGCGCTCCGACGTCGATCGGCGTCAGGTCGACGCCGACGCTGAAGATGCTGAGCACGAAGAGCAGCGTGAACAGCCCATGGTCCGGGCGCCCTTCGCGATAGCCGGAGATGAACGAACCGACGAGCGTCTCGCCCTCCGGCGTGGTGTCGTAGCCGCCGAGGACGTGGCTGAAATCGTGGTAGATCCCCGCCTCGGGGAAGCCGCCTTTTTCGCCCGGAAAGGCGAAGCCGTTCTTGTGGTAGTGCTGCCAGACGCGTTTGCCGAGGCGATCATCGGGCAGCCGTTCGAGCGCATGGTAGCGCGCCGCCAGCTCGCGGTCTTCCGTCATGCCGCGCAACGTCAGGATGCCTTTCGCCACGCCGAGCAGGCCGCCGTGATCGCGATACTGGTCGCGCAGCGCGTTGGGCAGGTGGCCGTTGCGGATGACGCACAGGGCGTAGAGCGTCATGTCCCGGTGGGCGAGATGGCGCAGTGCCGACAGCGCCGGCGTCGCGACGCCGAGCCCTGCGGCGAAACGTTCGACGCACTCCGCTTGCGCCGGCGGTGGCTTTCCGTCGGCGAAGCTGACGACGAGCATGGCGTTGACGACCTGCTCGCGCATCTCCGGCCGCGTGACGGCGGCGGCGAGCTCGTCGGGCGAAATGGGATCCAGGGCGTCGATGTCGAACTCGGTGTGCAGAACGAATCGCTGCGCCGCCGCCATGACGTTGCGCACCGGCGGTGCGATCTGGCCGGCCGCGCGCGCCACCGTTGCGACGGCGCGGATTCCAGCGGCGGCTTCGTCTCGTGTCGGCTCGTGAATCTGCATCTGCGCTCTCCTTGGCGAGCGCAGGCTAACAGATCGCCGGGTCCTGTCAGCGACGATTTCAAAGACTTACACGGATTCCGCGGAAGAAAGCCGGATTTCACAGAGAGAGCTGAGGTCTCCGCGAAATCTTGCTGAGAGTCCGCGTAATCCGCGTAACGTCTTTGGGACGGAATTATCCTCTCAGGCGATCAGAGAAGAATTGCAGGATCTCGTCGACCGCAGCGCGCGTCGGCTCACCTTGCTGGTCGACGAGGTGCATGGTGACGACGCTGTGCGGTTTCATGTTCGTCGGCGTGTCTTTGTTGGCGCACGCGTCCGGCAGCACGCGGCCGAGGAAACGGTCGCCGAGCGCCTGCTCGTAGGCGGCAAAGCGCTGCGCCTTGCAGAACGGATCGCCGGCGAAGCGGTAGGCAAGCACGGTGAGGTCTTCGCGCTCCATGCGCGCTTTGACCTGGGCGAGCTCGTCCGGCGCGATGTGCATGCCGCCCGACTGCATGATCGGCAGCGACGGCTGTGACAACACCGGCGCCAGCACCGCCGGCTCGAGCATCATCGAGAGCGCGAAGTTGCCGGTGAAACACATGCCGATGGCACCGACGCCCTTCCCGCCGCACAGCGGATGAGCGTGCGCCGCCAGCGCGCGCAGCCACGCGGTCACTGGACTGGAGGCATTGGCGGCGAAGGCGCGGAACTCGCGGCTGATGCACGCCTTCCCCATCACCTTCAGGCTCTGCGGAATCGTGATCGGTCGGCCGGGATCGCCGAAGAGGCTCGGCATCCACACGGTGAAGCCGGCATCGCGCACCATGCGCGCGAAGCGCGCGACGAGCGAGTAGATCCCCGGCATCTCCGGCATCACGAT
>JADMIO011246935.1_pt1 | contig 17498 bp, 19 predicted proteins | sample 8958161 | NCBI WGS metagenome assembly JADMIO01 (sample SAMN16585339, study PRJNA669376) | soil metagenome | isolation source: Crop rotation soil | place: USA: Cullars Rotation, Alabama | collected 2011
CTAAGAAATCTCCTCATCGCTCCTACGCCCAAAACAGAATCGATGTGCACGTCGGCTTGGACGGCGCAGTGGAGTTTTTCTACAAAACAGAAAAAAATCGCCGCCTTTGACTCCAAAATCACCCACCCATTGGGCCTATATCGATCGCACAAGAAACGGGAGGGGTTTCGCTACGGACCTATTTCCAATCAATCTACCCACTACCACCAACTCTCACCCTGACATTTTCACGTTGCTGTTAACCTGACACTTTGACCTTGCCACGACAGCACGAAAAATTTAGGGCAGTGGTTCAGTTTGGGAAAGATCTCTCCGTTCGAAATAACACACATTTATAGCGGCAATTCCGAGCGAAACGAGGAATCTTTCTCGATGTGGAGGCTCATGTCCGATTGAACCTGAACCACTAGCGAATTTAGGGAGTAGGAAGACAAACAACTCGAATTGGAGCGGCTGCGAATTTCCGATCAAGCGCGTTCAACCGCGCTCGCTCTATCAATTTTTCGCTCGTCGCGTTTACGCGCTCTGAGGCCGGTGAAAAAATTTGCGAGCAGAGCTGAGGATTCGTCGGCTAGAACGCCGCCCGTGGCGGGCAGTTGGTGGTTGAGTCGTTGGTCTTCACATAAGCGATAGAGAGATTCTACCGCGCCGGCCTTGGGATCGAGACAAGCGAAGACCAGTCTGCGCATTCGCGCCTGAAGGATGCCGCCCATGCACATAATGCACGGCTCCAGCGTGACGTAAATGTCGCACTGGTCAAGCCGCCAGCTACCCAATTTTCTTGCCGCTTCTTCGATGGCAAGGATTTCGGCGTGGCCGAGCGGGCTCTGGCGCTCCTCGCGGCAATTGTAACCCGTGCCGACAATTTCTCCCGCCAGTACAACTACCGCACCGACTGGAACTTCCTCGCGGCGCCCGGCTTCTTCCGCAGCGGCGAGAGCGGACCTCATGAACTCAATATCGGCGTTTTCAGCTTCCAGCATGTTTTTTCAGAGACCGCTCGCACTCCACGGCTCAGGGATGCATGTATTCAATCGGCGGCGGCTCGATATCGGTAATAACCTCCAGCACCCCGGCGACGCTTTTGGCGATCCGCACGATCTCCTTCTCGAGATCCGGATCGGCGAGGATGCCGGAGATCGTGACCTTGCCTTCGCTGCTGCTGACGTTCAGCACCACGTTGCGCGTCTTCGGCGCAGTGATCAATGCGGCCTGGACGCGCGCGGTCGTCGCCAGATCCTGAAAGGCCTTGAGAGAACCCGGCGTCGGCTGGAACTCCGGCCGGCGTACGGTGTCGGCGATCAGCTGTGCGCTCACGTCGGAGCCGAACCGGCCGCTGTTGATAACCAGATCGTGGCCGACGGGATCCTGCCATTCGTCGTTGAATACCGCGTGGAAACGCCGCGTGCGCACTCGATCGAGCTCGCGCAAATACTGCCGCGCGTTTTCGCGGTCCATGCCCTGCTGCGAGCGCACCAGCTCGATGCGATATTCCACGGGCGCGACGATCAAAACTTTCAGGACGTGCGGAATACCGGGCAACAATTGCTGTCCCGCGCGGCCGTAATAAACCAGGTTGCCTTCCTCCGCGACTTCGCACATGGCCGCTTGCAGCGTTATGCGGTAAAGTCGCATGCTCTCGCGCCAGCGCTCCCACCAATGTCCCTCCCCCTCCAACACCTCGGTGTATTTGGCCTCGGGGATGCCGTAACGCTTGCTCGCTTCGATCAGCACTTCGCGCGCCACCGAACGATAATTCAGCAGAGAAGCGACCTTCTCGGCGATCGCGTTTCCGCCACTGAAGGCTGCATGAGCGATGGCTACAATCGACATGGCCGGCCTCCTTTGTATTTAATCTATTCGGCTAGAGATATCTCCTAACCTACTGATTAAACCACAAATACGGTCTTGCTATGCCCTTAGTACATCTTTCGCGCTAATCCGACAAGGCCTTTCCTTTTTAGAAACGCGAAAGCAGGAAACCAAATGATTTCTTGGGAAACGCGGTTTAGCCCGCGGCTCTTCTTGCTTGGGGCGGTGTCGACGGCGTGTACAGAAACCTTCGCAGGTGCGCCATCAACTCGATCATCTTCACTGGCTTCTTCAAAAAGTCGTTGCAGCCACCGTATAACGCGGCGTTTTTCATGTACGGGAAAATGCTCATGGCAACGATTGGGATTTTCTCTAATTTCGGTTTTTCTTTGAGCAACGACACGAACTCCAGGCCGTCCATGTCGGTGAGGTCCAGTTCGAGCAGGATTAAGTCGGGATGATGTTCGATCGCTTTGCGCAATCCGCCCTCACCGGTCACGGCGACCTCCGGCGTCAGTCCGGCAAAGAGAACCTGCTTGACGAGGATTTGCGTGTAATTGGGCTGCTTCTCGATGATCAGAATTTTGTAGCGCGAGGTCGACGGCATTTCTTCCGATCCTTCGGGGCCGACCATACCGCAACAAACATACCTCCGAGACAGGTTTGCTTGGCAATCGAAGCTACGCTATGCGTTTTGGGACGCAACGGGAAAAATTACCGTGGAAGAACCGGATCCGCCAAGAACGAGCTGCTTTCGTGGCGTTCTGGCGCCACGGCACGCAGGGCGCAAAAAGGGACTGTTCAAATTTGAGATTACTTGATCGTACGACCTTGTAACACGCGCCCGTCCGGGTCAGTGCAGTCACAGGGCTCGTTGGCGGGCCCAAACCCAAATGGACAACTGAAACGAGCGACGCTGCATTCACGTGCGGTCAGCTGATCCGACAACCTGTCAAGGAAGCCGCGCGGCTCCTCTTTTTGTTGTCCCGTGGAAAGGTTTGGCCCGATCGGAGCCGGTGTGGTCGTGGTCTCGCAGGCAGTAAGCGTAAAGCAGAAAAGCGTGACCAAGAAAAGAATCGAAGGACACCCCAAGCCGCATCTACGCTTGGAGAAACGCTGCGAATATCGACTGATCTCACGCATTTTTAGAGTGGCGCGCCCGGAGGGATTCGAACCCCCAACCCCCAGATCCGTAGTCTGGTGCTCTGTCCAATTGAGCTACGGGCGCATGAGAGAAAGCTGAATTTCAGATATGCATCGCGCCAGCCGCTCCGCCGAAAAACCAGTGGCGGAAGAGAATTAAGCTCTGCGACCAAGAGCCACATTAAAATAGCAAAGAGCGGCCGCGATTTCTACAAACCAGAAGCGCTTTTTCTCGATACGGTCTTCAATGAAAATCCCGGCTGGGCGCGCCGGCCGGTCGCAATTTCATCCTGGGCTCCCAAAGTTTCTCCGCCACCAGATGGACCACACCGTCTTCGGACTGAATCGTGCCGCTGACGCCCAGAAAGCTGACCGTCTTCGCCAGCACTGCGAAGCGCTCAAACACGCTCTCCCAAATCACCACGTTGACGAACCCGGTTTCATCTTCCAGGGTCATAAACACTACGCCGCGCGCCGTGCCCGGCCGCTGCCGGCAAATTACCAGACCCGCGTAGCGCGCCTTCACGCCGTTCTCCATTTTTGCAACCGTGCGCGCGTCCGGCAAGCCATGCCGCATCAACTCGGCGCGCATCGGCTCAAGAGGGTAGCGCCGGGCGCTGTGCGAACTACGTTGGTAATCCCAGCCGACCTCCTCGAAATCGTTCAGCGGCGCAAACCCCGGCATGCGCTCGCGCAGCGGCGCCGACAAAGTCTCTTTCTGTGTTCGCGCCAGGCGGCGAATGTCCCACAGCGCCGCGCGTCGGTCGACCCGCAGGCTATCGAAAGCGCCCGCTTCGGCGAGATCGCCCAGCGAGCCCTCGTCCAGATTCGTGCGCCGGACAAAATCCTGGAGCGAAGCGAACGGCCCGGCCTCGCGCGCGCCAAGAATCTTTTCCCGCTCCCGCTCGCCCAGGCCTTTCACGTAGCGAAGTCCCATGCGCACGGCGAAACCGCCGCTGCTTCGCGCGCACGGCTCCAGCGTACAATCCCACTCGCTGAATTGCGCCTCGATCGGCTCCACTACGATCCGATGGCGCTTGGCATCTTCAACGATCGTTGCGGGCGCGTAGAATCCCATCGGCTGGGCGTTCAGCAGCGCACAGGCAAACTCCGCCGGATAATGGCACTTGAGCCACGCCGTCGCATAAGCGATCAGCGCGAAGCTCGCCGCGTGGCTTTCTGGAAAGCCATATTCGCCGAAGCCGCGAATCTGCTCGAACACGCGCTCGGCGAACTCTGGGGCGATGCCCTTGGCCTGCATGCGCGTAGTCAGCCGCTCGCGATGACGCTCCATCCGCCCGCTGCGGTGCCACGCCGCCATGTCGCGGCGCAGTTGATCCGCCTCTCCAGGCGTGTAATCCGCCACGACCATCGCAAGCTGCATCACCTGCTCCTGGAAAAGCGGCACGCCGAGGGTTTTTTCCAGTACCGGCTCCAATAAATCATGCGGGTACGTCACCGGTTCTTTTTCTTGCCGGCGGCGCAGATAAGGATGCACCATGCCGCCGGTGATCGGCCCGGGCCGAACGATGCTGATCTGAATCACCAGATCGTAAAATTCTTTGGGCTTGAGCCGCGGCAGCATCGCCATCTGGGCGCGGCTCTCGATCTGAAACACGCCGATCGTGTCGCTTTTGCCAATCATATCGAAAGTCGGTGTATCGTCCGATGGGATCGTCGCCATCGATTGTTCGATATCGCGATGCTTGCGCAAAAGTTTGAAGCAAAGGTCGAGTTGCGTGAGACCGCCGAGACCGAGCAGATCCACTTTGAATAGACCGAGGTCTTCGACATCAACTTTATCCCACTGAATCACCGTGCGCTCCGGCATGGTCGCGTTTTCGATCGGCACAAGATCGTGCACCGGTTCGTGCCCCAGCAAAAAACCGCCGGGATGAATCGATAGATGGCGCGGAAAATCTAAAATCTCATTGCTGAGATCAAGCAGATGCTCGAGCAGTTTGCCCGATCCATTGATGCCCATCCGGCGGAGCGCTTCGGGACGAACCGGCTCATACGAAGAGAGCAGCTTGGCCGCGCGATCGAGCGCGGTTTCGGAAAATCCCAGCGCCTTGCCCACATCGCGCAGCGCCGAGCGAGATCGGTAACGCACCACGTTGGCGACCATCGCGGCGCGCTCGCGGCCGTATTTTTCATAAACGTGCTGGATCACTTCCTCGCGCCGATCGTGCTCGATGTCGAGATCGATGTCCGGCGGCTCGGCGCGCTCGCGCGAGATAAACCGCTCGAACAGCCCTCCGATGTGATCCGGGTTGACGGCGGTAATACCCAGACAGTAGCAAACCACGGAGTTCGCCGCCGAGCCGCGACCCTGACAGAGAATGTCGTTGGCGCGGCAGAACTCGACGATCTCCCGCATGGTCAGAAAATAGCCGGCGTAGTCGAGATCAGCGATGATTTCCAATTCCTTGTCGATCTGCGTGGCGATCCCGGCAGGAATTCCTTTTTCATAACGCCGGCGCGCGCCGTCGAAGGTCTGCCGTCGAAGCCACTCGAGCGAGGTCATGCCGTTGGGCAACTGTTCCGAAGGATAGCGGTAGCGAATCTCGCTCAGTGAAAAATGACAGCGATCAGAGATCTCAAGAGTGCGCGCGACGCTGGCCGGATCGTCTTCGAAAAGCCGCGCAAAAACCTGGGAATGTTTCAAAGCATATTCAGCGTTAGGCTTGAGCCTTTGGCCACAGGATGACAGTGGTATTCCATGGCGGATCGCCGTCAGCACATCCTGCAACTGTTGGCGCGCCGGCGTGTGGTAGAGCACTTCGTTAGCCGCGACCAGAGGAATCCCCAAGCGGCCCATCAGAGCGCGCAATCGTGCTTCCTGGACAATTTCCTCTTCGCACCGATGCCGCGCCATTAAGCCATACAGCCGATCGGCGAACGCATCGCGCAATTGGCTCACGACCGAGTCCGAATCTGTCTCGCCAATTACCGACGCTTCCCCGCTCTCCAAGTTTTTTTGTATTTTGCTACGACTTTTTCGGATGACTGCCCGCACGGGTCTCGAAAATGCCTTTGCGCCTTTCCACAGCGCAATCAATCCCGGCGCATGGGCGCAAACTTCGTCCCAGGTGACTGCGCTTTCTCCTTTCGCAGAGCGCAACCGTCCTTTGGTTACGAGCCGACAGAGGTTGGCATAACCGACGCGATGCTGCGCCAGCAATACGATCGTCGAACCGTCGCTGACCGTAACTTCCGCACCAACGATCAGCTTGAGGCCGATCTCTCGGGCTCGCATGTGCGCGCGCACGACGCCATAGACACCGTCGCGATCGGTCAACGCCAAAGCCGGCAAACCGAGTCGCTGCGCTTCATCGACCAACTCATCAGGATGGCTCGCGCCTTCGAGAAAAGAATAATTGCTCTTGCACCAGAGCGGAACGTACGCGGACATCGAATAAACAGGCAACGCCAAGACGCGGCACTTTAATGGCGTTAAAAGTCCGGCCTTTACGAGAAAACGTATACTGAAAATTATTTCAGTATACAAGCCCAGCAGGGAAGATTAGAGAGCCGAGTTTACGAACCAAAATAAACCAGGCGTTTGTTCCAACGGGAAATTTTTTTAATCAAGGTTGGCAGCGCAGCGCTGTGCCAACCCCGCGCTTTTCACCAGCGAAACTGCATCTGCAACAAGACTGCGGCTTCCGGTTTGTTCCTGCCTACCACTGCATTGACGCCGGCAGCCGCAGAGAAATTTCGGTTGCCGACGAACGTCAGGGCTCCACCGAGCTTGAGCGCGCTGCCCGAATCGTCACGCCTCATGATGCTGAATCGCTCTCCTTCTGCGCCGCGGAACGCTGCGGGAATCGACTGGTTGCCGACGCGGAAATCGTGCTGCCAAGCCGCCGTCAGCTCCGGAATTAAAGCGCCGACAGCGAAATTCATCGGCCGCACAAGCGAAACCCAACCTGGGGGTAAGAGCTCTACTTGGGGGAGTACCTTCAACTGTCCATCATGTAGTCGACCCAAGACGATCAAAGCCAATCCAGCGCCGAGCAGCGCCATCGCCATGTCCGCTTGCGTGTCCCATACGTAGCCCTGGGTGCCGAGGAAACTCTCCGCCGAATCGCCGGTCACGACGGCGACCGCCCATTCGAACAATTCGTCAAGAGCGCTGAACGCCAGGCAGGCCGAGATCACGAACAGGTTGAGCCAGCCGCGGCCGCTTGCCATCGAATTGCGAATCAAAATTTCCCGCGCCACGATCGCCGGCACAAACCCTTGAGCGAAGTGGCCGAGCTTGTCGTAGTTATTTCTCTGCCAGCCGAAAAAGTCGCGGACGAATCGAAACGTATTTGGAGAGGTCCTTTTGCCGAAGCTCCAGCAGAGAACGATCGATTCGCCGATGCCGCCGGGCGAGGCCAGGCTCGCTTCCCGATGCGGCAATGCTTTCTCTGCGAAGCTCGGGACCGACGGCGACGCCGCACACAAAAACGCCAGGAGAAAAAACAGACGGGTAAGAAGGATGAAAGTAGCGCGCCGGATCGTCATGGCACGGGTGCACCATCTAGCAAAATTCCCTCGCGAATAACAGCCGCACACTTCCTCACGATCAGGCGATGCCTCATCCTTTGCTATGGAGTTTCACACGTGTTGTTTAGCGCCGACCGGCCTTGCTGGAAGGGACGGGAAAAGCGTTGAAGCAGCGCTTCAAACAAAGGAACTGAGTATCGCCAGCCTCAAGGGAGCACACCACAGAGTTAAGATGGTCCGAACGGAAGGGACCGCAGACGCCATACCAAAACGTAGGCGCTAAAATAATTCTAAGACTTTGGTGGTCTTGCGGCTGAAGTGGAAAAAAGAAATGCCGGAAGCGACAAAACTTCTAGAGTCGTATCGATGTTACCTAGAAGTGCCGCGCGCCGTTTGATGCGCTAACAAATGCGTGCTTTGGGCTATGCCCGCGCGTTCAATTCACCGCAGCGATGGCAGATCCAGAAGTCGGAGTATTGCTTGCCAAGAGAACCCTCTTCGCACACTCCGCAATGAAGATGGCGGCAATCACCACAAAGGCTGCAGCCTGCCGAAGTGCCTGGCCCCACCGGCGCCGCCGAATCGAGTTCCAGTGCGAATAATGATTTCGTCGGATTGCTCATACGAATAAAAGGACTTCAGCTCTGTTGGCCATTGCAAGTAGATTTTTTTCTTCGACGGAAAACCTAAAGCGAACTACACAACTAGTGATGCCAGCCATGCCCTGAAGCCAACGCGGACAGGCTGCGATTCGCCAGCGGTCTGCAGCGCAGCTCCGGCTGGCGCATCTGGGTGTTTTTGAGCCGCGTTGAGATCGATCCACTTCTTTGCGAGGGCAAAGCCGTGCTCAGTTGCTGCGTGTCCTGTGCTAAATGATTCCGCTGAGGTCAAGCGTATCGTAGGGCTGGAATCCAGTTTGTGGCGAATTTCCACGCACGGGCTAGATGAAAAACCACCGACTTTGTCCGGCATGTGAAAAACGGAAATGTAATAGGCTTTGTAGCGCAGGTTGGACATCGCGGAATCTCCCTTTTGTTCGGGCTTCCGGTCCTGCGGCCCCGGCGGTCAAAGCTCGGACGGCTGTTTGTCGTGCAAAGATGGTATACGCAATTGTCTAAAGTTACAATGGCACAATCGAAGGCTCGACTTTCCCACGATCGTTGTACTAGACAGAATCGCTGCGCCAATAGATGTGCGGTCGGCAATAAAGAATATTTTCCTCTTTTCGTCTTTGTTTGCTTTAACACTTGGTAGCCGTTAGTGTGGCAAATATGAGTACCCACAGGCAGTCCGTGAAGAGTTACAAGATCAAAGAATCCTACCGCAAACAGCCCTACATCGCCGTCATTAGCATGGATTCCTGGACCAATTCATGGGCATGGAAATGTCACGTCGATTTTAATGCCGGGCTCCATCCCATTTTCACAAACCGAACCTTCGCGAGTGCGACACTGGCTGAAGACCACATGCGCCAGTCCGCACATCAATGCATCGACAACAGGCTCGGCTGACGCAGATACCTCGCTTTCTTCTTGAGCGGGAATAATTCACGCGGCGGTTGACACTCGCGCTGCCAACACGTACAGTGAAGATCCTACTTCAGTAATGGGCCTTCTGAATGAGGATGTTCCGAACCCTTGAAGGCCTCTAACGCGTCTTTCTCCTTGCGAACGATTCCTAAAGGATAATCCGACCAGAGCGTGGTTTCAGTCATTTACTTGCCCATGTTCTGCCCAGTGGCAGTCTACTTCCCAGGGTCCTAGACAAGAAAATTTCTCATTGGAGGAGAATATGGGTACTAAATTATATGTTGGCGGTCTGCCTTACTCGGTAACCGACGGGCGGCTGCAAGAAGTTTTTGCGGCGCACGGCTCCGTCGAATCGGCGAACGTGATCTCGGACAAGTTTACCGGACAGTCGCGAGGCTTCGGTTTTGTAGAGATGGGTTCCAGCAACGAGGCTCAAAAGGCCATCGATTCGCTGAATGGCACCCAACTCGATGGCCGCACGCTTACGGTGAACGAAGCTAAGCCGATGGCGCGCCGCGACAACCGTGGGAAAGACCGCGAGAGCGGACACAACCGTTGGTAGAAGATTTTCTTCCTTAACTGACTACCTGGGGAGCAATAGGTCGGATTGCTCCCCTTTTCACTTTCTGTGCTGCCGCAAATCCCGCGGTAGCAGGAGCTTGCTTCGGCGGTTCCGGTGTCGACTTCCTTAGTCGCGCGGAATTCTTTCCCTACCGATTCTCCGGCTCCGAGGAACTCGGTAAAACCTTGGAGACCTTTTAGTTCGCCGCAAACTCAGTTGACCACAAAACAGGGAGGGTCCCATGGCCGAAAAAGAATCGGTTAAGCAGAGCGCAGATCTGTTGAGGAAAATAATTCGCAGCGTCGACAAAAAGCTTGACTACAAATTCATCGACCCTACGCAGGAAGGGAGATTCTCGCTGGAATTGACGGTCCGTGGGCGAACGGGCGTTGTCTCCCTGGTCACCGATGATTTGCGGCTTGCCCAGGGCGATAACGTACGCAAGAACACGGTTCGTCAAAAAATCAAAAGCACCCGGGATCATTTGCTATCGAATTACGCGGCCGACGTTATGGGGATCAAAGTAGCCAGACTGCTCAAGCACTCCGGCGGCGACAAGGACGAGTCGAAGGCGTCTTTTTTCTATCGACGTCCGCAAGGAAGACGATAGATCTCCATGCATTTTCCGGCGTTTCACCTCGAAAAACGGCCGCGCCGTAGAGATGAAAGGAAAAACTAATGAAAGACGTGCCCGTTCTAATGAGCTCAAACGCTCTCGCAGGTTCGTCCTTCCCGGTCGAATCTCGATTGAAACTGGTATATTCCAAGACGCATCGAAAGCCGTTGCATTGTGATCGATGCAAGGAAAAACAAGCGGCGCGAAAACGATCGCGCCAAATCGAAGATTTCGCGTCGATTTTCGCTCGGGAAGTTTCCAACCCACTGAGTGGCCTTTCCGCTTCGCTGCAATTCGCTTTGAGAGATCTCGCGAGGATCCCGCTACACGATTCGGCCAAAAAAAGGAATGTCGACCTTCTCATGGTGGAACAAACGATTCACGGCGCGTTAAGAGAAGTTCATCATTTGGTAGCACTGTTCGATGATTTCCGCTCTCGCGTTTCTCTAGGCAATTCCAAGCGGAAGAACGCTGGACAAACAGGGACAGTGAAATAACGTCGAGCATTCGTCGTTCGCTTCGGAATTAACCGCAATTGACCGCTGAGACTGCAGGGGCGGGAGTCTAGAATGACGTTCACAACTGGTGAGAGGGTATTTTATCCGGCGCAGGGCCCCTGCTTGATCGGTGCGGTGGAAATGAAAATGGTCGCGGGACGTGCGACGAGTTTTTATCGTCTCACGCTGTTGGATGAAAACGGCGGAGCGGTTTTTGTTCCGGTCGACAAAGTAAAAGCGCTCCACATCCGGCATTTAATCGACAAGTCGGAGATTCCAAAGGTGCTCCGCTATCTCCAGAAGTCGGGCGGTAAGGCAAAAAACTGGAGGCAACGCGAGCTCGATAATACCAAATTGCTGAGTTCCGGATCGGCGTTTGATTTGGCCGAACTCGTGGAGTCTCTGACCGAACTGGATGTGGCCAGAACGCTCTCTTTGCGAGACCGGCATATATTGAACAAGGCAAGGCATTTCCTGATTTGCGAGATCTCCCAGGTTACTGGCGAGACTAGAGTAGAGACCGAGGAACGAATCGAGAAGGCTCTCAAGGCTCCGAAAAGCCAAACGCTTCGTTAGTAATCTATCTTTCCGCTTTCGGAATTTACGGCCTCTAAACGCACCTCTGAGCCCCGATAGTGCGATTGAATTCGGATTTCTATTGAAAGAGAAGATTACTCCTCTCCTGCTCGGACAAAAAGGATTCCAGGAACGAATTACCCTTTTGACCGCCGCGCAGAACGAGGCGATCGCCATCAGCTTTTGGGAAAGCGAAGAGGATGCGGACGCTTACAATCATGTGGTTTACCTCGACGTCTTAAGAACTCTGTCGAAGATCGTTGAATGGATGCCCACGCTGGAAAACTTCGAGATCTTGGATGCGACCCCAGGCCAATTCCTGGGCGCGATTTCCTCGCAGCTGGCTGGGGGAATCGCGATTGCTCAAAGCTTAATTGTCTTGGATATCGGCATCCGGTCTTAAAAAGAGTCGAAACCGCCGGTGACCGCCAGTCGAACTACACTCCCGGGAATCACGGCAGCATGGAGAGATTTTTGAAGGACAGCCACCGCCTACAAGAATTGCGTCATTCGCGGTGAATCGTTTCAGCTGGCGCGCGATGCGGGCTGGATTCCTCTATACAAGTTGACCCGCCAGGAAACGCGCCATAGATGGAACAGCACTCCATCGCGGCACAATCGACTGGACCAGGTAGTCGACACGGAGTCAGACGCCAATCGTTTTGCTTTGCAGGACGCTATGCGCTGGATCGACGACGCGTCGGAGTTACAGGGCAAGAACTGCGCGAAGATGATGGAAACGGCAAAAGGAAGACGGGATGTCGGAACGCGACTCTTCTGATCTCCCAAATCTATTGATAGGGCTCTTGCCGCGTTCGCTTGAAACACGCTTCACCGGCTCTTGGTATTTTGACGGCTTTAACCGGATGTTTTCTTGCCGTTGGCAGCTTTGCGGGAGAAGCGTTTCCGCTGCTGTGCGCAAGCGATGGTTTTATTCTGCGCGGCTTCTTCAGTTTGACATGCCATGCAGACCGGGCAAATCCAACCGTCACAAACACATCGTCCACCCGGCTTACCGACCAGAGCAGGTTTCGTGCAAAACGGTTTGTGACAGGCGACGCAATCGATCACCGCGGCCAAGTCCAGGATTTCCAAATCTTCCAGCGGAGCGATCTGCCGTAGCACCTCACCGGCAACGACAATTCGATATTGGAAAATTTCCTTGCTTATCGGCGTTTGTAATGACGCGCCTTTTTTGGTGAAGCAGGCTTTGATCGATGTCGTTCCTTCGATCGTGCCTTGATAGCCTCTATCTTTATGTCGTACCAATGTGCCATCGCGCAAACTAGAGGTGAGTACATCCGACATAGCGATATCCTTTCCCTAGAACGAGCTGTAAGCTTTTACGTCGAACAGAAATAGTGTACTCAGCGAATTCAGTCGGAGTAAATCTGCATGTCATTCTCCTCGATCCGCCGGCCGCGGGTAATCAGCTTCAGCATGCTGCCGACGGCGCGGCTTACTCCGCTGATGTCCGTGGCCGGAAAACCGTCGTTGACATAGCGTCCAATGACCCTCTGCTCTCCCACGTGAATGATCTGCAGATATTCGTTCTGCTCGTTTTGATGCAGGTAATGTTCAGTTCCAGGCGCTGGGCTGTCCAACTCATTTTGCAGGGCTTTGGAGATCTTCATTCCCACGAACAATCGTCGGGCTAAATCCATCAAACGGTGCTCCTTCTCGACTTCAATTCCAATCTCACCCGCGCGTCACCGGGAATAATTTCAGCGGCGACTCGCAAGCTGGATTCCTATCCCATCATAGACCGACGCAATCAGGCGCACGGCCTGAAACGCTCGACCTCGCCGACCTGGCTAATTCGATATCTTCAGCGCGACTCCGAGCGGCAGCGCCATGTCGCCCACACTCAAGGCAGTTCCGAGTTTTTCTAATTCCCAGGCCGACACCGTTTCCTTGGTGGGAGCATCCGTCCGGCCCGCGTCCGGCCGCTTGTCGCCTTGAGGCAATTTGATCAGATACTTTACGTTGCTGCCGTCGCTCAGAGTCATCGAGAGAACCAGATCCTTCCCTTCTTGAGAGCCGAGCGTTTGCAGCGACGCAATGCGATTGGAAAGAGCAGCCTTGTTCACGGTGTCGACATAAAGATAGATGAACGAGCCGATGGTCACGACCAAAAGCAGCCAGCCGTACTGGCCGATCCTTTTCTGGCGCTTCAGCGCACGACTTCTCTGGCCATCGAAAAAACTTCGAAAGCTTTCTCTCTCTACGGCGAGTCTCTTGGTTGGATCCTGCTCGGGTGAACTCGGAGGCTGGTCGAAGGATAATCCAATGCTGTTCAAAATCATGCCCAAAGTGATCAAAACCAACGGAATTGCGACCACCAGCAGCGGATTCATAGGCTCTCCTTTACAGGCCCATTGAGTGGCCTGTGGACATAGGAAGAGGGAGGGGATGCAAGACCGGGAATCTATCGGCGTCTTTGGACGCCGCAGTTCATGCCGGTGAGAAATTACGGCCCGGTCTTCGACCTCTTGCGCGCCGGTAGGTCAAGGCATGATCTGGCTGAACTGTATAGCAATGTTCCCGCAGTAGCAAACGAGTTCGGCGAGTACGACCCCAGGCATCGCGCGCAATGCGCGGGGTGAGTTCAATCGACGGTCCGAGGGGCCGTCGGATCGCTGCTTTCGGTTTTGTTAGCGGACTTTTCTTTTTCGCTCCGCCGCTCCAACCTGCGCGCAGCTTTTTTCTCCTGCTTTTCTTTCCGCGCCCAGGCCTTTTGCCGTTTCTTGAATGTTTCCATCGCTCTCCTTGGTTTCCGAGTTGCCTAGTTGCAGCCGGATCGGAGGCCGGCCAAGTCACTCGATCTTAGAGGCTTTCATCCGAGAAGACAACGTTTCATCCCGTTTTTGCCGCGCGACTTTCAAAGCAGTGCGTCTCACTCTCGCACGGGCACGGGTGCCGGCAGAAGGAAAATCGTCACTACCCAGGGCAGCCGCATTTGTTTTACCGCGGGGCTGTGCTACGATCCTTCCCTCACCAAATCAATCCGGAGGAAGCTTATATGACGCCGACCGCCTGGGACATTCGTAATAAACTGACCATCGTTTTGAACACGGCAAAGCATAGCGGCAAATCTTATGTCGACGTGGAGTCGGGCAACCTCGACAAAGAGATGGGAGGCGACTCGACGTCCGATCAAAGGCTGCCAATGCTGCATGAGATCATGACGAAGATGATGCGTCGCGGCGATTTGATTTTGAAAGAACCTCAAGCCGGCGCCAGCGCAACGATGTTGGTTCGTTACAATCTCAATGCTCAGGCGTGAGCTGCCGGGTCAATCGATCCGCATAGTGCAGTCTGGTTTAATGCCCGAACGCTGTCGATCAACCCTCCCGATAGAACATTCAAAACAAGTGACCGTGTTCGTAGCCGTGATGTGAACGGCCAATCTGGGGCCGCTGTTGATTTTCGTGTGCACGAATACGCCCAGGGCTTATTCCCCTTTCATAACGCGATCGTTTCGATGTTCCGAATTTCCTCGCTGGAGAGTCTGAACTGTGCGGCGAGCAGGTCCTCTTCCATATGCCGCTGGTTCGTGGTGCCAGTCAGCGGGACTATGCCGATCTGCATGGCAAAGCAAAAGATAACCTGTGCGATGCCGGCGCCGAGCCGCTGGGCGATCGCGTGAATCGCCGGATTCACGAGGACGCCTTGGTTGGCAGTCAAAAGTGAGAAGCCTTGATAGATGATGCCGTGGGCGCGGCAAATCTCTCTCACCTGCCTGTCCCACCCGAGCACCGCGAAACAGCGGTTCTGCACGACCATCGGTTTGTGCTTTGCCTGTTGACAGAGCTGAGTCAGTTGAGCGGCCGAGACGTTGCTGATGCCGACCATCTTGGTCTTCCCTGCTTCATAAAGCTCTTCCATGGCCGCCCACACCTCCCAATCCGCATCCGTCAGACCGCGGCGCTGAAATGGCGCGTGCAGGACGTAGGAATCCAGATACGCGGTGGTGAGATGGGTCAAGGAGCTGTCGAAGGAATGTCGCACCTGGGTGGTCAGATCGGCGGAGGGATCGTACGGTGTTCGATGATCTTGACCGTCAGCCGAAGTAAACTTGGTTTGGAGAAAAAGTGTATCGCGCTTGATTCCCTTTTTGTCGAGCGCGCGCAACGCATCCCCCACCAGCGCTTCATCGTAATGAACGAGTTGATTGGCCGTGTCGATGGCCGTGAAGCCCGAGGCTACGGCCAACTGAACCAGATCCCTCGTAGCCGATTTTTTCCACGCCGTGCCGTACATAAAATCAGGAATCGGCACTTGGTTATAGGCCGTCAAAGTCATGCGCTTCGCTTGGAATTCGGATGAGCCTTAGATGGCCATCCCGACGCGCTCCCGCCGATCGTACACAATCACGGTTTTTTCCGCGACGGAGGCGCGAAGACCGATCAATCCGCCTTTACCTTGCCGACATTCGCCGCCTCGAAAGCTTCTTTCTTTTTCCTGAAATACTCGCGTTTCGAAAGCCGGGCCGCCTGTCGCTTACGGCGTTGCAAGTTACGTTTCGCGTTCTGATTCATCAATGCCTCCTCTACGCTGGATCCATGTGTCCACTCGCAAGCTCTATCAATACCACGGTAGAACAACAACTCCCCATGTCCGGCTTACGTGTTCCTTTGCCGAAGGCGCCCGGATCTACGGATTAGGCGAGCTTATGGTTTTCTTCCATTCAGACCCATGCCCCCGTGTACAACTAGAGTTCGCTCGTTTAGGATGCAACGATGTTAGATAATTTCCTGCAGATTCTGCCCGAAGTCATTTTTGCCGCGGCCGAGAAATTGGGCGGGCGCTGCACGGGTCGATTCTTCGCCCTCCATGCGCTGGAGAACCGCGTGTACGATATCGAGATGGAAGAAGGTCCGCACGTCATCGTCAAATTCTATCGTCCGGGCCGGTGGCGCCGCCAGACGATTCAGGCCGAGCACGACTTTCTGAAGGCGCTCGAAGAGAACGAAATCCCGGTCGTCGCGCCGCTTCGGAATGAAAGCGGACAGAGTATTTTCGCGACCAGCGGTGTGATGTTTGCGCTCTTTCCGAAGCGTCCGGGACGTCTCGAGCCGGAGCTGACGAAAGAGCAACTCACCCGCCTGGGCAGGTTTTTGGCGCGGCTGCACAACGTCGGAGCGACGATCAAAGCCGCGCCGCGCCTGCGTCTCGATCCGCAAACCTACGGGCGAGATCCTTTGAAATTTCTAAGAGAAGGAAACTTCATTCCGCTGGAGCTCGCCAGTCGATTCGCGACTATCGTCTCGCAGATCTGCGACACGATCGCTCCCCGTTTCGACGAGGTTCGGTACGTGCTGCTCCACGGCGATTGTCACTCGGGCAATATTTTGTGGAATCGGGACGACCCCTACTTCATCGACTTCGACGACATGCTCTACGCGCCACCCGTGCAGGACCTCTGGATGCTCACGGGCGGCGATGACGAATACGGCAAAGAGCGCAGGGATATCGTGCTCGAAGCCTACGAACAGATCCGCCGTTTCGACATGGCGACCCTGCGGCTCATCGAGCCGCTGCGCGCGCTGCGCATGATTCATTTCTCCGCTTGGATCGCCCGGCGCTGGGAAGACAGCGCGTTTAAATTATCGTTTCCCGACTTCGGCACCGAGCGCTATTGGCAGGAACAGATCGAAGGGCTCTCTCTGCAACTGGAAAAAATCCAGGACGGCGGCAACGATTCCTACCGGTGAAGTGCAGGGACGACGACCGCATTTTCTGATCCAGTGTGTCGTTGGCCTTGCTCGAGATTCGCCGACCAGCGTACTTGTTCTGAAGTTGAGGGAGTAGCGTCGGGGCGTTACCATCTCGTTCGCTAGAAAGGTAAAGCTGATGAAGCAACGACACTTGAGCTTCGCGTTCACCGTCTTTCTTTTTTTCGGTCTGCTCGCTCCGGCTGCGGCTCGAGCTGTGGAAACACTCCGAGCTTTGTACTCCGCGCAATCGGTCTCCTATTCACTTCCCTGGATCGCTCAGGAAGCCGGGCTGTTTCGCAAGCACAATCTCGAGTTTCAGCTCGTGTATATTCCGTCTTCGGGCATCGCCACGGCGGCGCTGTTAGGCGGCGACGTGGAACTTGCCATGGCGGGCGGCGTCGGCACCGTGCGAGCTTTCGCGCAGGGTGCGCAGGACCTCGTGTTCATCGGCGGTTTCAAAAACGCCTTGACTCATAGCATCGTCGCCAAACCTGAAATCACCCGGCCGGAAGATCTCAAGGGTAAAAAAATCGGCGTCACGCGTAT
>JADMIO010826466.1_pt1 | contig 17497 bp, 16 predicted proteins | sample 8958161 | NCBI WGS metagenome assembly JADMIO01 (sample SAMN16585339, study PRJNA669376) | soil metagenome | isolation source: Crop rotation soil | place: USA: Cullars Rotation, Alabama | collected 2011
CTTTCCCCGCGCGATTGAATCGGCCACCCTTTTCGTCGAAGAAGCCCCTTGAACCCTGGCCGCCGTTGATGCCCTGCTCCACCCCATCCCGGCCGTGCGCCTGCAGACGGAGGAAAGAGTTGAGGACGCCCGAACCGGCTGGCTGCTCATTGGACTGCACGAAGAGCGCGTCGCCGATCTTGCCGGAAGCGTCGCGAGTCGTCAGGTCGAGTGCGGTCGCCGAGGGGACCGCGCGATCTTCCAGAAGTTCCAGCTGCGGTCGGGCTGTCAAGGATGGTCGTGACGAGGAACGATCAAACCAGCGCATGCATGTACCCTCCCAAGTACCTACTGGGGTATGTCAGACGGGAAACGAAGGAGGGGAGAACTGGTCCCGGCGGATTAGGTAGGGGGGGTAGGGGGGCGTCCGCAGGGTCACGTCAAACATGCAACAGGTTTGGAAGGCTGTCAAGCGCGCGAATCCAGGAAAACCATTCGGATTACAGGGTTTGTAGTGAGCGCTTTTGCAAATGGTGTGAGATTTCAGGCCCAAACGCAACCGTCCGAGAGCGGCGAATGCCTGCTCTCGGACGGGATCTCAGGGACAATGGCAAGGAAAGCCGCTTCACTTCGCGGGATAGTGGACAACGACCTCGATTCGGTTGCCCTCCTTCGTCAATTGGTCGGTTAGCGCCTTCGCCTTGTCGGCGCTGTCGAGGCTGGAGTGCAGCTGCCAGCCGCTCCTGCAGAGGAGGCGATAGACCTGATACTTTACCCCAGGGACGCCGGAACCGAAGCCAAAGTAGTCCTTGTCGTGGCTTCCCCCTGTCCGGACGGTGACGAACCGCAGCGTGTCCTTGTTGCGAAACTGCTCGGCCGCCGCGCACGCCGCCGCGACGCTGTCGTAGGTGCCCTGAAGCCGGATGCTTCGCGAGCAACCCCCTCCGTAAACGCAGAACTTCTGCTTGACCGGCGCCGCCTTCTTCTCGTCTTTTTTCGTTTCGTTCGACACGCCGGCCGGGATCAACGTCAGGGCGCCCGTCAACGCCAACAGGGTCAGGTTCGCGCGCAGCATGTCATGTCTCCCTTCGAGTGAGGTGGAGTTGAGTTGTAGGCCTCTCGTCACGAGAGGGAACGCAAATCGTCCCGGCTAGCGGACAGGTCGCGCGGATTTTTTCCTCGACCACCTCAACCCGTAGACGGAATCGTATCGTCGTTGTTACAAGAAGATATGATGGCAGCGCCGAGGTGGAGCGTCATTTCTTCAGGAGGAGAGATGGTATCGGAAAGCGAGACGTTTGTGGACCTGTTGAAGCGCGTCCGGGCCGGCGACCAGGCCGCCGCCGCGGACCTGGTGCGCCAGTTCGAGCCGGAGTTGCGTCGGGCCGTCAGGGTACGCCTCAGCGACCCCCGGCTGCGGCGTTTCATCGACTCGATCGACGTCTGCCAGTCGGTGCTGGCCAATTTCTTCGTTCGTGTCGGTGTCGGCGAGTTCGACCTGCGCCAGCCCGAACAGCTGCTGCACCTGCTCATGGTGATGGCCCGTAACAAGCTGCGCGACAAGGCCCGCCGCCAGCAGGCAGTCCGTCGAGATCAGCGCCGCATCGAGGTGCGACCCGACAGCCACCTCAACGCCCTGGCCGCCCGCGAGCCGGCTCCCGATCAGGTCGTCGAATGGCGCGATCTGCTGGCGGAGGTCCGTCGGTTGCTGACCGACGAGGAGCGCTACCTGGCAGACCAGCGGGCCCAGGGGCTGGAGTGGAACGAGATCGCAGCGAAGCTGGGGGCGCAGCCAGACGGCCTGCGGAAGAAACTGTCGCGTGCCCTCGACCGGGTTGTCGCCCACCTCGGCCTGGAGGAAATTGATCATGCATGAGCTGCTCGATGCCCTCGACCCAGCGGCCGACGAACTGCGTGCCGAACAGCTATCACGCTGGGAGTCCGGCGAGCGCGTCCCGCTGGAGGAGCTTCTCGCCGTCCACCCCGGGCTGTCCGACAACACCGAGGCGCTGCTCGACCTGGTTTACGGCGAGGTCCTGCTGCGCGAAGAGCACGGCGACCGTCCTGAGCTGGAAGAGTATCTGCGTCGCTTCCCTCAGCTGACGGAGGCGCTGCGCCGTCAGTTCGATGTCCACGAAGCGCTGGTGTCACTGGAGACCAGCCAGACGAGCGGCCAGAGGCAAAAGTCCAGTGACGAGACGGACCTGGATTCGCCGCTCCTCACTTATCGTTCACCGCTCACCGCTCCACGACAAATTGGCCAGTACGAGGTGGTGCAGGAGGTCGGCCGCGGCGGGATGGGCATCGTCTACAAGGCGCGTCACACATTGACGGGGCGACTGGCGGCGATCAAGGTGATCCGGCCGGGCGATGCGACAGAGGAGGAGCGGGCGCGCTTCCTGACCGAGGCGAAAGCCGTCTCGGCGTTAAGCCATCCCAACATCGTGCGGATTCACGAGGTGTTCGCGCCGGCGGGAGAACAGACGCCCTTTGTCGCCCTCGAATACGTCTCTGGCGGCAGCCTGGCGGCGCACATCAATGGCACCCCGCTGCCGCCGCGCGAGGCCGCGGCCCTGCTTCAACCGCTGGCTGATGCCGTCGCTCACGCGCACGCGGCCGGCGTTGTCCATCGCGACCTCAAGCCAGCGAATGTCCTGCTGGCGAGCCCGGTCGCGTCAGCGCCGGGAGTGTTCACTCCCGGCGCTGACGCGACCGGGCTCGCCACACCGAAGATAACCGACTTTGGCCTCGCCAAGCAGCTCGACGCGGACTCGGGCCAGACGCGGACTGGCGCTGTCATGGGCACCCCGTCTTACATGGCCCCAGAACAGGCGACCGGACAGACCGACCGCATCGGCCCTGCCGCCGACATCTACGCGCTGGGCGCGGTCCTCTATGAGATGTTGACGGGCCGCCCGCCTTTCAAGGGCGCCACCATCCTCGACACGCTCGACCAGGTGCGTAACCGCGAGCCGGTGGCGCCGCGCCAGCTCAACCCAGCCGTGCCGCGCGATCTGGAGACCATCTGTCTGAAATGTCTGCAAAAGGAACCAGGCCGGAGGTTTGCCGCCTGTCGCGAGCTGGCTGATGACCTGACGCGCTACCTCAACGGCGAGCCGATCAAGGCACGACCGGTCGGCGCGCTGGAGCGGGCCGTGAAGTGGGTGAAACGCCGGCCGGCGGCGGCGGTGCTGCTCGGAGTGACCGGACTGGCCGTCGCTGCCCTGGCGGCGGTGTGGCTGTCGTTCACGATCCGGTTGCAGGAGGAGAGTCAGAATGCCCGCGACCAGGCCGACCATGCCCGCGAGCAGGCGCGTCTCGCCCAGCAGCAAACCGAGGAAGCCCGCAAGCAGAACGAGCGGGCTGCTCATCTGCTCGCACTGACGTCCGCCGCGGTTGACGACATCGCCGTCAACGTCCGCGGGGCGAAGCTGGACGAGGCGCGATACGGCAACACCGGCTCGGTCCTCTTCAAGCTCGCCTCGTTCTATGCGAGGGCCTCGTCGACCCTCGCCAACGACCAGGTCCTGCCGGCCGACGATCGACAACGACTCGCGGAACAGTACGCCGTCAGTGCGGTGCGACTGCTGAATTGCGCGCAGCAGGCCAACTTCTTCGAACAGTCGCGGGCCAAAAACATCGAGGCGCTCGACCACGACCGCAACCTTGCCGTCCTCCGCGATCGCGCCGACTACAAACGCTTCCGGCAGCGTCTGCGCTAACTCTCACCAGCTGCCAAGCACCTCGAGCGTGAGCCGGCCGAGGCTTTCCTCGGCGACGCACGCCTGCTCGCCGCAATCGGCACAGCGAATGGTGCCGAAAGAAAGCAGCGTCGAGAAGATCATGTCTTCAAACGTCTCGCCGTCGCCCAGCGCGTACCACGGCCCTTCTTCCGCCATGCGATCGAGCACCTCCGCCGCCGGCATCTCCGGCTCGGCCGCGAAACGGTGCAGACAGGATGGGCAATGTAGCTCGATCCGCATGACTTCCTCCGAATGGATGTTCCTACCGTCTCCTCGTCCGACCCTCCATTCTCGGAGAGTCGCGAAGACTCGTGAACGTTGATGTGCGGGAAAGGTCAACGCAAGGCGAATACCAAAGCGCGCCGCGCAGCGACACTTTTTCACGGCCGACGTCCTAACCTCTTTCGTGATCGAAGGATGAAATCATCGACGTCAGCTCAGCACGGCGCACTTTCTTCCGCAATGCGCGCGTGCTGGCTGTTGTAAAAAGGGGAACAATCAAGGTGACGTTGGAGGGCTTTTACAATTCGGCGCGTAATTGGCGCAGGTGGCGCAACCGGGGCAAGAGAAGCGGGGTTTTACCGACCGATCGCGTGCCAGAGGCAGACGGCGGTGACGGCGCCGGCGAGAATGCCGGCGGCAGCCGCAATCAGCCACATCTGGAGGCGCCGGGTATTTCGCAGGGAAGGGGGCACCTCGACAGGTTGAGTGCCCGGGGGCAGCGTGGGACGAGTGATGCGCGAAGATTGCGAATCGGTCATGCTGCCGCTCGACATGCCGGCGGGCGTCTCGGCACCAGCACGTGAAGCGCGGGCGGCGAGCGCCCCGAGGTTGATCGACGACGGCGACGACCCGCCCGACGACGGCCCCTGCGCCGCCAGGCACATGCGCGGGACCTCGTCCTCGGCGGGCGGCGGCACGGACATCTCGAGCCACGGACACAGCGCGTCGACGACCTCACCCGGAGTCTGCGGTCGCTGGTCGGGTTTCTTGGCCATCATGCGGCGGATCAGCTCGGCGATCGGGTCGGGCACCTCCGGACGTAGCTGGCGAACAGGAGTCGGCTCGCGCATCTGATGCCAGATCAGTTTTTGCGACACCGAGCCAGTCGGAAAGGGCGGTTGGCCAGTGAGCAAGAAGTAGAACGTTCCGCCAAGGCTGTAGACGTCGGCGCGAGTGTCGGCCGACTGGCTGTTGACAGCCTGTTCCGGCGCAATGTAGTCGGCCGTGCCCAGGACACTTCGGTCGTTGAAGCGGCGCGTAATGCTGTCGGCGTTCTCGTCGAAGAAGGCCGCCTGGGCCAGGCGCGCCAGGCCCATGTCGAGGATGCGCACCGTCCCGCTGCGATCGACGAGGAGATTGCCCGGTTTGACATCTCGATGCACCAGGCCAGCGGCTTCGTGGGCATACTGCAACCCGACCGCTGCCTGACCGACGTAATGGGCCGCTCGCTCGATCGCCAGTGGGCCGCGCCGCGTCACCAGGTCGTGCAGCGTTACCCCTTCGACGTACTCCATGACCAGGTAATGCACGCCCTTCTCCTCGTCGACGTCGTGCGCGCGGACAAGGTTGGGGTGCGACAGGTGCCCGGCCGAACGGGCCTCACGGTAGAAACGCTCCAGGAGGGTCGGATTGGCGGCGTGATCGGGCGGCAGCACCTTGATGGCGACCCGGTGATGCATGCGGCGATGCTCGGCCAGGTAGACCGTGCCCATGCCGCCGCGACCGATGCGTTCGAGGATGCGGTAGTTGCCCAGTTCGTAGCCCTTGGACTTGCCCTTGAGCAGCTGCTCGGCCTGGAAGTTGGTCAGCAGGCCGTCCTCGACCATACGGCGCGCAAGGCGGTGCGGCAGGTCGGGCGGGTTGCCGGCCTGGCGCAGGGTTTGACAGTAGGAGTCGAGGCGCGGAGCGTCGACGAGTTGGCTCTTGCGGAGCACGTCGACAAAGGCATCCACGGTAGGGGGTGAAGGCATTGCTGTCTCGCTGGAGGATCGTGCCCGTCCGTGCGAGTCACAGACGGTGGAGGGCTCGATTCCGTGGCCTCAGTTTACGTCGAGGGTGGGCGCGAGATTGCTCAAGGGCACTATAGCTCACGCAGAGAAGGTCTGCCGAAAATTCCGAGTTTAGGAGTTGCGAAATGCTGTCAAAGTTGCCGGGATCGACCCTTGCTTTATGAACGCGGGTATACTATCATTACATCATGGGATTCATAACATCCCTCCCCACCCCCCTCCCCGGTGGCGAAAAACGGTTCGGGGTGCGCGCCTCCCACGAATCAATCTGGTCGAACCGGGCGTTTTTTCGCATTACATCATCAGCGATGACGGATGAGAACCGCCGGGCAAATCCCTCTTGCCGCAACTGGCAAGAAGGGGAGGGGGTTGACTTGAAAGCCATTGACTACGCCGCGCCAGCAACCGTCGCCGAGGCTGTCGCCCTTTTCTCCGAGAGAGGAGAGCGAGCCCGCGCCCTTGCCGGCGGCACCGACATCATCGTCCAGGTTCGCGAGAACCGTCGCGATCTCGACCTTCTCGTCGACCTCAAGAACATCGCCGAGGTCAGCGAGCTGGCCTACGATCCCTCGCGTGGCCTGCGGCTAGGAGCCGCCGTCCCCTGTTACAGGATCTGCGAGGACAACCGCATTAGGCAGGCCTACCCGGGCCTGATTGACGCTGCCTCGCTGATTGGCGGCGTGCAGATTCAGAGCCGGGCCAGCGTCGGCGGCAACCTGTGCAACGCCTCGCCGGCCGCCGACTCCATCCCCGCCCTGATCGCCCACGAGGCCGTCGCCGTCATCGCTGGACCGAACGGCAGCCGCGCAGTTCCCGTCGAACAGTTCTGCACCGGCCCCGGCAAGAGCGCCCTGCAGCGTGGCGAGTTCCTGCTGCGCTTGCAACTACCTGCGCCGAAGCCACATTCTGGTAGTGCTTATCTGCGCTTTATCCCGCGCAACGAGATGGACATCGCGGTCGTCGGTGCCGGCGTGGTCGTCACGCTGGACAGCTCGACTTGCCGTGCAGCTCGCATCGCGCTGGGGGCTGTCGGCCCAACACCGCTACTGGCCCCCGACGCCGCCGCCGCTCTGACAGGCCAATCTCTCACCGACGCAGCCATCGACAAGGCAGCGCAACTGGCCCGGACGGCTGCTCGGCCGATCAGCGACATGCGCGGCGACGCCGACTATCGACGACACCTTGTCGGCGTCCTGGTCAAGCGAGCGCTGCAAACCGCGATTCAACGCGCGAAGGGAGGCTGAGCCGTGCCGAAGAAGGTCCACATTGAGACGACGATCAATGGCAAGCCGGCCGAGTTCCTGTGCGAGCCGCGGCAGAGCCTCCTCGAAGTGCTGCGCGACGAGCTACGGCTGACCGGCAGCAAGGAGGGCTGCAACAACGGCAACTGCGGTGCCTGCAACGTCATCCTCGATGGCCGGCTGGTCAACTCTTGCCTCGTCCTCGGCGTCGAGGTGCAGGGCAAGACCGTCACCACCATCGAGGGTGTTGCCACGCCGCAGGGACTGCATCCATTGCAGCAGAAGTTCCTCGAACACGCGGCCTTGCAGTGCGGCATTTGCACGCCCGGCTTCATCATTGCGGCGAAGGCGCTGCTGGAGAAGCACCCGAAGCCCTCGGAGGCTCAGGTGCGTCACTGGCTGGCCGGCAACCTCTGTCGCTGTACCGGCTACGACAAGATCATCCGCGCCGTCCTCGACGCTGCCAATCTCGCTGGATAGGACTCAACCATGAGCACTCCCAACGGCTACAAGGTCATCGGCACCCGTCCCGTCCGTCACGATGGCGTCGACAAGGTGACTGGCCGCGCCATCTACGGCGCCGACGTGCAAATGGCGGGCTTGCTGCATGGCCGCATCCTTCGCAGCCCCATCCCGCACGGACGGATTCGCAACATCGACGCGAGCAAGGCGCTCGCCCTGCCGGGCGTTGAGGCCGTCGTCACGGCGACCGACTTTCCCGACGCTGGCGACCGCATCGCCGACCTGGGCGAGGGCGCCGTCAACCTCAAGCACCTCAGCAGCAACTGCCTGGCGCGCGGCAAGGTCCACTACAAGGGCCAGGCCGTCGCCGCCGTCGCCGCCGTCAGTCCGCACATCGCTGAGGAGGCGCTCAAGCTCATCCGCGTCGATTACGAGCCGCTGCCGCACGTTACCGACGTTCGCGCCGCGATGAAGGACGACGCACCGCTGCTGCATGACGACCTCGTCACCGACTCGCTCGGCAAACCGACTGGCAAGCACTCCAACGTCTCCAAGCACTTCCAGTTCAAACTCGGCGACGTCGACAAGGGTTTCGCGCAGGCGGCGGTCGTCATCGAGAGAGAGTTCCACACCGCGACGGTCCACCAGGGTTACGTCGAGCCGCACAATGCGACGGCGATGTGGAACGCTGACGGCTCGGTGACAATCTGGTGCAGCACGCAGGGGGCGTTCACCGTCCGCGCTCAGGTGGCGGAGCTGCTCAAGATGCCATTGTCGCGCATCAAGGTCGTGCCGATGGAGATCGGCGGCGGCTTCGGCGGCAAGATTCGCGTCTACCTCGAACCCGTCGCCGCTGCCCTCAGTCGCAAGTCGGGCCGGCCGGTCAAGGTGACCATGAATCGCGCCGAGGTATTCGAGGGGACGGGGCCGACGCCTGGCTCCTACATCAAGGTGAAGATGGGCGCGGACAGGCAGGGCAAGCTCGTCGCCGCCCAGGCCTATCTCGCCTACGAGGCCGGCGCCTTCCCCGGCTCTCCCGTCGGTCCTGGGGCGATGTGCATCTTCGCCTGCTACGACATCCCCAACGTCCTGATCGACGGCTACGACGTGGTGGTCAACAAGCCGGCGACGTCGGCGTACCGGGCTCCCGGCGCGACCAACGCCGCCTTCGCCTCCGAGACAATTGTCGATGAGATTTGCGAACAGTTGAAGATCGACCCGCTCGACTTCCGCATCAAGAACGGCGCTCGTGAGGGAACGCGCCGCGCCGACGGTCCCGTCTTTCCGCGCGTCGGCATGATCGAGACAACCGAGGCGGCGAAGAACCATCCTCATTACCAGTCCCCACTGAAGGGACCGAACCGCGGCCGCGGCGTCGCGTCGGGCTTCTGGTTCAACTGCGGCCTGAAGTCAAGCGCCACGGCCAGCGTCAACGCCGACGGAACGGTGAGTCTCGTGGAAGGCTCGACTGACATCGGCGGCTCGCGGACGTCGATTGCGATGCAGCTGGCCGAGGCGCTCGGCATCCGCGCCGAGGACGTGCGCCCGGTCGTCGGCGACACCGACGCGGTCGGCTACTGCGACGTCACCGGCGGCAGCCGCGTCACCTTCGCCACTGGCTGGGCCGCCTACGAGGCTGCCCAGGACATCAAACGCCAGATGATCGCCCGCGCCGCCTTCCTCTGGAAGGTTCAGCCCGAGGACGTCGTCTACGAGGACGGCACTCTCCGCTGTGCGAAGGACGCCAGCAAGAAGATGACCTTCAAGGAGCTGGCCGACAAGCTGCATGCGACGGGCGGCACCATTGTTGGCCGGGCCAGCGTCGATCCTCCGGGAGTCGGCGGCGGCTTCGCCACTCACGTCGTCGATGTGGAGGTCGATCCCGACACGGGCAAGGTGACGGTCCTCCGATACACCGCGGTGCAGGACGTCGGCAAGGCGATCCATCCGAGTTACGTGGAAGGCCAGATGCAGGGCGGCACGGTGCAGGGCATCGGCTGGGCGCTCAACGAGGAGTACGTCTACAACGACCGCGGCGAGATGACCAACGCCAGCTTTCTCGACTACCGGATGCCGACGAGCCTCGATCTGCCGATGATCGACACGGTGTTGGTGGAGGTGGCGAATCCGGGACATCCGTTCGGCGTGCGTGGCGTCGGCGAGGTGCCGATCGTGCCGCCGCCCGCCGCTCTCGCCAACGCGATCTACCGCGCCATCGGCGTGCGGATGCAGGAGCTGCCAATGTCTCCGGGCCGCGTCGTGAAAGCGCTATCGTCGAAGGCGTGAGCGTTGGGCGAGCAGGGTGTGTCCACGTCGAGGAGTTGCCGACTTACTTGATCTGTGCCGAGAGAAAGTCGTGCTCACTCTGGTCCAGCCGCGCCTTCCACTTCTTTGAGGCCAGGAGGTGATCCAGCGCCTTCCGCTTCTCCGCAGAGCTCAGCGATTTGAAACGAAATTTGCTCCAGTCACATTCCTGGATGCAGTAGTCCAGGTAGGACTCAGGCGAAGGTAGCGCGCCACCCAGGATATAACCTCGCGTGATACAGAAGGGGACACCATCAACCAGCTCTATCGGCTCAAGCGGCCAGTCTGGATAATCTGTGTTACCGAGGAAGAAGGCTCCCCCAAGGCCCGGCCGCATGAATTGCGAATCGTTTCTCTTGGAGAAGAGCAGGCGACAAAGCACGATAATGCTCCCTGTGTCGTGCCCCTGGGGCTCCGCGTTTGACTCCTCTCTGGCGAGATTCCGCAGTTCCTTCAAGGCCCCTTCCTTCCCCAGGGTTTGTAGATTTGCAGCGGTAGAAATGTACGGATCAACTTTGTAGCCAGAATAGATTGACGGTAGATCTCGGTGCAACAGAGCGCGGGTGTTCGACCTTGGCATCTCCCGGGAGAGCGCCAACACCGCAATGCCGGGAAGGGATAGGAACAGGATCACCAAAACCTGTCGCATGGCACATTCCTCCCGCGCTTGAGCAGCCGACTATGCCACTACGGACACGCTCTGCTACGTGGTTCTCGCTACGAAATGTGGAGGTCGATAACGGCTCATCGAGAGAAAAGCAAGAGTGATCCAAACAGGAATCGGTGAGCTGGAAGGCCAGGGTAAACGCGTTATAGAGTGCCCAAATCGCAATCGGCACGAAGGACTTCTTCCAAGAAATCAGTATCCAAGGCTGCCTCCAACGTCTTGCAGGCCATGCTCTGCTTGCTCGGATGCTGTTTCAGCAGGCTCAGCGCGACCCGTCGCACCAGCGCCAGGTTCTCGGCGGCGTTCCGCTCGCGCACGCGGTTGCCGTCCTCGCCGAACGTCACATCCAACTGCCAGTGCAAGTTGTTCTCGATCCTCCAGTGATTGCGCAACGCCCTGCCATAGGTCCGGGCACTGGCCCGGCGGCTGCCGATGAAGTAACGCACCTCCATGCTCGTTTGCTCTCCCACCGTGCGTTCACTGAAGCACACACCGATGGCTTGCAGTTGGGGCCAGGCTTCCGCGCTGCGAATCCCTGCCAGCTCGTAGAGCACATGGTACCAACGTCTCTCCTGTCGCCCGTGCCCCTTCTCCCTGGTTTCATAGCTGTCGTGCTTGAGCCCCGCGAAGTCGTTATCCAGGGCCTGCGCCACACACTCCTGGATGTCCTCCAGCAAGTGGGGCTGATTATCCTTGACCGTCAACACATAATCCCCGCCTCCCGCCACGATCTGTTTGGCAATCTCCTTCTGGCAGCCGATGGCGTCAATGGTGACCAGGGCCCCGTTGAGTTCCAGCAACTCCAGCAGCTTGGGGATGGCCGCGATCTCGTTGGACTTGTCGGCGACCGCCACCTGCCCCAGCGTCAGGTGGTTCTGGGTGGCCCAGGCACTGACCAGGTGCAACGGCCCCAGGTGCGTCGACGCTTGCCCCGAACCTCGCAGCGTCTTGCCGTCGATGGCGATGTGCTTGACCCCGAGGCGCTCGGCCAGCGCTTGCATCCACTGGCGGAAGCACCTCTGGAACGCTTCGGGGTTCAGGCGTGCAAAGACCCGCTCGAAGGTGTCGTGGGAGGGGATGCCGTTGGGCAGTTCCAGAAAGGTCTGCAACCACTGGCGGCGTTTGCGGGCGAACAGGGCGATCTTGGGCCAGGAGTCGCAGCCACAGATGACGGCACAGACGGCGATCGTGATGATGTCGATGAGCAGGTGCCGCTTGCGGCGGTTGATCCGGGGGTCTGTCAGACGGGAGAAGTACTTCCTGATTGAGACGTGAGCAGTGGCCATACCGCTCCTCCGTGAACTGAGACGGGCGCGGAGAATGGTAGGCCCGAGACCTTGACGAAATCAAGTCGCAGCGAAGAATGTGCATGGAGTTTGAGGCGTCGGCCCTGGCTGGAAGGCGGAGAGGACGTGCTACCGCGCTTCCCCGGTGGCAGGGTGCGATTTAGAATACCATGATGTGACCCTGGCTCATCCCGAGGAGCGATCATGCCAACCGTTGTCGACCTTACGGAACAGGAACTGCGCGATCTCAAGGAACTGACCCAGCAGACCGACGAAGCCGCAGCCATCCGTCTGGCGATGACCGAGTATCTGCGCTTCGCCCGGCGCATGCGGCTCAAGGAACTGTCCGGCCAGGTCCAGATGGAGGAGAACTGGCAAGCGCTGGAAGCAGTCGAACTGAGGGACCAGCATGGCAGCTCAGCAACTGGTTCTGGTTGACATCTGCATCTGGGTGCCTTTCTTCAACCGCCGGCACTCTCCGGAAAAGCTGGCTGTGGACGAACTGCTCGATGAGGATCGTGCCGCACTCGTTGGCCCAATTCTTGCCGAAGTTCTGCTCGGCTTTCGCCGTGACGAGCACGCCGACTGGGTGGCGTCTGTGCTGCGTGGCATTCACTTCGTGGAAACGGGCTGGGAAGACTGGCGCACCGCTGCTCGATTGGGACGGCGGCTCATCGCCAACGGTCACTCACTGCCGCTGAGCGACCTGATACTGGCGGCGGTTGCTCTCGAGCGCGACCTGGCCGTGTATTCAACCGATCCACATTTCGACCTGATTCCTGACCTCAAACGACACTCTCCCTGAGGGAGAATAACTTCACGGAGCCGTCAGGATGGGGCGTTTTCACTGGGGATTATGGGCAGCGGCAGCGACCACTCTTTCTCGACGGAGCGCGACTGGCCGATGCGACAGACCTGGCCGAAGTCGCAGGTCTGCGTGCAATGCTCCGAGCGCGGACGAAGTGGATATTTCCCCTCCCGGATATGGCGCACCAACGTCGTCACCCATTCTTCCAGGGTTTTCCGGATGGCTTGCCAGCGCTCCTTCTCCTTCAGCCACCCTATCTGGCCGCGCACCGGTAGCACTACCTTTGGCCCAGTATGCGACACCAACCAGTAAGCCATGCCGAGCGGTCGCGCTTTGCGGCCGGCCAGCAGCACTTCCTCGACAGCCAGGGCATAGAGCGTTAGCTGGAGGCGTAGAAACTCAGTGATGGCACCGCTGGTGTAGTAATCACCGCGGCCGGTCTTGTAGTCGATGACCCAGAAACCCATCTCGCCGTCGTCCAGCTCGGCCACGTCGACGCGATCGATGCGACCGCTGATGCGCACCTCGATGCCGTGCGAGCGCAGGATAAGTGGCGGTCGCGGCTCCTGGCCCTCCTCCGCGGGCAGGCCGAAATCCGCCTCGAAGAGAAACGGCTCCGGTCTCACCTGCAACGGTTGCCAGGGTCCGACCAGCTGTCGCCACTGTTCGGGATAGCGGATGGCCAGCCGGAGCATGCGCTCGCCCTCCAGCTCCCAGAGTTTCTTGGACGCCGGGCCAGGGGCGCGGGCGACGTCCTCGGCGATGGCCTCGCTCAGACGGGCGCGCACCTCCGCCTCCAGGCCATCCGCGGGTTGATGAATACCCGCCTCGCGCAACTTGCGATGCAGCCGTGATAGAGCGCGATGAAACGCCTGGCCGCGCCGCGTCGGCTCGATTTCCTCGCGCGGCCGCTCCAGCGGCGCCAGACGCAGAACGTGTTGCAGGAAGAAGCGGAATGGACAGGCGACGTATTCTTCCAGTGCGGTCGGGCTGAAGACACGCTCCGGGCCGAACAGACGATTCACCTCCGCGACAACGGCGGGATCGCGCAGCAACCCCTCATGAGGCCCGCACTCGCGCGACCGGAATCGCTGCCGGGCCATCTCCAGAGCGTCGCGCAAGTTAGAGATCATGGGCGACACTTCTTTCCCCCCTCTCCCCCGAAGCGGGGGAGAGGGGAGGAAGACACCATCGCCAGTGCAACTCGCACGCGCTGCTCCGCTGGTGATAGCGGCTCGTCTCGGTCGTAACCCTCGATCAGCATCACCCGCCGCTCCGTCGGCACCGCTCCCGGCTCGAACAGGTCGAGGACGGCACTCAGAAACGACGACGGCAACAGCGGCTGGCCCTTCTCGTCGATGGCTGGGTAGGACAACACGAGCGACTGTCGCGCCCGCGTCACAAGGCCGTAGAACAGCAACATCTCCTCTGACAGCACGTCCGACAGGCAGGTAATGTCCAGTCCCTGTTGTCGCACTCCCTGCCGTTCCGTCTCGTCGAGCAGCGGCGACGGCACCGCCAGCAGTGGAAAGCCGCGTTCGCCCAGGCCGAGGACGAAGAGGTGATCGGCATTGAGACAAGCGGCGATCTCCGCCGACAGGATGCGGACACGGCCCGGGCCGCGCGGCGTTCGCTGCAATCCGGCCGCCAGCGCCAGCCCATGCAGCCGACGTTGAAATGTCCGCCGGTCCAGCCGACGCCGACTCCCGCGCTGCGTCTCGCGCTCGACCCACGCCTGCACTTCCTCCCAGAAACGCTTCCAGGCCAGGCCGTCGTCCGCCAGCCCCAGCTCGGCGACCAGAACACGCATCCAGGCGACGTGATCGGCCACAAGAGCGCTCGTCGGCATCGTGTCCCAGCAGCCGAAGAAACGTTCGAGGAAGGGAGCACACTGCTGGGCCAGTTCGTGTGTCCGTTGGCGCCGCGACTCCTCCGCCTGTTCGTCTTCCAGGCCGGGTAGCTTTTCCGTCGCCCAGCGGCGCACGGCGGACAGGTAAGCGTCGCGGCCGCGCGGCTCGCCCAGCAGTCGTAGCAGCGCTTCGGCCAGCAAGGGCACGTTGTCGTCGAACCGCGCCTCCGGCCAGTCCGGTTTCAGGAACGTGCTTCGCAGTAGGGCCGTCACCTCGCCGAACGCCCAGTCGTCGTCCGGCAGCCGCAGCGCCTTCAGCAGCAGAGCGACCAGCGGATGGCGCAGCAACGGTTCCGTCCCCTCGACGTCAACCGGGATGCCGTACTCCTCGAACACTTCGCGCAACAGGTCGGCGTAGGGGGCGAGGTCGCGAACCGCGACGATAATCTCCTCGGCTGCAACGCCGTCGAGCAGCATCGATTTGATGCGACGGGCGACCATGCGCGCCTCGCCAACCATGCCTGGGGCCTGGAGCATAAGTAGACCGGCGGCATCGGCGGAGAGCGGCGTTTGACGAAGCGGACGAAAGAGATGACGCTCCAGATGGACCAGACCGGCGAGCGGGGCGTATGAACGCTCCGGTTTGTCCACACTGGGGCGTTCATACGCCCCGCTCGCCGGAGAGAGGCGGGCCAGTCGCTCCTCCGTCCGGCGTGCCGGCGCGAATAGCTCGCCGCGTTCCTCGCCTTCCTCGTCTTGCAAGGTGATCCACATCTCCTCCGCTCTCCGAGAGAGCTCCTCCAGGAGGTCAAGCTGTGGTGTCGTGAAATCGCTGAAATCGTCGATGAGGACCGCCTGCCAGTGCATCTCGGGGAGAAAGTGCGTACGGGCCAGGGAGTCCTTGCCATCGGCGTCCACGAGATGCAGGTCGCGCAGGCGCTTCTGATAGGTTTCGAGCACAGCGGCACACTGACGCAACTTCCCAGCGGAATCGTCCTCGGAGGGAACAACAGAACGGAGGTCGTTGGGGGAAATGGCGTGCTGTTGCAGCTCGGCGACGAGGGCCGCGGCATTATCGAGGAAACCGCGGGTGTCGGCGACGCGGCCAAAGTGCGGCAGTCGCTTGCGTGAGAGCAATTCGGCGACGGTCTCATCGAGAAGGAGTCGGCCCTGACCGCGCGACAGCGTTCGGACGTCGACCGCCGCGGCGATCAGTTCCGCGGACAGGTCGGCGAAGGTGGTCAGCCGCAGGCCGGGGACGTTCGCGAGCGACGCACGCAACTGATCGAGACGGCGGCGATTCGGCGACAGCCAGAGGAGCGGCCCCTTGCCCGGCCCGGCGAGGGCGCGGCAGCGAAGGAGGAGCTGGGCCGTCTTGCCGGTCCGTGCCGCTCCCTTGACGATGTGAACCGTCGCCGTCATGGCGCCTCCCTCGTTACAGGACGCCCTCTTGTCAGGCTGTGTCGCACTGCTATTCTGCCTGTCTGGTGCCCGGGGCACCACGGCAAATCGCACGGACAGGGGCAAGAGCCAGCCGTCATGGCGTCACGCTTCCTAACTCCGCTCGCCCTGGTCGAGGCGCTTCAGAATCGCGATGAGGCCGCGCGCCGCCAGTTTCACGACTGGCTCGCCAGCCCCATCACGCGCCTCGTCGAGGACCTGCACACTCGCCACCACCTGCCGCACCGGCTCGAACGACTCACCAGTCATGCGCTGCATGCCGCCGAGACCTATCTACGCATGCGGCCGGCCCGCGACTTCGCCCGGATGAGCGAGTCGGCCTTTCGTGCCGCCGTCCTGTTCCACGTCGCCCGGCAAATCGTTCAGCCGTTCGGCAAGCCCGACGAGATCAGCTGCGCTCCCGACCCGCTGCCCGAGATCGACGCCTACCACACGCAGACGGTGTATCTCCCTTATGAGACGGTCGGCTCGTTCCGCTTCGGCGGCGACTGGTACGGCGGGCGGCGCGACGACGAGGGCCGCTTGTGGATCATGGTGGCGGACGTGACGGGCCACGGCTACGCGGCGTATCTGCTGGCCAATGCGCTGCCGGCGGTGTGGCGCAAGTGCTGGGCGGAGGAGCCGGGCGCGCCAACGCCTGGTGAGCTGCTGGCGGTGCTGCACGAGTTGCTGGCGGACTGTCTGCCGGAGGACGTCTTTGTCGAATGCACCTTGCTGCGGCTCGAGCCGGACGGCCGAGCGACAGCGGCGGCGGCGGGCGGGGCGCGAATGCTGCTGCGCTGTCCAGGACAGGGGCGACTCGAACTGGTGAAGCTGCGCGGCGTCTGGCTGGGGTTCGAGCTGCCGCCGGCCTCGGAGGAACAGGGCTACGTCCTCGAGGTGGGCGATGAGCTGCTGCTGGGCACCGACGGCATCTTCGATCAACTGATCGACCACGGCGGGCCCGGTTGCGATGTCGTCGACGTGATCCGCAGAGGGCTGGAGCGCGGCGGTCTGCTGGAGTCGACGCGCGCCGCGCTGGAGCAAGCGCTGTCGGTGGCGCCGCAAAAGGACGACATCACGATTGTGGCGGTACGCCGCCGCGGCCGGCCCGACTCGAACGGCGAGCGGTGAGCCTCATGTTCCTGTGCGACTGTCCGCCGGACAACTGCGCCGACAAGGTGCGTCTCTTCCTGCTCGGGGAGCGCGCTGCCGGCGACGCACTGGTCAAGAAGTTCGAGGCGCTGGTCCGCAGTGTCGTGCAGCGTGTCCTGGGACCAGGACGGCGCGAGGAGTGGGACGACGCTTCGCAGGCGATCTTTCTGCGCGTCTTCGCCAATCTCGATCGGTGGGAGCAGCGCTGCCCGTTCTGCAAATGGCTGGCGGTGGTGGCGGCGCGGCGGGCCATCGACATGGCCCGACTGCCGAGCCTGATGGAGCGGCTGCCGGAGACCGACCTGGCCGACTCGCGACCACCGCCTCCCGACCGCGAGACCATCGAGCGCATCGAGCAGACAGCGTCACGGTTTCCGCCGGAGTGGCGGCGCGTGTGGGAGCTGTACCGCGAGGGGAAGACGCGCGAGCAGATGGCGCGGGCAGCGGGCAAGTCGCTGCGGACGATCCAGTACTGGTTGGCGGAGATGTTCGAGCAGTTGCGCGAGGACCTGGGCCAATGAACGGCGAGCGGGGCGTGTCAACGGGGAAAG
>JADMIO010976194.1_pt1 | contig 17494 bp, 10 predicted proteins | sample 8958161 | NCBI WGS metagenome assembly JADMIO01 (sample SAMN16585339, study PRJNA669376) | soil metagenome | isolation source: Crop rotation soil | place: USA: Cullars Rotation, Alabama | collected 2011
CGCGACTTCAAGTCACGTGAATTCCAAGCTTCGGATCCCACTGTGCTGGAAAGCGCGCTCGGCCCGATCGGGACGGCGACGGTGACCGTCGGCGATCTCGACATCCCGATGCGCGCCGAGGCGACCACGCGCGTGACGATGACCCGCCACTCCGCGCGCGCCGAGATCGCGACGCAGGGCGGGCCGGTGCTCGCGCGGATCGCCCGGCCAGTGATCCGCGCATGGAGCACGCCACCTCCAGCGTTGCGCGGCGCGACCGAGATCGAGCTCGAGTGGCCCCAGCACGCGACCGCTGGACGTACCGCGCGGCTGCGCTTGTCGGCCCGCCACGCGCTGAGCATCGCGGGGACGATCGAGGTGCGAATCCCGCTACCCCCGGGCGTCGCGCTGGCCGAAGGGCGGAGCGGGCTCATCCAGGCGCAGGGCGTGCTAGTGGCTTCCGTGCCTTATTCACCGAGCTTGGTGCCGGCGTGGGTCGAGATCCCGGTGCGCTTCGGGCTCTCCGGCGACGTGACGGCTCCCGAGTCGGAAGCGCGCGTCGTCGGCGTCGAAGGCTCGGAGACCCGCGCACCGGCGCGCCGGATCGCGATCACCCGTGATTTGAAAAAATGACGGACCCGACGTAAGACCGTCGGCCATGAACCACAAGAACTCGCTCATCGCTGCGGCCATCACCGGCCTCCTCGTCGGCGGCGCCGCCTGCGCCTCGAAGACCCCGCCCCCGGCGGGCAGCTCGTCGGCGCCCGCCACCGCGGGTGGTGACAAGGCGTCGTGCAAGAACGCGGACGGCACCGACAAGGCCTCGTGCAAGAACGCGGACGGCACCGACAAGGCGTCGTGCAAAGGCGCCGAAGGCGGCGGCGACAAGGCCAGCTGCAAGTGATCCTCGAGTCGCTGCCGCGGGCCCTTACGCGCGGCATCTCGACTCACGTCCGCTCTCTCCCTTAGCGGGACCCGTCACCGCAGACGGTGACACCCGCCGCGCCGCGCAAGAGCGGCGATCGGATCGTGGCTTCGTCGATTCCCCCGCCATGAACAGGTTCGGCCTCCCTCACCTCGGTCTCGGCCTGGGGCTGCGCGCGAAGCACTGGGCGCACCTCCTCGAGCACCGGCCGCCGATCGGCTGGCTGGAGATCGTCAGCGAGAACTATCTCGAGACCGACGGTCGCTCGATCGAGGTGCTCACCGAGCTCGCGCGCCACTATCCGATCGTGATGCACGGCGTCGCGATGTCGATCGGGTCCACGGATCCGCTCGATCGCGACTACCTGCGAAAGCTGCGTGACCTGCGCGATCGGGTCGGCGCGCGCTGGGTCTCCGATCATCTCTGCTGGACCGGCGTGCAAGGCAGGAACACGCATGATCTCTTGCCGCTGCTCTACACGGCGGAGGTGCTCGATCACGTGGTCGATCGCGTGAAGCAGGTGCAAGACATCCTCGGCGCGCCGCTGTTGCTCGAGAACCCGTCGACCTACGTCGAGCTCGCGGGCTCGACGCTCTCGGAGGCGGACTTCCTCGCCGCGCTCTCGGAGAGGGCCGACTCGGCGATCTTGCTCGACGTGAACAACGTCTTCGTCACCGCGTACAACCACGACCTCGACGCGCGCGCGTACATCGACGCGCTGCCGCTCGATCGCGTCGTGCAGATCCACGTCGCGGGCCACACCGATCACGGCACGCACGTGGTCGACACGCACATCGGGCCGGTGGTCGATCCGGTCTGGGCGCTGCTCGCGGAGGTCGATCGCCGGACCGGCGGCGCATCCACGATGCTGGAGTGGGACGCCGAGATCCCGTCGCTGGAGGACACCTGGGCCGAGGCGCAGAAGGCGCGCGCGGTCGCGGGGTCGCTGCGATGAGCGTCGAGCCGCACGTCGAGGGCGTCGAGGATGATCTCCCGTCCGATCGCGCGAGCGCGTCGATCGGCGGTGCGGTGGCGGGATCGGCCGAACGTAAAGAGCGCTCGCGCGATCCGGTGCGCGGCCCGTTCGATGCGATCCAGCGCTGGATGAGCGGCGCGATCATCTCCGGAGATGTCGCCTTCGGCGGCCGCCCGCTCGAAGATCTGATCACGCCGAGCGCGCGCCTCTCGGCCGCCGATCGCCTCGGCATCTACCAGCACGGCTACAAGGCGCGCCTGATGGAGTGCGTTCGCGACGACTTCCGCGTGCTCGCGCGGGCCCTCCCCCGCTTCGACGCGATCGCCGCGCGCTACGTCGATGAGCACCCCTCGCGATCCTGGAACCTCGTCCCGTACACCGAGCGCTTCGCGGCATTCCTCGATCGCGTCGAGCCGGCGTGGCTCGATCCGCTCGGCCTCGGCGTCGCGCGCGATGTCGCGCGGCTGGAGTGGGCGATGGTGGAGGTCTCGCACGCGCCCGCCGCGCCTCCGCTCGATCTCGCGCGGCTCGGATCGCTCGCCCCCGAGGCCTGGCCGCGCCTCGCGTTCCGCCCGAGCCTCGCGCTGCGCGTGCTCGAGCTCGATCACCCGATCCTCCCGCTCTACGCCGCGGTCGCGCGCGGCGAGGCCTTGCCGCCGATCGCGCGCGCGTGGTCCGCGGTGGCCACGTGGCGGCAAAATGGCCGCGTCTGGCGCATGTCGCTGACGCGCGCGACGTGCTCGATTTTGATGAGCCTGGCGCAGGGAATCACGCTCGAAAATTCGCTGTCACAGCTCGACGAAGGCACTTCCGACGACGTCATGCGCTGGTTCAGCGAGTGGGTTTCATGCGGATTTTTTGCGGAAATCCTCTTCCCCGATCAACCCGCTAGAGAGCAGCGCTAGGCGCGCCGTCCACAGTAACGCTCGCGCCGCTCGCGCAACCTATAGGTATGAAGACGCGAGCTTTTCTCATCGCTGGTTTCATCACCGCGTGCGGGGGCAGCGGACCCGCGCCCAACCCCGTGACGAACGAGGAAGCGCTCTCGATCCATTGCGAGAGCGCGCATGCGCCGCTCGCCCCGCGCGACGCGTTCGTCTGCGGCGAGCGACGCACGCTCGAGTGCACGTCGCCCGACGGCACGCGCGCGCCGCAGCTGCACGTGTTCGCGCCGACCTGCGGCGCGAAGCTGGAGCTCGATCCGATCGGCCCCTACGCGCTCGGTGAGCAGCAGCTCGACGTGCTCGAGCCCGGCGGCCGGCAGTCCGGCGAGCCGCTGTGCACGGCGACGATCGAGGTCGTCGACACCACGCCGCCGAAGATCATCGACAACCTGATGCCGCTCTGGCCGGCGAGCGGGCAGATGGTCACCGTGACCCCGGAGTCGTGCGCGGCCGTGGGCGACGTCTGCGATCCGAACGTCAGCGCCTACTTCACCTGGCTCGAGAGCGACGAGCCGATGAGCGGCGACGTCGACGCCTTCGACTGCAACGGCGTCTCCCTCCGCGCCAAGCGCGACCTCGACGGCGACGGCCGCGTCTACACCCTCGGCCTGCGCGCGGTCGACGCCAGCGGCAACGCCACCGAGGGCACCTGCACGGTGCTCGTCTCCCGCGGCGGCAACGCGCGGAACGCGGTGCGCGGGCCTTCCGTGCGCCGCCTCTACCCGCAGTGCTGACCCACGACTGTTGAGACTAATCTCAATTAATCACTGCAATTCGGCTATTTTAGCCCTCCTTATCGAGACTCAGTCGCATTAAAATGCTCTGGCACCCTTGCCAACGGGGCCGAGATCCGTCATCTCCGTTCTTGAAAATGATTTTCATTTTCACGTCGTGGGTGGTGGCGCTGGCCCCGCTGGCCGAGGTCGGGACCTCGACGCTCGCCGTCCACGTGACGGCCTCGCGGGTGGCTGCCAGCTCGGCGCGCGCCGCCCGCGCCACCGACACGATCGATCGCGAGGCCATCGAGCGGAGCGGCGCGCGCGATCTCGCCGATCTGCTCGCCACGCAGGGCGGCGCCGACGTCCAGCGCACCTTCCGGGGCGCCTCGGTCCGCCTCTCCGGCCTCGATCCCGAGCACGTGCTCTTGCTGGTCGACGGCGTGCCGGTGATCGGCCGCATCGACGGCGCGATCGATCTCTCGCGGCTCCCGCTCGCCGACGTCGAGCGCGTGGAGATCGTGCGCGGCGCCTCCAGCGCGCTCCACGGCGCCGACGCGATGGCCGGCGTCATCGAGGTGACCACCCGCAAGGCGAAGAGCGGCGCCGAGGTCGAGGTCGTGGGCCGGTCGATGCCCGGGCTCGACGCCCGCGGGCGGGTGTCGTGGGCGGGCGAGCGGGCGAGCGCGAAGCTCGCCGGCGGGTTCCTCCACGGCGATCCGTGGGATCTCACGCCGGCGGACGCGCCCACCACGGGCGCCGGCCACACCGGCTTCGATCTCAGCGCGGAAGGACAGCTCGACGTCGATCCGGACCTGCGGCTCGGCCTGCGCGCGTCGATGATGCGCCGCGATGGCCGGGCCATCGACGGCGGCGCGGGCGGCGCGCTGTTCGATCGCAAGAACGCGCTCGAGACCATCGATCTAACCAGCGAAAACCGCGCTTTCTTGGCCCCCGGCCTGCGCCTCGACGCCACGCTCGGCTGGTCGATGTACCGCGACCAATCGCTCCTCGATCAGCGCCGCGCGAACGACCTCGACAGCTACACCGACACCCGCCAGCACCTCGCGATCGCGCGCGCCGTCGTCACCGAGCGCTTCAGCGACGCGCACCGGCTCGCGGTCGGGATCGAGGGCGCGTTCGAGCACCTCTCGTCCGAGCGCCTCGACGGCGGCGCAGGGCAGCGCGTGCGGGGCTCGGTGTTCGCCGAGCACGGCTGGACGATCGCCGAAGCGCCCCGCCTCCTGGTCGTGCCCGGCGCGCGGCTCGACGCCGACAGCACGTTCGGCGCGTACGCGACGCCGCAGATCGCGGTGCGGATCGATCCGGTGCCCGAGCTGGTGTTGCGCGCGAGCTTCGGCCTCGGCTTCCGCGCGCCGAGCTTCCAGGAGCAGCTCCTCCGCTTCGAGAACCCCGGCGCGGGCTACGTCGTCGAAGGCAACCCCGATCTGGAGCCCGAGACCTCGCGCAGCTACAGCGCGCGCGCCGAGTGGACGCCGGTCGACCCGCTCGAGCTCGTGCTCGGCGCGTACTGGAACGACGTCGACGATCTCATCTCCACGTCGGCCGCGGCGACGGTGCCCGGGCAGCCGGTGTCCTATCGCTACGCCAACGTCGCGCAGGCCCGCACGCGCGGCTTCGACGCCTCGATCGGCCTGCGATTCCCGCTCGGCGAGCACGCCGCGGCGAGCGCGCATGCGTCGTGGACCTTCCTCGATGCGCGCGACGTGGTGCTCGATCAGCCGCTCGATGGCCGCGCGCGCCACCAGATCGCCGGCGACGCGCTGCTGCGCCTGATCGATCTCGGCCTCGAGCTGAGCGCGCGCGGATCGTGGTGGTCGGCGCGCCCGTTCACGCTGGAGGACGGCGTGCGCGAGTCGGCCCCTTACGCGGTGCTCGGCCTGCGCATCGCCGAGACGATCCTCGACGAGCTCTTCACGCTCCAGCTCGGCGTCGACAACGTGCTCGACGCCGGAGACGCCGAGCTCGCCCCCATCCCCCCGCGGGTCTTCTACGCAGGAATTACCGGAAGGATCTGAACATGAGAACGCTGCTCCCCCTCGCCCTCCTCGCCACCGGCTGCGCCGGCGATCTTCGCCCCGAGGAAGATCCGCCGGTCATGACCGCCGACTCACACATCACGCACGCCGACGCCGGCACAGGCATCACCCGATCGCGGATCGACGCGCGCGACAACACCGCGTGGATCTATCTCGATCTCGACGCGAAGAGGGAGGTCGCCGAGAGCGACGCGACCTGGGACCTCGCGTTTCGCCGCTTCAACATCAAGCTCAACGCCGGCGTCGACGCGGCCATCGACGACACCAAGACGATCGAGAGCGCGACCGAGGCGTCCGGGGGCCCGTGGATCGGCGATCTCCCCGACGGCGACGACGAGGACACCGAGCCCGATCTCGCCTTCGGCGGCTGGTACGACTACGAGGTCGCGACCCACACGCTGACCGCGAAAGCGCAGCTCTACTTCGTGCGATCCACGGAGCACCAGGCGTTCAAGGTGAAGGTCGACGGCTACTACGACGAGGCCGGGACCAGCGGCTGGATGACGATCCGCTGGGGCGCGGTCGCGAGCGCAGCCGGGATCGTGCTCGATGGCAGCGCCGACTGGATCCAGCTGAGCCTGGCGGGTGAGATCATCAGCGGCGACGACTGGGATCTCGCGGTCACCCGCACCCGCTGGCGCACGAACAGCGGCGCGAGCGGCGCGGGGCTCGGCGGCGCGCGGATCGCAGCGGCGCGCTTCGACGCGATCCGCGCAGCGCCGACCCACGGCTTCGTCACCGACGACGCCGAAGCTTCGAATCCCGTGCTCGGCGCCTGGTACGACTACGATCCCGCGACCCACGTCGTGACGCCGAAGGCCGCGACCTATCTGGTCCGCGGAAAGCACGGCGACTACGCCAAGCTCGAGATCCTCGGCTACGCGGAGGGCAGGACCACCGTCCGCCTCGCGCCCGTCCCGCGCGTCCCCGAGGTGGTGGAGCTCGAGATCGACGCGCGCGCGCCGAAGCTCGTGTCTCTGCGCGCGGGCGGCGTCGTCGACACGTCGACGTCGAGCCTCGACTGGGATCTGCGCCTCGACGGCGTGAACATCGGCACCAACTCCGGCGTGAGCGGCCCCGGGCAGGGCGGCGCGCTCGATCCGATGGCGAGCGCGCTCGAGGCCGTCACGGGCGCGCCGAGCGGGACGATCACCGCCGACGCGATGCTGCCGCTGCCGGGCCCGCCGGGATCCGGTGAGGCGCCCGGAAACGCGGTGCTCGGCACCTGGTACGACTACAACCCGGCGACGCACGCGGTCTCGGCCAAGGCGAAGGCGTTCGTGATCAGGACCGCGGACGGCGGCTGGGCGAAGATCCTCATCACGTCGTACGCGAGCGGCGTCTATCGCGTGAAGACACTCTACGCGGGCGCCGGGATCGACGCGCTGTGATGATCGCGCGGGTCACCTTTGCGCTGTTCGCCGTGGCGTTCGTGCTCTCGCCCGACGCGGTCGCAGCGGCGCCCGCGGAGCGCTGGGTGACGCTCGGCGGGTCGGTCACGGAGACGGTGTTCGCGCTGGGGGGCGCGGATCGGCTGGTCGGCGCCGACGACACGAGCTTCTATCCCGCGGAAGCGGAGAAGCTCCCGAAGGTCGGCTATTACCGGCAAATCTCGGCCGAGGGCGTGCTGAGCCTGCGGCCCTCGCGCGTGATCGCGGATCACGGCGCCGGACCGCCGGCGGCGATCGAGCAGATCCGTCAGGCCGGCGTGCCCATCGAGATTCTCCCGGGTGGAGAGAGCGAAGACGGCCTGCGCGCGCGCATCGCGGTGATCGCGAAGCTGCTGGCGAAGGATCCCAGGCCGCTCATTGCCGCCCTCGACGCCGATCTCGCCCGCCTGCGCGCGCTCCGGGCGAGAGACCCGCGGCGCATCAAGGCGGTGTTCGTGATGGCGCGCGGCGCGGGCGCGCTCTCGGTGGCGGGGAGCGACACGACCGCGCAGGCGATGCTCGAGATGGCGGGCGGGGAGAACGCGGCGAGCACGTTCAAGGGATACAAGCCGCTCACTGCGGAGGCGCTGGTGGTCGCGGCGCCCGAGGTGATCGTGATGACGACGCGCGGGCTGCAGTCGGCGGGCGGGATCGACGGGATGCTCGCCGCACCCGGTGTGCCGGTGACGCCCGCGGGGCGCGCGCGGCGGGTGGTGGCGCTCGATGATCTGTATCTCTTGGGCTTCGGCCCGCGCACCGGACAGGCCGCGATCGAGCTCTATTTCGCGCTGCGGGGGCAACGGGAGTGAGCCCACAGCGGACGCTGATCGCCGCGCTCGCGGCGATCCTGATCGCGTCGGCGACGGTCGCGTCGGCGGTGGGCGCGGTCGACGTCGCGCCCTCGACGATGCTCGAGGTGATGTTCGGGCGCGCGGTCACGGATCCGCAGGGCGGCGCGGTGTGGACGCACGTTCGCCTGCCGCGCGTCGCGCTCGCGATCCTCGTCGGCGCCGCTCTCGCGACCGCGGGCGCCGTGCTCCAGGGCTTGTTTCGCAACCCGCTCGCCGACGCGGGGGTGATCGGCCTCTCCAGCGGCGGCGCGCTCGGCGCCGCCACCGCGACCATCTTCGCCGCGCGCGCTGGCGCCGTCGGCGGCGGCCTGTACCTCCCGATCGCGGCCTTCGCCGGCGCGCTGTGCGCCGCGATCGCGCTCGAGCGCATCGCCGCGCGTGAGGGCTCGAGCGCCGCGCGACTCCTCCTCGCGGGCGTCGCGATCAACGCGCTCGCCGGCGCCGCGACCGGCATCGTGGTCACCGTGGCGAGCGACGCCGAGCTGCGCACGATCATGTTCTGGACGCTCGGCAGCCTGGGCGGCGCGACGTGGCCGCTCGTGCTCGGCGTCGCGCCCTTCGTGCTCGCGGCGCTGCTGCTCCTCCCGCGCCTCGCCCGCGAGCTCGATCTGCTGCTCCTGGGCGAGCGCGCCGCGACGCACCTCGGCGTCGACGTCGCGCGCCTCGAGCGCCGCATCATCGTCCTCACCAGCGCGATGGTCGGCGCGGCGGTGGCAGCGGCGGGCGTGATCGGCTTCGTCGGGCTGCTGGTGCCGCACGTGGTGCGCCTGCTGATCGGCCCCGGCCACAAGGCGCTCCTGCCAGCGTCTGCGCTCGGCGGCGCGGCGCTCTTGGTGCTGGCGGATCTGGCCTCACGGCTGGTGATCGCGCCGAGCGAGCTGCCGATCGGGCTCGTCACGGCGTTCCTCGGCGCGCCGATGTTTCTCTGGCTCGTCGAGAGGCGGGCATGATCGCCGCGGTCGAGGCGAGCATCACGGTGGCTCGGCGCTTCATCCTCGATCGGGTGAGCCTGGCCGTCGCCCCCGGCGAGCTGGTGATCGTGCTCGGCCCCAACGGGGCCGGCAAGTCGACGCTCCTCGGCGCGCTCGCCGGCGATCGGGCCCTCGCGAGCGGCGAAGTGCGCCTCGATGGCCGCCCGCTGAGCGCCTGGAGCGGCCACGAGCGCGCCCAGCGCCGCGCCGTGGTCGAGCAAAAATCGACTTTGAACGCCGCGTTTCGCGCCCGCGAGGTGGTGATGCTCGGGCGCGCCGACGAGGACATCGCGCGCAGGGCGCTCGCCGAGGTGGGCCTCGATCACGCGGCCGATCGCCTCTATCCCGCGCTGTCGGGCGGCGAGCAGCAGCGCGTGCAGATCGCCCGCGCGCTGACCCAGATCTGGGGCACGACGCCATCGGCGCTGCTCCTCGACGAGCCGGTCTCGGCGCTCGACGTCTCGGTGCAACACGCGGTCATGGCGCTCGCGCGAAGGCGAGCCCGCGCCGGCTGCGCGGTGCTGATGACGCTGCACGATCTCAACCTCGCCGCGCAGTACGCGGACCGCGTCGCGCTGCTGAGCGCGGGACGGATGATCGCGATCGGCGCACCGGCCGCGGTGCTGACGCCGGCGACGATCGGCGCGGTTTTTGGCTTCGAAGTGTCGGTCCTGCGCGATCCCGCGCGCGACTTTGGATGGATCGTGCCGCGCGCATGATCGGAGAGGAATAGTATGGAGCTGCGAGAGACATGGAAGAAGCTGCGCGTCGAGAAGCCCAAGCTGCGCATCCGCGACGCGGCGGAGGAGCTCGGCGTCTCGGAAGCGGAGCTGGTCGCGACGAGCTGTGGTGAAGGCACGGTGCGCCTCGAGCCGGCGTTCGCGAAGATCCTCGGGCGGGTCCCCGAGCTCGGTCGGGTGATGGCGCTGACCCGCAACGCCCACTGCGTGCACGAGCGGCGCGGCACCTACGAGAGCGTCCGCGCCGGCGCGACCGGCGCGCTGGTGGTGGGGCCGGACATCGATCTGCGCGTCGATTTCAGCGCCTGGAACAAGGCTTTTTCGGTGCACGACGGCGAAAAGCGCAGCCTGCAGTTCTTCGATCCCGCAGGCGTCGCGGTGCACAAGATCCACCTCGAGGCCGACAGCCACGTCGCGGCGTTCGAGGCGATCACGCGCGAGCACGCCGCGGCGGATCAGCGGCCGATCGAGGCGGTGGAGCGCGCGGCCAAGCGCGTCGTCCCGCGCCCCGACGACGCGATCGACGTCGAGCGCCTGCGCGAGGCCTGGCACTTCCTCCAGGACACCCACGAGTTCCAGGCGCTGCTCGAGCGCTTCGACGTGACGCGCCACCAGGCGCTGCGGCTGGCCGGGCCCGAGCTCGCGATCCCGGTCGAGATCTCCAGCGCGCGCCGCGTGCTCGAGACGGCGAGCGCGACCGAGCTCCCGATCATGGTGTTCGTGGGCAGCGCCGGGTGCCTGCAGATCCACACCGGACCGGTGCAGAACATCCGCGTCCTCGGGCCGTGGCTCAACGTGATGGATCCCGCGTTCAACTTGCACCTGCGCGAGGATCGGATCGCCTCGGCGTGGGTGGTGCGAAAGCCGACCAACGACGGCGTCGTCACCTCGCTCGAGCTGTTCGACGCGGACGGCGAGACGATCGCGTGGATGTTCGGCAAGCGGAAGCCGGGCACGCAGGAGCTCGCGGCGTGGCGCAATCTCGCGACGTCTTTGACGCTGGATGCGCGGCTGAGCTAGCGGCGGCTCGTTCCGATACGAGCGTGTGCGACGCCGCCCGACTTCCGCTCATGTCCCCGCTTTGCCAGGAGTTTGCGGCCTACGCGGGATAAGTGTTACCGCATACGACGGACATGGCATTTCTCAGCCGTCGGCTCGTCTCCCTTGGGCTCCTGCTCACCGCCTGCGAATACGCGCCGCCGCCTCCGCCCGCGGTGCAATCACACGCGGAGGGTCTCGTCGGGAACGACGGCTCGCTGACCGTCGTCGCCGCGAATACGGTCGTGAACCAGTACGCCGTGCTCGCCGCGAACGCCGCCGCAGGCGCCACCAGCATCACCGTCTCGAACATCGCCGACCTCACCAGCGCCACGCTCGGCGCCCTCGCGCAGGGCGACCTCCTGATGATCGTCCAGATGCAGGGCGCGACGATCTCCGACACCAACAACTCCAGCTTCGGCACCGTCACCGCGCTCAACAACGCCGGCCAGTACGAGCTCGTCGGCGTCGCGAGCATCGCCGGCAACGTCATCACGCTCGACAACACCTGCGGCGGCCTCGCGCGGGCGTACACCGCGAGCGGGCGCACGCAGGTCGTCCGGGTGCCCGAGTACAGCAGCGTCACGATCGATCCGGGCGCGTCGATCGTCGCCACCCCGTGGACCGGCACGCGCGGCGGCGTCGTCGCGCTGCACGTGCGCGACGCCACCACCATCAACGGCCTGATCGACGCTTCCGGCGCCGGGTTCCGCGGCGGCGCGACCGACAACGACTCGCAGGCCGTTGGCGACAACGTCACGACCTACCGCGACACCAACAACGACGACGGCGGCGAGAAGGGCGAGGGCATCGCGGGCTTCGTCACCGAGTACGACGCCAGCTTCAACGGCCGCTACGGCCGCGGCGCGCCCGCGAACGGCGGCGGCGGCGGCGATTCGCACAACGCCGGCGGCGGCGGCGGCGCGAACGGCGACAACGGCAACACCTGGACCGGGCATGGCGTCATGGACGGCACCGTCACCGGCGCGGCCGCGTGGGCCCTCGACAGCGCGTACGCGGCGAACGGCAACGCGCTCACCACCTCCTCGGGCGGCGGCCGCGGCGGGTACACGTACTCCGCGAACGACGCCGACGCGCTGAGCGACGCGCCGGGCGACACCGCGTGGGGCGGCAACCGCCGTCGCGAGCGCGGCGGGCGCGGCGGCCATCCGCTGACGAGCAGCCCCGCGGGGCGCCTCTACCTGGGCGGGGGCGGCGGCGCGGGCGACGGCAACAACGGCGCGGCGGGCGCGGGCGGGCGCGGCGGCGGCATGGTCGTCCTGATCTCCGGCACGGTCAGCGGCAGCGGCCAGATCCTCTCGAACGGCAGGAACGGCGCCAACGCCAGCGCGCTGAACGGCAACGACGCGCCCGGCGGGGGCGGCGCAGGCGGCACCGTCGTCGTGCAGACCCGCGTGCTCAGCGGCGTGAGCGTCGAGGCCCGCGGCGGCAACGGCGGCAACCAGTCGATCTCGCTCGCCGGCGAGGCCGAGGGCAACGGCGGCGGCGGCGGCGGCGGCTTCGTCGCGACGTCGGGCGGCGCGATCTCCGTGTCGGTCGCGGGCGGCGCGGGCGGCACCACCAACTCCACGGGCATGACCGAGTTCCCGACCAACGGCGCGACCCGCGGATCGCCCGGCCTCGCCGTCACGCCCGTCGGCGCGATGCCGCTCTGCCTCGGCGCCGATCTCTCGATCACCGTCACGAACGGCCAGACCACCGTGACCGCCGGCAGCGCGATCACGTACACCATCGTCGTCACCAACGCGGGCCCGAACGCGGTGGGCGGCGCCGCGGTGACCGACACCTTCCCGGCCATCCTCAACGGCGTGACCTGGACCTGCGTCGCGAGCGCCGGCTCGAGCTGCGGCGCGGCCAGCGGCAACGGGGCGATCAACACCACCGTGACGCTCGTGCCCCTCGGCACCGCGACGTACACCGTGAGCGCGACGCTCGATCCCGCCGCGAGCGGCACGCTCACCAACACCGCGCAGGTGACCGCGCCGCCGAACGTCGACGATCCGCCGGGCAACAACAGCGCGACCGACAGCGATCCGATCGCCGCGCCCTCCGCCGATCTCTCGATCACCATGGCCGACGCGCCGGATCCGGTGCTCGAGGACGCGACGCTCACGTACACGATCAACGTCAGCAACGCCGGCCCGAGCACCGCGACGTCGTTGACCGTCACCCACAACCTCCCCGCCGGCGTCACCTTCGGCACCGCGACCGGCACCGGCTGGTCCTGCTCGGTCGCCGCCAGCGTCGTCACGTGCACCCGCCCCACCCTCGCGCCCGGCGCGGCCCCGGCGATCACCGTGACCGTCTCCGCGACCACGCAGGGCGGCAGCGTCTCGAGCAGCGCGTCGATCGCCTCCGCGGTCACCGACCCGGCGAGCGGCAACGACTCCGTCACCAACACCACGCAGATCACCGGCGTGAACGACGCGCCGGTCAACACCGTGCCCGGCGCGCAGGCGACGACCGACACGACCCCGCTGGTGTTCTCCGCCGGCAACGGCAACCTGATCGCCGTGAGCGACGTCGACGCAGCCGCAGCGTCGATCCGCGTCACGCTCACCGCCGCGAACGGCGCGCTGACGCTCTCGACGATCGCCGGCCTCTCGTTCACCACCGGCGACGGCAGCGCGGACGGCACGATGGTGTTCAGCGGCACGATCGCCGCGATCAACGCCGCCCTCAACGGGCTCACCTTCAGCGCGACGCCCGGGTTCGGCGGCGCGGCGAGCGTCGCGATCCTCACCGAGGATCTCGGCAACACCGGCACCGGCGGCGCGCTCTCCGACAGCGACACGATCAGCATCACCGTCACCGACGCGACCCCGCCGAACACCGCCATCCTCACGGCCGAGCCCAGCCCGACCAACGATCCGACCGCCGACTTCACCTTCGCGTCGAGCGAGGCCGGATCGACCTTCCAGTGCAGCGTCGACGGCAGCGCCTTCGCCGCATGCAGCACGCCGTTCGCCACCGCGTCGCTCGCCGACGGATCGCACACCTTCGCGGTGCGCGCGATCGATCAAGCTGGCAACGTCGATCCGACGCCCGCCACCGCGACGTGGGTCCTCGACACCGCAGCGCCCAACACCACCATCACCGTCGCGGAGCCCAACCCGACGACCGATCCGACCGCCGACTTCGGGTTCACCGCGAGCGAGGCCGGATCGACCTTCGAATGCAGCGTGGACGGCGGCGCCTTCATCGCCTGCACCACGCCCTTCTCCACGGCTTCTCTCGCCGACGGCTCGCACACCTTCGCGGTGCGCGCGACGGACGCCGCGGGCAACGTCGATCCGACGCCCGCCACCGCCACGTGGGTGCTCGATCGCGTCGCCCCCGACACGACGATCACCGCGGCCGAGCCGTCGCCGACGACCGACACCACGGGCGACTTCACGTTCACCGCGAGCGAGCCCGGATCGACCTTCGAATGCAGCGTCGACGGCGGCGCCTTCGCCGCGTGCACCACGCCCTTCTCCACCGCCGCGCTGGCCGACGGCCCGCACACCTTCGCGGTGCGCGCGACCGATCCGGCCGGGAACGTCGACGCCACGCCCGCCACCGCGAGCTGGACCATCGACACCGCCGCGCCCGATACGACCATCACCGCCGCCGAGCCGTCGCCGACCACCGATCCGACCGCCGATTTCACCTTCACCGCGAGCGAGCCGGGATCCACGTTCGAGTGCCGCGTCGACGGCGGCGCCTTCGTCGCATGCACCACGCCGTTCTCGACCGCGTCCCTCGCCGACGGCTCGCACACGTTCGCGGTCCGGGCGATCGATCAAGCCGGCAACGTCGATCCCACGCCGGCCACCGCCACGTGGATCCTCGATCGCATAGCTCCCAACACCACCATCACCGCCGCCGAGCCCGATCCGACGTCCGACACGACCGGCGACTTCAGCTTCACCGCGAGCGAGGCCGGATCGACCTTCGAATGCAGCGTCGACGGCGCGGCGTTCACCGCGTGCACGAGCGCGTTCTCGACCGCGCCGCTGGCCGATGGCTCGCACACCTTCGCGGTCCGCGCGATCGATCAAGCCGGCAACGTCGACCCCACGCCCGACACCGCGACCTGGGTCGTCGACACCACCGCGCCGAACACCACGATCGTGAGCGCCGAGCCTTCGCCGACCACCGATCCCACCGGCGACTTCACCTTCACCGCGAGCGAGCCCGGATCGACCTTCCAGTGCAGCGTCGACGGCGCCGCGTTCTCCGCCTGCACCACGCCGTTCTCCACCGCTGCTCTCGCCGATGGCTCGCACACCTTCGCGGTGCGCGCGATCGATCAAGCCGGTAACGTCGATCCCACGCCGGCCACCGCGACGTGGATCCTCGATCGCGCGCCGCCGAACACCACCATCACGTCATTCGAGCCCAACCCGAGCAACGATCCGACCGGCGACTTCACCTTCGCGTCGAGCGAGGCCGGATCGACCTTCGAATGCAGCGTCGACCTCGCCGCGTTCACCGCCTGCACCACGCCGTTCTCCACCGCCGCGCTCGCCGATGGTCCGCACACGTTCGCGGTGCGCGCGACCGATCCGGCCGGCAACGTCGACCCGACGCCGGCGATCTACGCGTGGGTCGTCAACACGTCGACGCCCGACACCACGATCGTGAGCGCCGAGCCCAACCCGACCAACGACACGACCGGCGACTTCACGTTCAGCTCGAACCAAGCGGGCGCGACGTTCGAGTGCAGCGTCGACGGATCGGCCTTCACCGCCTGCCCCGCGACGTTCTCCACCGCTCCGCTCGCCGATGGAACGCACACGATCAGCGTGCGCGCGGTGAACACGCTCGGCACGCCGGACTCGACGCCTGAGGTCTACACCTGGGTGGTCGACACCTCGATCCCCAACACCACCATCGCCACGCGCGAGCCGAGCCCGACCAACGATCCGACCGCCGACTTCACGTTCACGTCGAACGAGGCCGGCGCGACGTTCCAGTGCAGCGTCGATGGCGGCGCGTTCTCGAGCTGCCCGGCGACGTTCTCGACGGCGGCGCTCGCCGATGGCGCGCACACGCTCGCCGTCCGCGCGATCGACGGCGCGGGCAACGTCGATCCGACCCCCGACACCGCCGCGTGGACCCTCGACACCGCCGCTCCGAACACCACCATCACCGTCGCCGAGCCGTCGCCGACCACCGATCCGACCGCGGACTTCAGCTTCACGGCGTCCGAAGCGGGATCGACCTTCGAGTGCAGCGTCGACGGCGGCGCCTTCATCGCCTGCACGACGCCGTTCTCCACCGCTTCGCTCGCCGATGGATCGCACACCTTCGCAGTGCGCGCGATCGACGCGGTCGGCAACGTCGATCCGACGCCCGCCACCGCCACCTGGATCCTCGACACTGCCGCGCCCAACACCACCATCACGATCAGCGAACCGTCGCCGACCAACGATCCGACCGGCGACTTCGCCTTCACGAGCAACGAGGCCGGCGCGACCTTCCAGTGCAGCGTCGACGGCGGCGCCTTCATCGCCTGCACCACGCCGTTCTCCACCGCGCCGCTCGCGGACGGCTCGCACACGATCGCGGTGCGCGCGGTCGACGCGGCGGGCAACGTCGACCCCACGCCCGCCACCGCGACCTGGATCGTCGACACCTCGATCCCCAACACCACGATCGTGAACGCGCCCTCGAACCCGTCGAACAGCTCGACCGGCGACTTCACCTTCACGTCCAACGAGGCTGCCGCGACGTTCCAGTGCAGCGTGGATGGCGCTGCTTTCGCCGCGTGCACCACCCCGTTCACGACCGCGCCGCTGGTCGACGGCTCGCACACCTTCGCGGTGCGGGCGCAGGACGCCGCGGGCAACGTCGATCCGACGCCCGCCACGTTCACCTGGGTGATCGACACCGCGCCCCCGAACACCACGATCGTGCTGAGCCCGGCGAGCCCGACGAGCGATCGCACCGGTGACTTCACCTTCACCGCGAGCGAGCCCGGCGCGACGTTCGAGTGCAGCGTGGACGGCGCGGCGTTCTCCGCGTGCACCACGCCGTTCGCCACCGTCTCGCTCGCCGATGGCCCGCACACCTTCGCGGTGCGCGCGGTCGACGCGGCCGGCAACACCGACGCCACGCCGGCCACCGCCTCGTGGACCGTGGACGCCACCGCGCCCGACACCACCATCACCTCCGCCGAGCCGTCGCCCACCACCGACCCGACCGGCGACTTCACGTTCACCGCCAGCGAGCCCGGATCGACCTTCCAGTGCAGCGTGGACGGCAGCGCGTTCGCCGCCTGCACCACGCCGTTCTCGACCGCGGCGCTCGCCGATGGATCGCACACGTTCTCGGTGCGCGCGCAGGACGCCGCCGGCAACGTCGACCCGACGCCGGCCACCGCGACGTGGATCCTCGACACCACAGCGCCCAACACCACCATCGTCACCGCCGAGCCCTCGCCCACCACCGACCCGACCGCCGACTTCACGTTCGCGTCGAGCGAGGCCGGTTCCACCTTCCAGTGCAGCGTGGATGGCGGCGCCTTCGTCGCCTGCACCACGCCGTTCTCCACCGCAGCGCTCGCTGACGGCACGCACACGCTGCTCGTCCGCGCGATCGACGCGGCGGGCAACATCGATCCCACCCCCGCCAGCGCGACGTGGGTCCTCGATCGCGCCGCGCCCGACACCACGATCGTGAGCGCCGAGCCGAACCCCACCAACGATCCGACCGGCGACTTCACGTTCACCGCGAGCGAGCCCGGATCCACGTTCCAGTGCAGCGTCGATGGCGCCGCGTTCGCCGCCTGCACCACGCCGTTCTCCACCGCCGCGCTGCCCGACGGCGCGCACACCTTCGCGGTGCGCGCGATCG
>JADMIO011285669.1_pt1 | contig 17492 bp, 20 predicted proteins | sample 8958161 | NCBI WGS metagenome assembly JADMIO01 (sample SAMN16585339, study PRJNA669376) | soil metagenome | isolation source: Crop rotation soil | place: USA: Cullars Rotation, Alabama | collected 2011
CCGGAATCTCGCACGTGCATCAGCACGTCGCCATCGGCAATCTCGACCGCGAGGGAGATGGACCCGCCTCGCTCCGTGAACTTCACGGCATTGGCCATGAGGTTGAGAAGAATCTGTTGCAGTTTCTCACCGTCCGCCTTGACAGCCAGGTCGGTTGGGCAGCCGCCATACGAGTATTGCAGGCCCTTCGACCGGAGCTGCGGGAGCAGCAAACCTTCGATCGCGCGAGCGATCTCGTCGAGCGGAATCGCGGCGACGTCGTACTGCACGTTGCCGGTTTCGATCCGCGCATAGTTCAACACCTGATTGATGAGACCGAGCAGCATTCGCTGACTGCGTTGGACACGTTCCAGCGCCGTGCGCTGCGCGGCGGTCACCGGGCCGTGAATCCCCAGCTCCATCAGCTCGGCATGCCCGCCAATGGCGTTGAGCGGCGTGCGGAGCTCGTGGCTCATGACGGCCAGGAAGTCGCTCTTCGCCCGATTGGCCTGTTCCGCAACGAGTCTCGCCCGCTCGGCGTCGGCGCGCGCTCGCTCGGCGTCGAGCCGCGCCAGCCGTTCACGCTGCAGAAGCTCCTCGCGCTCGGCGCTGGCCTTTCGCAAGTCCGTGACGTCGCGCGAGAAACACCGCGTATTGCGGAATTCGCCGTTCTCCCACCGGACGTTCGAGTTCACGAGCACGTATCGAATCGAGCCGTCCTTGTGACGGAGCCGGGCTTCGTAGGAGCGCAGCGTCTCTCCGCGCGCCAGTCGCGCCAGCATGTCCTCGATGACGGGCGCGTCGACATGAAACTTGGCGATCGGCTTTCCGATGTACTCCGACGCCGTGTAGCCGAGCATGGAGAGCTCGGCCTCGTTCGCCCACTGGATGGTCCCGTCGCGCGTGACGAGATGGATGCCTTCTGCGGCATTCTCGAGGACGTCCTTGAGATCGCGCTCGCGTTCCTGCAACTCGATGATCGTGTCGCGCAGCCGCTGCTCCAACAACTCGCGCTGCACGATCTCGGTTTCGAGCGCCCGTGATCGTTGTTCGAGAATGCTCAGCGCGCGGAGTCGAGCGGAATCATCCTCCCGCAACAGCGCTTCGCTGGGTGTAACGCGCGTGTGCTGGCCACAGATCCGGCGGAACTGATCGGCGTCGGATGCCCGGCAGAAGTTCCCCATCGAATAGGCGCACAACAGTGAAAACCGGTAGCTGTGCGCCAGATCGTTCCAGAGGTCCTCCAGCTGCACCGCGCCCTCGGTATTCCCATCTTTCCACAGCAGATCGACCATCTCGCCATACGCCCGCATGGGGACTGTCGGCTCGCGCCCGACACATCCTTCGATCACGCTTCCGATGACCATCCTGAACCGGCGCGCGTCGGGAGCGTTCCCGACCATGAATTGCGCGAGGGTTTTTCGCGCATCGAGCAATACCAGACGCCGGCTTCGCCGGGCCTTCGCGACATCGACGCCTTCCTGGCGGAGCCGACTGGCGAAGGACTTCCGGTGGCTCGGCGTGGCGATCACGACGGCTGGCTGCCCCTCGCGCAAAGCCCCGGCGAGGAAATCACTTACGACGTTGGTCAGAAATGATTCGTCGTCGTAGAACTGAACCGCGTGATCGCGGTGTCCGGCGTGGTCAGGGGCAAGGTCCGCGAGTCGCTCGACGAGCGAAGACGAGAGCAGCTCGTTGGAACGAGTTTCTGAAGTCTCCATGATCCACCGTCGTAATTCGAAGGCCAGCCAAATGACAAGATCGCGCCCTGAGACCTGGGTGGCCACAGTGCGGATACCATATAGGGGGCCCGATGCAAGAAAAGCGCCGACAACGGCCGAGTTTGCTTGCACGCTGGAACGACTTACCGCCACGATCCCGTGCCCGCGTCACATAGTCATTCGCGTCGCGTCGTCGATTCCAGGGACATGTTCTCCCTGATATCCATCAGTCGGATGTGTGGTCATGGCGCGCAATCTCATTGAGAAAGCCTTTCACTGCGGTCGGACCGCGAAGGATGTGGACGGTCGCATCCGGTGAATGTCGAGCGATCATGGCCCTGAGATAGGGGACGCTGTGTCGTCGATAGTTGAGGACCCAGAGCCAGAAGTCGGCGCGTTCGCGCGCTCGGCGCAAGGCACGCCAGGCACAGCGGACGAAGCCAAAGTCCAGCAGAATGACTGTGTCGGCGGCCCGCAGCCGGACCTCGACAACATCGTGCGGGCCAAGATCGCCGTCGAGAATCCAGCGGTCGCTCTGCGCGAGCCGTTCCTGCAACTCGGCCCACTGGTCTTGTTGAGTAGGAGCCAGGCCGGATTGCCAGAACAGCTTGTCGAGCTCAACGACCGGCAGGCCGGTCAGCTCCGCGATCTGCCGCGAGAGAGTCGATTTGCCGGCCGCTCCGCGACCGAGGACAACGACGCGCTTCATACACTTGTATCCGCCACTGACAGCCGACAGCGCCTGTACTCTGGTGCGTGCGCTGATGCCTGTTCCGAGGTCGCACGGACGGCAACGCTACGCGACCACGTGACTCGCGAGCCAGCCAATGATCGTGCCGCCTACGGCTCCAACGCCGAGAATCGGCGCGAAGGCTTTCGTAATGATCGCGTCGGGAAGACTGAGCAGGATTCCGAGCGCGAGGCCAAGCAACCAGCCGGCGAGCCCGAGCTGGACGAGCGGGATCAACAAGCCGATGGCGAAGCGATTGATGAACGCGCCGAGCAGCGCGGCACGTTTGTCGGGGAACTTGAGCGGCACCATCATGCCGACCGACAGCGCACCGAACGCGGTTCCGGCAAGCAGGCCATACGCGACTGATGTCATGAGGCGCGGCCATGGAGGCCGGAGTAGGAGGCTCTAAAGTGCGGCACCAATCTCACGGGCACAACCGGCGCGCATTGAGGCGTGCGTGACACTTACGCTCAGATCTGCCGCGAGCGTCAGCGTTCGTCAGGCTGGTGGTCGCGATGCGCGCTGACTGGCGAACGTGGATATCCGATGGAGCATGAAGGCGAGAAGCACACCGACCACAATCGCCGCGATCACATCGAAGCCCCGGGCGACTGAGAGCGGGCCGCTCGGCCCCGTGCATGACCGCGTGGCCGCCGCCCATTGGCCGCCGGCATCGAGACACCGATCCTGGCGGACGGCATTGAGAGCGGTGAGGCTCACCATCGCCGCGATGATGCCGATCAGAAGCTGAATGAGCGAGCGTCGATTCATGAGAGTCTACGTAATCGTGTCCTCGGGCTGCAGCGAGAGCACATAGCGCGCAACCGAGCCGAGTCGTTCGCGTGTCTCCGATCGCATGCGTCCCGAGAAGTCGGTCGCGGCGCGCCCCGTACGCGGAATGAACGCACCCTGAAGGGAGCGGCGCGGCCGGTCCGACGTGTTGGCCATGTGACCATGCCAGGTCGACCCATTGAATACGACGAGCGAACCGGCCGGGCCGGTCGCGAGCAGCTGGCCATCGTAGTCGGCTCGGCGGTCCGGCATGACCGCTTCCGGCGTGTGTGACCAGCGATGCGAGCCCGGCACGAAACGCGTCGCTCCATTATCTGGACGGAATTCGTCAATCATCAGAATGAAACCAACCAGCGGCCAATCGGCCGACGCACGATCCACGTCGACATGAAGCTCCTGCGCGGGCGTATGCGGACGCAGGGTGCGCGCATGCAAGGAGCTGAGCTTGAACGCTCCACCGATGGTGCGGTGACATGCGTCGAGCAGCGGTGGAAAGACGTAGAGAGCATCGAAGGCATTGCCCCGGTTGACGAAATCGTTGACCCGGGTCGTCGTGCTGCCGGCGTGCACGTCGTGGACGCTCGCCGACGCCAGCATGGCGTCGTACGCATCGGCCACGCGCTCCATGTCGGCGGACGGCGCCGGGCCGGGGATCACGACGAAGCCGCGCTCGTCCAGCTCGCGGGCGGCGCCCGATGAAAGCTCAGTGCCTGCCGCGAGTACATCGTAGAGCTCATCCATGGTTGGCATCCTCGGGCGGGTAACGTTTTCACTGACCTGCGAGCGAGACAAATAAACGCGACCGGAGCGATCAATCAATCGTCAGCTTCAGCGTTCATCAGGTGGCCTGATCGGAATTCGAGCGGGGCGCCCGCGGATAGAGCCAATAAGCAACCGCCGCGCAGATGGCCGCCAGGCCGAGAAACGTCAAGCCGCCGAGCGTGAGGTAACCGCAGCCGTGCGGAGCGCCGCCACAGCCACGAACGAATACTTCCCAGGCCGCGAACGCACTCGCGGCAACCAGAAGAAGTGACAATGCGCCGCAGCCGACCGCGACTGCCTTGTCGGGACCCCGGGTCTCGTTCGGATCGATGAGTTGCCAGCTCACGTTCGTTGGGTGCGTGCCGCGCTAAGGAGCTGGTTGCAGCACCGCCGAGAGTTGCTGCCGGTCGATGTGCCCGCAGGTATTACATCCCGCCGTCTCGCCGGTGACGGTAACGTCGACGATGCGCGGAAGGAAGCCGTTGGCGGTGATGGTCAGGCGATATGCACCGGGAGAAGCAAAGATGTGGCACACGCCGGCCGCGTCGCACCGTCCCGCTTGCGGCGCGTCGTTATCGATGGCGACAGCGAGCCCCGGTGGAGCACCTGAGAAACCAGCGCCGGTGACGGTAAGCGCGATCGCTTCGGTGGGCGCAGGACACGGATAGTGCACGCAATCCGACCGACATCCGACAAGTAGGACGACGGCGAGGCCGCAATGAGAACGAGCGAAGCGAACGGACCGTAGCAACGAGATCACTGCGTCTCTCCGTCGGCCAGGAGCGTCTGCAGCATGGCCGGATACCGTTTGAGAAAATCCTGAGTCACCCGAAAGTGTTCCGTGTCCTCGTAGGCAATGCGTCGCAGGCCCTCGCGGCCGCATTCGTAGATCGTCGCTTCGGGGTAGGCCAGCAGAATGGGCGAATGCGTCGCGATGACGAATTGGGAACGAGCGCGGACCAACGCGTGGAGTCGCGCGAGCAGCGCCATCTGTCGCATGGGAGAGAGCGCCGCCTCCGGCTCGTCGAGCAGGTAGAGCCCATTGCCGCGAAACCGATGTTCGACGAGCGCGAGAAATGACTCGCCGTGGGACTGCTCATGAAGGGCGCGCGGGCCAAACGCCGGTCCGATCGGTGGGCCGGGCCCAGGTTCAGCATCGATGCGCTCGATCTCGGTCGCGACGTTGAAATAGCTTTCGGCGCGCAGAAAGAAGCCGTCGCGTGGCCGCTGGACGCTCCGCACCGTTCGCAGATACTGATGCAGCTCCGAGTGCGACGGCCGCGTGCCAAACCGGAAGTTGCGCGATCCACCTTCGGCGTTGAATCCAAGCGCGACGGCCATCGCCTCGAGAATGGTGGACTTGCCCGAGCCGTTCTCACCGATCAGGAACGTGACGGGCTGCTGGAAGGCGAGTCGCTCCAGTCCGGCCACGGCCGGAAGGGCAAAGGGGTATCGGCTGAAGTCCGGCACCCGGTCGCGACGCAGGATGAGCTCACGCAGGAACAGCTCGGAATTCATCAGCGTACTCGCGCAACCGTTGTGAATGACCGCCAAACGTCCAGCCAAGATGATCGCCCGTCAGCTTCCGCATTCGTTAGCGAGCAGGCGCATTGAGCGCGACGAGCAAAGGTTGGAAGAAATATGCGTCCCGGCGAGTCACCGACGCGAATCCCGCTTCTGTCAGCAGCCGCTCGAGCGTTGGGATTTCGACTGCGTAGTAGCGGCTGTGGAACTCGTGGACGACCGCCGGTTCGGCACCTCGCTGTTCGGTAAGCCGAAGGGTGAGATCGTACTGATCGCCAGCCCAGTTCCAGACTTGCTCGGCACTGTAAACACGATCGCCGACGGCGCGGGTTCCGTACGAATGCCGATTGGGGCTCCGCCGCTCGATTGCGGCATAGTCGCGGACGGAGATCAAGAGCACGCCGCCTGGCTCGAGGAGGCGACGGCATTCGGTGAATGCCGCACGGATCTCGTCGTCGGAGAGTAGATGCGGAATGGCGTTGTCGCATGCGATGACCGCGGAGAACCGACGATCGAAGCCGCTCGAGAGATGTCGGAGGTCGGCCGTGGAGAATGCGATCGTCAGTCCGCGCGTCGCAGCCTCTTCGCGAGCGCGATTGACGGCGCGGGGCGAGAGGTCCGATGCGGTGACGCGGTAGCCGAGTTGAGCGAGGCCCAGTGCCTGTGTACCGATGCCGCATGCGGCGTCGAGCACGTCGTGGCCGGGCGGCACGGCGAACTCGGTGAGCACGTGAGCCAGCCCACGACTCTGGCGGTCGATGCTCGCCTCCCAGCTCGGATAGAGCAGGTGGTAATACGGCGCGAGCTCGTCGTAGAAGTCCTGCGTCATCCGTGCAAGAGTGTGCGTCGTGCGCTACGGACAGCTTCAGCGGTCGTTGGGACGCCGGTTGCGATGCTCGCGATCATTCAGCGATCCCAAAATGGAATTGGCCGGGCCGAGAATCATCTCGCTCTATTGCGAGAGAGTCAAACAGATGCGCGCGCAGGAGCAATTACTAGATCGCTCGTCTTCAGTAGGAAACGTTGGAACGCGGCGACTACCAAAACTTCCACCATGGCCGTTTCGGTGCCGGGACAACTATGTCTTCCGTAACGCAGCAAGCATTCCGGAGAAGCCACACCGTAGCTACTCCAGTCGCGGCAACCTTGTCCAGGTTGCCGTACGCGCCGTCAAAGCCTACTCGGCGAATTGTGAGAGCGTACCGTCCCGGCCGAACGTTGGAAAACGTGAACACACCCGCAGAATCCGTGTTCACTTCGCCGACGCCTGTGAGCTGAACAACTGCGCCGGCGACCGGGCAGCCGGTTGTGGCAGATCTCACTGACCCTGTGAGGGATTCGCGCGCGACTGAAAGCACCATGAATGCTGGGGCACACGACGGGATCGGCGAACTCACGGGACGTGTAGCGCACGCTAGTGCGAGCACGACGGGGGTAGCGTACAACATGTGGCGGGCGCCGCACCTTGCTTGCCTGGTCGTCTGATACATCGCGCGCGAGGAGCCTAAGGAAGGGGCTGCAGCCGCACTGTAATCATTACGGGCGATCTGCCTACACCGCACGAACCGCCCGGAACTTCAACATCGTGCCGCTGCCAGAGTTGGTAGCCGGCGTGCCTCACACGAATGGTGTAAGTCCCCGGCTGACCTTGACTATTCGCCGGGCTGAGGAGTTGGCTGATCGCAAGAGTATCGCCACCATTGAGGCTCATGTCGTAAAACATCGAGTCGTAAACGCCGACTCCTTCAAGGATAACGGACGACCGATGTGCCGCGGGATGGTTTGAGAGTGAGTCTCGTATCTCGAGCGCAATCGCCGCACGCATGTCGAGTGTGCAAACGTGATCGCCGCATGCGACGAGGCACACCAAAGCCACAAAGCCGAATGCCGGGATCCGCAAGTCCGTACCTCGACTCGTCATTCCGCGGGATGCGTGATGCGAGTCCTCTCAATGTGCAGATGGCCGCACCGTCAGGATGAAGCAGCCCCAGTTCGGCCCACTGGTGGCAATCAGGAGCCAGCGCCCCGCTGTCGGGATGGTAATCCCCGAGGGAAAGAAATACTTGCGCTCAGCTTCCGGAACGCGAACGAGGCCGGGACCAACCGGCCACGCCACGTTCGCTGAGGCGAAGCGAACCGTATCTCCCGTCGTGACACTCCGCCCGCGCACGACCAACGGGGGCATGTTCCGCGCATGGTGAAGCGGCGCCCACCACACCTTCCCGGTGTGCCCGGCGATCATTGCGGACGTACCAGCGAGGTTGCCGCCAATCGTAAACTCCCCGGAACGAGCCGGACCCATTTCGAATGCTTCGACACACACGCGCGGTGCGGCGCTGGCATCGCTTGCATTCGAGGCTCTGGCAAACGCGGCGCCTTCGGCCGCTGCCTCCGCGCGCAGTTGCTCCACGGTGCCGGCGCGAGGGATGCGCAGCGTTTGGGCGGAGCTCGGAACGCCGCAGATCAGCAGGGAGACGAGTGTGGCCGCGGACAGGACCAGGTGGTCTCGACGCGCTGTCGTCGCAACATGGTGACGCATGGACAAGGATCGCATGTTGTCCTCCGTGGGTCGAAGCGTCAAGGTTTAGGCCACGGGCGAGTCCAATGAGAGCGCATGCGAATCGCGCTAATGCAATTCTAACGAAAGGCTAATGAACTGCTCTGGAAGCGTGATCAGCTTTGAAGCAGAGTAAAAAAACAGGCAGCGAATCGGACACTTTCCTGAGGTGTTAATACGATGCCGACTCTCGAGTCATTTCGCACGTTCGTGTTTCGCAGCGCTTCGACAGTTCCTTCGTGGCAACGGTCGGTATCCGCGCTCGACATGCCCGAGCCCTTCAGTCAGCGCGCGCGCTTGGTGAGTTTTCTGGCCCATGAGCATGCAATGAGGCTCCACTCCAACGGTGTCGGCATCGACCATCTGATGCTCGCGCTGCTCGATGATCCCCACACGCTCGCGCTGGTGCAGGAAAGTGGAGCAAACGTCGGGGCCGTGCGGCGCGCCATCGCGTCGAGACTGTCGCCTGAACCGGAGAGCGGCGGTTACAAGGCGGTACTGCCGAAGACGTCATGGCTGCAGAAAACATGGGAAGACGCGCACGTCGTCGCCGCACGGCGAGGTGCGCGGTTGATCGAACCAGAACATCTGCTGCTGGCGCTGGTGGTTCCCAACAAGGACGGTCGTCTGTCGCCCGCGGCCAGCGACCTGATCGCATCGGGCTTCGGACACACCTGATTTGGGCGCGGGTCCGGTCTGAGCGACGCGATTTGTCCTTGACCATCCGAAAACATCGACCTACCTTCTCCTAATCCGACTAGGAGAAGGCGGCCGCCGTGTCACTGCTCGCCCGAATCCGCTCCGTTCTGCGCGGCATCCGCCGGGGCGAGGCGTTGAACGACGACATGGAGGCGGAGTTCCGCCTTCACATGGACCTGCGCGCCGAGGAGCTCATGCGCGCGGGGATGACGCCGGCGGAAGCTGCGCGTCGGGCACGTCTCGAGTTCGGCAGCGCTCCCGCCTTTACTGACCGCGGCCGTGACGCACGCGGCTTGCGCGCATTCGACAGCCTGCGCTTCTCGATGCTCGACCTCAAGCTCGGCGGACGCATGCTGGTCAAGCATCCCACGCTCACCGTGATCGCCACGATTGCCGTCGCGTACGCGATCGCCGTCGGCACGGTCGGGTTCGAGGTCGCGCGACAGGCGCTCTGGCCGACGATTCCGCTCCCGGAGGGCAACGCGATCGTTGCATTGCGGAACTGGAATGTCGCCGACAATGCGTCGGTCCGTCCATCGCGCCGTGATTTCGAGCTGTGGCAGAGCAGTCTCAGCACGCTCACCGATCTGAGCGCCGTCGAAATGGAGGAGCGCAGCGTCGCCCTCGGCGCCGGTCCCGGTCAGCCGGAGACCATCGCCAACGTGACCGCGTCCACGTTTGCGCTGACGCGCGTGCCCGCGTTGATGGGACGCACGCTGCTGGCAGCCGATGCACGGGGCGACGCGCCAGAGGTCGTGGTGGTCGGATATGAGTTCTGGAAGAACAAGCTGGACGGCGCCAACGACGTCGTCGGCCGCGTCATTCGCATCAGCGGTACGCCGGTCACGATCGTCGGCGTGATGCCGCGCGGCTATGGATTTCCACAGCGGAATGGCCTCTGGCGACCGTTGCATCTCGAGCGGATTCCCGCGGCACGCCCAGGTCTACGCTATGTCTTGGGGCGGCTCGCGCCCGGCCATTCGCGCAAGGAAGCGACCGCCGAGGTAGCGGCGATCGGCGCGCGAGCTGCGACGCTGTTTCCGGAGACGCGCAAGAATGTGCGCCTCCAGATCCTCTCTCTCGCCGACGCCGTCAGTGATTTGCCAGGCGCGGCGGCAGTGGTGCTGGCGTCGATGAACGTGTTCCTCGTGCTGTTGGCCGCGCTCTTGTGCGGCAACGTCGCCATGTTGTTGTTTGCCCGCGCCGTCAGTCGGGAGCGGGAGCTCCTGGTTCGCGCCGCACTCGGCGCCAGCCGTGGGCGTCTCATCATGCAATTTTTCGCCGAGGCGCTCCTGCTCGCGGCCGTCGGCGCGGTGGTTGGTCTCATGGTTGGGCACTTCGTGCTCGTGCGGACCTGGACGATGATCGAAGGACAAACGGGTCCGTTGCCGTTTTGGATCGACACCTCGTTGTCGACGGCGACAATTTCATATGCCTTCGGGTTGACGCTGTTCGCGGCGGCGATCGCCGGCGTCGTTCCCGCGCTCAAAGTGACGTCGGGTGGTGCTGCTGCCAGGCTCCGAGCCGCGTCGAGCGGCGGCGGCGGATTGCAGTTCGGCGGCGTGTGGACCGTCATCATCGTCGTACAGATTGCGTTCACGACGCTGCTTCCGTGGCCGCTGCTCGGCCTGGGAGGGGGCCTCGGGAAGAAAGACGCGCCCACGGGATTCCCGGCCGAAGCATTTCTCACGGCCACGCTCGAAATGGATCGCCTTGACGGCGTCGCGGCGAGTGGAGACACGCTGCCGGCGGCGCGTGCGGTGCGACTCGAAACACGCTACCGCGCGCTCGTCGACCGGCTCCGACAGGACCCGGGCGTGCTGGACGTCACGTACGCCGATCAAATGCCGCAGTTGACTCCCAGTAATTTTCGCGCGATCGAGATGGACCCGGGTCCGGCCGCTGCGCCCGGTGAACGCTGTGTGGGCTGCGACTACGCCAAGGTGGTCTCCGTCGATCCGCGATTCTTCGACGTGGTCGGCGCACCCGTGATCCGCGGCCGGGCGTTGACGACCGTCGACGCGGAACGTGGGACGCGTGCCGTGCTCGTGAACAAGGTGTTCGTCGATCAGGTACTGGGCGGCCGCAATCCAATTGGCCGCCGGTTCCACTTCGAATCAAGTCGCGAGCCCACCGCCGAGTCGTGGTATGAGATCGTCGGTGTCGTGCCCGATCTCGGCGTGAGAGACAACGCTTACGGACGTCGCATCTATCAGCCGACGCTGCCGCGGGAGACGGGCCCGCTTCGCGTCGCCATTCACGTCCGCGGCGATCCGCAGCGTTTTGCGGTGCGCCTCCGCGAGCTCGCGCAGGCCACCGATCCGGCGCTCCGCGTGATCGATCCGAAACCGCTGCCGCTTCTGGCGAATCCGAATTCCGCAGGGATGTCGTACGGGTTCGATCTCATGGTCAGCCTGACGGCCGTGACGCTGATGCTGTCACTCGCCGGTGTCTATGCGGTGACGGCGTTCGCCGTCGCCCGGCGGACGCGGGAGATCGGCGTACGTGTCGCGCTCGGTGCACGGCCGCTCGACGTCCTGACGGTCGTCTTCAAGCGCCCCCTCTTTCAGATGGCGCTGGGCATTGGCGTTGGCGCAATCGTGGGGTTCGGCATGTTCAACGACGACATGTCGAAGGTGCATCTCGATGTTGTGCGTAACACGGGGGTTTACACGCTGGCGACGATCCTGTGCTGCGCGCTCGCCTGCATCGTCCCGACGCGACGGGCGCTTCGCATTCAGCCGACGGAGGCACTGAAGGACGAAGGGTGAGCGTACGAACAGAAGCGACTCCGGTTCATCGTGCTTGAGTTGCCCTCGAGCCGGCGCGTGCCGTCCGTGTCGCCTCAGACGTGGGACACTATGAGCTCGCCCGAAAGCGTGTTGCGCGCGCACAGCTGCCGTCCGTCCGGCAAGGTCACCATGGTGGCGCCTGCCGAAGTCAAACCGCGATATGCGCCGATGACATCGGCCCGGACAACGGGGATACCGAAGCGCGCCGCATGCTGTATATCGAGGGTGCGGACCTCATCCACGAGGCTCGGGCCGCCGCGGTCGGGCGGCATCGCGTTGTTCGTCGGAATGCACAGGATCGTCGCGCCTTGCTGCACCAGCTCGGCCACGAGACGTGTATCGAGCGAGTCCCGACAAATCAGAACGCCCGCGGTACCATGGGGAATCGGAAACACCGGCGCATCCACGCCTGCGCTGTAGACAGAGCGGCGAATCGCGGGATGCTGCTTCCGATAGATACCCCGAACCCGTCCCTGTGAATAGACCGCGGCGGCGTTGTAATAGCGCCCCGCCTGGTCACGCTCGGTAAAGCCGACGATGACTGTGACCACCTCGCTCATCAACGGCGCGAGGTGTTGCGCAAGCGATTCCCCCTCGGCGGTGAGCGCGACGCTGTCGGGTGCATCGAGATAGTCGGCGAGCCCGCCGAGCGCGCCCTCGGGACAGCAGAGGAGCGTGACGCCGGCGCGCTCGCATTCGCGGACGCAGTCGCGCAAATAGGGGAGCGCGCTGCCGTCGTAGCACATTGTCACTGGGAGCTGGACAGCAGCGACTCTCACGGATTCGCCATGGGTTGCGGTCGCTCGCTTGTCAGCGTCAGCGTTCTTCAGGCGCCACGAGCCCGGCGTTCGGGCTGAGAATTCCCAGAGTCGTCAAGTGATTCACAAGGGCCGGCACACTCGCCGCCTGGTATGCTCGCATCCCGGCCGCTCGCGCACCCTCGACACAGTCGGCGCTGTCATCGAAGAACACGACCCGTTCCGGTGCTGTCGGAAAGCCGAGGGCGTCAAGGACATGCGAGTAGCACGCAGGATCTGGCTTTCGTAGACCGATCTCATTCGAAAAGAAGCAGTGATCGAAGCGGTGATGAAGAGCGAGCTCACTTCTGAAGCGAGCGACATCAAGACTGTTCGTGTTGCTGAGGCACGCTACCATCGCTCGATTCCGGACCGCCGCGACGAGCTCGAAGGCGCCCTCATACGGGCCGCGAAGCCACGTGCGGAACTCTCGCAGAAACGCACTCGGATCGATCGGGAGACCGAGCGCTTCGACGGCACCTTCGGCAAAAGCGTCGGGCGAGCACGCCCCTGTGTAGAGCGCTGTGGACAGGGGGGTGGTCCAGAACCGGTTGAAGTCGGTCGCGGAGACTCTACCATTGGAAAGACGTGCGATGGACTCGGCGCCCTGAAAGTCGAGGAGCACTCCCGCGAGATCAAAGACTACCGCGCCGATTGGAAGGGTCACACGAGTGTGATTGTGCGCCTGAAGTCCCAGCTCTGCGAGCGAGTCAAATGAGGCCGCTGCATTCCACGATCGATCGTCAGCTTCAGCGGTCGCTCGGCAACCCGCGCTGAGCACCAGAATCGCCAGCGCTCGAGGACGGCGACAGACACCGAACGACACCGGGAGTGTAATTCCACGCTGCCCAATCCGTGCGATGCCAATGGTACTCGTCAGGTCCAAACATCACGAGGTCCCAGACGACCGGTGTGCCCTGATCCGTGAGTCGCGTCTCCGCACGGATGGCGCCGCGAATTCGCGTCGGAGTAAGGCTGAGCAGATCGTAGGTTGCGAGCCATCCGGTGTCGCTTGTCGAGCGGGGACGCATGGCGATGGTCATGACGCGGCGATCTGGCGAAAATGCGATGACGTGGGCGCTATCGTCGCAGCGCGTAGGCCGGGACGCCCAATCCCAGCGGCCGGCGAGATGAGCGGGAAGGTCGCCATCGGGAAAGGCGTAGCCCTTGTGGCCCAGGGACCAGAGGTTGAGGGCAGCCAGGACGCCGATGATTGTGATGAGCGTGCCGATGATCCACAGGGCTTGCTTCACGGTGATGGCGAAAAAAGGGAAGCGTGCAGTGCCTCACGCCTTTGGCGAAGCTGCAAAAAATCGAATAAGAGTTTGCGGCGCAGCCGCAACCAAATCAATGGCGCGGCCAGCCGTGGGCCCAGTGGCGACCCACGCGGCTGGTCCGCGTCAGATTCTACCGCACGGCGCGCGACCGCCGGCGTCTAGCGACGGCAGCCGGCGCTTATCGCGGTCGCCATCCGCTCCGCGTCCGTTCGATTGAGCTCGCTGATGCGATATCTGTTGCCGACGATCGCGGAGCCGATTTGAGGCATGCCGCGGACTTTCCCGTCGACGACAATGGCCAGGGTTCCACCGACGTGCTGTTGAGTGAAGTCATGAACGCGCTTCGCCGCGTCGTCGGTCACGGTGAAGTTGAGAGTCCATTCGCCGCCGGCCTCGGACGCCGTGGCCCCGGTGATATCGCTGGTCGCCACCAGAGGCGTCCGCGACACCAGGATCGTCGTGGTGTCGTTCAGCGCGACCGTCTTGCCGGAATCCGGCGTGTCCGTCACCGCGCTCATCTCGATGGCGGGGCATCGCACACTTGCCTCCTGCCGTGTGGCGCAAGCAAGACATAGGCACATCGTCAGCGACAGCACAGCGTGAACGATTGCAAAGCGCGACTTGCGGTTCAGGCGGGAATTCACACAAGACGGCCCGCGAAATGACTCGTGCATTGGGCGCTCCAGGCTGAGATCGGACGTGAGAGATTCACTGCCGCGACGTGTTCGCGGACAGTGCGATGCGCGGCACGCGAGTGCCGGCGATCGTTTCGTCTGACTTCAGGCGTGGAACGGAGGGGGTCGGGCGGCTTGGCTGGTCGCGCACTCGCACGAGCGCAACGACACGAAATCGCGCGTCGGCGGCGACGCGGACGGAGCCGGGCGGTGGTCCTGGCTCGCTTCGGATGTCAGAACCTGCGGCTGCGCGGTATCGACGCGCTTCCACTGGGGTGTCGCCGCCAGCAGTGCGCCATGGTTCGCGGCCGCGACACCTGGGTGCGAGCTGTGATGCCGGTGCGCCGGGATATGCGCGCGTCCGTTCGTGGCGCTCCCCAGAAGCAGCAGGAACGCCGCGGTGAGCAAGCGCGTCACGGCACGAACAGACGCCATCGACATGTCAGCGGTTGGCGTTGACCAAGGGTTTTAACGTACGTGGAGCACTCGTCGGCTGCAACGTTCGTGTAGCTGGCCGCGGTGGACCATCAACGTGCGCTTCGATGTAGTCGTCGTGTTTGTCCCGGTCATCCGCTCCTCCTCATCGGAGGGCCGCGGCTGGCTGACGCCGCAGCGGCGTACGTTAGATGGGCGGTGAACTTTCGTCTGGATCCGGAATTACCGGCGCTGCCATGAGCACTGCCCGCGCATCGGGATGGAAAACGTCGATGACGCATTGGCCATGAGCGGCGAAAGCGCCAGTTTGCCCAGCGGGGGCGCGTACCGTGAGGAGCGCCGTGGCGGGTAAAGTGCTTGTCGACTCGCCGCAGATCGCGCAGAAGCTGAGTCGCCACCTCGCTGCTTCGACCGCATCCATTTCTCCTCCGGGATCTCTGTGTCTTTCTCACGCGCCAGCCCTGCTGCGAGCGCGTCAAAATAACGTCGCCGGCGGCGCGCGTGCACCCATCCCATGTCGCTGGACACTCGTGTTACCCACGTCCCCGGCTGCACGGCGAAGAGAAGTCTAATTGACCGATCGCCCGACGAGCGCAAAAACGCCCGCTCGCCCTATACGTAGTCGAACCGAGACTTGACTGCCACCAGCCCGCGAATCCCTGATCGTTTACAACGCTGACAACGAATTCGTTGTAACCGCCGTCGAGCATTGGTTGATACCCAAGCATGAATCGAAGGCCGCCTCTGAGACTGTCGAGACCAAACGTAATGCCCGGCTGTGCTGGATCGCGGGCTTCGATGGGCGTGCCGGCCGTCATGAGGCCAACGTCGCCATGAACCCGACCCCAACCGATGAGCGGTCGATCACCACGTCGGCGCCCGGCCAGCCAACTGAGGGCATCCGAGCGAATAGTCATGTACGACGAGGTGGCAGTGGCGGCCGACGTCCCAACCCTGCTGCAAAGGGGTCACACAAGAGTGCTGCCGCAGGCATCACAATTCAAGAAACCCTTGGCGGCGGCGGCGTTCGTCAGCGAGCACACGCGAGAAGTGTGAATGACGCTAAGCGAGCAACTCCTTCAGCTGGCCAAGCCTCCGCGAGGGGAAGTCATGCTGATCCCAGCGCTCTTTGTACCCCGCTTCCCCATACTCGTGAAGCAGCCGTTGGAGCTCAGACAATAGTGCTCCGGCAAACGTTCGCCGCCGACAGGTCGCATCAAACACCACCGTCCCCTCATCGTCGGCCTTTCCGCCCCACAGTTCCGGAAACTCAAGGATTCTTACTCGCATCTGATCCGCATCGACCCGTTGCAGATGCCAGCGGTACTCACCCGGCTCCTCATCGAACGAGGCTCGCGATTCGTGCTCGCCGGACAGTTGCTCGACGACGGCACGACAGAGTTCATCGAGGGCGTCTGATAGGTAGGAGGCGGAGACATGAGCGTGCTGACCGTCGATTTCAATATCGCAGCTCGCCCATCCAGTCCCCACCAGATCGTACCGAAGTTGAACGATCATCCCGTAGCGGCGTTCGTTAGCTCGCGGAACCGAGACGGCCCGGGAGGTGGCGATTTTGATAGGTGCGTTCCGATCGAGCACCAAGGTAGTTGAACACCAGCAACCCGGTCTGGCTCTCAAGCTGCCACGTTGTGCCTCGAAGCGACTCAATGAACCATTTGTAGGGGCGAGACGCGGAGGCGCGTTCCCGAATTCGCATATCGGGGCTGAGCAGGTCGCGAACCAGCCCCAGTGCGGCTGCCGCGATGCGCGCGGGGGGCTCAGAGCCGCTTTCGAAGTGTTCGTGAGCCCCCAAGGCATAGACGATGATCGACGCGCTCGTCGCGACAACTTTCACCTCGAAGCCGTCGGCGTCCGCTGCGGGAAAACGGAGGCGGACGCCCTCGGGCTCCGATTGCCATTCGTGCACTAACCGAGGATACCGCGCGAGGGCAGCTTCGGCTTGTTGGCGGAATGCCTCGTCAAGTCTCTCGGCCATCCTGACTCCGAAGGTCGTCGCTGGCTAACGCTCGAGTTCAGCTGCGAATGAATCAATAGATGCGCATGCGGAGCATGCGCAATCCCGAGATCGTTCGTCTGGTGCAACGATCGTGAGCCAGTCTGCGCGAAGATGCGAATATGTCAGGCTCAATGCCAGAAGAGTCGCAGGCCTGTGTGGACCATCGCGATCTCGCTTTCATCTGCGGCAGCGGTGACCACCGGATCGCTCGCAGATCCGCCGGGCTGCGCGATGGCTTGGATGCCGCTGCGACGCGCGCGGTCGACGTTGTCTCGGAATGGGATGTAGCCGTCGGAGCTCAGCACGACGGGTGCGAATTGTGAAATCCACGCGTGTCGCTCCGCGGCATCGAGCGGCGGCGGGAGGTACTGTGCGGAATCACGAAGGCGCGCCCTGTCGAAATCGTCCAGTTCGTCCCAGGTCAGCCATTGGCGCACCGCATTAAAACGGGCCGTTCGGTTCGGAGCGACCGATAGAGTTACCTCCGCCGCGCGAGGGTGGAGCTGAAGGCGCCACAGGTCTGCCTTCGCACATGCGAGGCTCGTTGCGTAGATCCGCGCCTGCTGCCCACCCCCAATTCCGATGGCTTGGCCCGCGTGTGCCACGCAAACCGCATTGGATGGCGCATGCTTGGCAACGATCGTCGCGAGCACGAGGTCAGGGATTGCCTCGCTCACGAGTCGCGCCCGCTCAGTCACAACTCGCTCGAAAAGCGCGGGTCCGATTGCGGCGG
>JADMIO010787649.1_pt1 | contig 17489 bp, 15 predicted proteins | sample 8958161 | NCBI WGS metagenome assembly JADMIO01 (sample SAMN16585339, study PRJNA669376) | soil metagenome | isolation source: Crop rotation soil | place: USA: Cullars Rotation, Alabama | collected 2011
CTTTCCCCCGGAGGCCGCGGCCAGCGCGGCCAGCTCTTCGAGCACGCGCACCATCGCGCGCCGCCCGATGGATCCGAGCGCGAGCACCTGCTCGCAGCAACGGCGCGCCTGGCGGAGGTCCCCGTCCTCGCGGGCCAGCCGGGCCAGATCGGCGAGGCCGGTCGCGACTCCGTCCGCGTCGCCGGCCTCCCGGAAGATGCGCAGGCTCTCGTCATAGAGGGCGACGGCGGCGGCGCGATCGCCGGCATCGCGCGCCACGTCGCCGCCCTGGTTGATGGCCCAGGCCGCGCCCGTGCGGTCCCCGCGCTCCTCGAAGACGGCGCGGCACTCGTCGTACAGGCGGCGGGCCTCGGCCAGATCCCCCGTCGCGTGGGCCACGCTTCCCAGGTTGTTGAGGCAGCGCGCCACGTTGTCGGCGTCGCCCAGGCGGCGCGCGTCGCGCAGCACCGTCTCCAGGTGCGTGCGCGCGGCGGTGAGGTCGCCCATGAGCTGGCAGGCCACGGCCAGCGCGTTGAGCGCCACCAGCGTGGCCCGCTCGTCGCCCAGCTCCCGGTACAGGGCCACGCTCTCGGTGAGGAGCGTCCGCGTGGTCGGCCCGTCCCCTTGCTCGCCGGCGAGGAGGCCGGCCCCGTACAGCGCCTGCGCGCGCGTGTGGGGACTGGCGCCGGCGAGCGCGAGCGCGGCCGTGAGCCGCTCGCGGCCCTCCGTGAGGAGCTCGCGCCGGCGCCAGTAGGACAGGAGCGCGGTGGCCAGCCGCGTCGCCCACTCCGCGTTGCCGGCCGCGATCAGGTGGTCGAGGGCCGCGCGCAGGTCGTCCAGCTCCAGGTCGAAGCGGGCGAGCCAGGCCGCCGCTTCGGAGCCGCCGATCCCCCGCCCGCCCTCTTCCGCCAGCACCAGCGAGTAGGCGGCGTGGGCGCGCCGCGTGACCGGCTCCTCTCCCGCTTCCCGGAGACGCTCCAGCGCGTATTCGCGGATCGTCTCCAGCATCTCGAAGCGGGGCTCGCCGTCCGCTCCCTCGGAGCGCTGCAGAAGGCTCTGGTCCACCACCGAAGCCATGCCCTCGAGGACGTCCACGCCCAGGTCCTGCCGCGAGTCGCAGACCGCCTCCGCGGCTTCGATCGTGCACGGAGCGGCGAAGACGGCCAGGCGGCGGAACAAGCGCTGCTCCGCCGGCGAGAGAACCTGGTGGCTCCAGTCGATGGTGGCCCGCAGCGTCTGCTGCCGCGTGGGCGCGTCCTTCGGCCCCCCGGTGAGGACCTGCAGGCAATGGTCGAGGCGCGCGGCCAGCGCCGCCGGCGAGAGCAGCTTCACGCGCGCGGCCGCCAGCTCGATGGCCAGGGGCAGCCCGTCCAGCCGGGTGCAGATGCGCGCGACGGCGGCCGCGTTGTCGGCGGTGAGCGCGAAGCGGGGAGCCACGGCCTGGGCACGCTCGACGAAGAGGGCGACGGCGGGCACGCGCCCGAGCTGGTCCGGCGGCGGCAGGCGCGCGAGGTCGGGAAGGCCCAGGGGGGCGACGCCGAACTCCCGCTCTCCGGAGAGGTGGAGGGCCGTGCGGCTCGTGACCAGCATCTTCAGCCGGGGTGCGCCGTCGAGGAGCGCGGCCAGCGCCGGCGCCGCGTCCGTGACGTGCTCGACGCTGTCGAGCAGGAGCAGGAGCGCACCGGGAATCAGGCGGCTCAGCTCCGCGGCCAGGAGCTGGGCTCCCTCCCGGCCCGCCGGGGCGTCCACGCCGAAGGCCTTGGCGATCTCGGGCACCACCCGCGCCGGATCCTGGGTGGCGGCCAGGGATGCGAAGCACATCGTGTCCGCGAGCGGCTCCCTCCGCTCCGCCGCCAGCTGCAGCGCGAGCTGCGTCTTGCCGCTGCCGCCGGGGCCGGTCAGGGTCATCAGGCGCACGTCCGTCCGGCGCAGGAGGTCGAGGATGTGCCCGAGGTCGGCCTCGCGGCCGATGAGCGAGGTCCGCGGTCCGGGCGGCGGCGTCATCCGCAGCGACGAGCGACGCCGTCGGCCGGACTCCAGATCCCCGCGGAAGGAAGCCAGCTCACGGGCGAGCTCGCGCGTGGACCCGTAGCGCTCGGCGGGGTTCTTGGCCAGGCAGCGCTCGATGACCCAGAGCAGGGGTTGGGGCACGTCGGTGAGCCGGGGCGGATGGTCGCGCAGGATGGCCGCGATCGTCTCCGCATCCGTGGGCTGGTCGAAGGGGCGCCGGCCCGCGGTCATCTCGTAGAGCATCACGCCCAGCGAGAACTGGTCGGTGCGGAAGTCGACGGCGCGCCCCTGGGCCTGCTCCGGCGACATGTAGGCGACGGTCCCCATCACCACGCCCGCGCCCGTGAGCAAGGTGCGGGTGGGATCGTCTTCCTCCGCCGTGAACCGGGCCAGGCCGAAGTCCAGGATCTTGGCCCGCCCGTCCGCGGTCACCAGCACGTTCTCGGGCTTGAGGTCGCGGTGCACGATCCCCTTCTCGTGGGCGGCGGCCAGCGCGTCCGCCACCTGGGCGCCGATGGCCAGCAGCCGCTCGGTGGAGAGCTCGCGCGACGAGATCAGCGTGCGCACGCTCGCCCCGTCCACCAGCTCCATCACGATGTAGCGGTGCTCGCCGGCCTCGCCGAAGTCGTAGACGGTGACGATGTGCGGATGGTTGAGGGCGGAAGCGGCCCGCGCCTCCCGCTCCAGGCGCGCGACGCGCGCCGGATCACGGGCCAGCGTCTCCGGCAGCGTCTTCAGGGCGACGTCACGGCCGAGGCGCGTGTCGCGCGCGCGATAGACCTCGCCCATGCCGCCCGCGGCCAGCAGCGCGCACACCTCGTAGGGCCCCAGGCGGAGGCCGGGCTCGAGCCGCGGACGCGGGGACGGGGCCGGCGGGATGGGCAGGGCTTCGGGATGGGTGGGGATGAGGTCATGGGCATCGGCCTGGATCAACGACTCGACCGCGCCCCGGAGCTCCGCATCCGACCCGCAGGCCTCGGCCACGAAACGCGGGCGCTCGTGCGGCTCGCGCTCCAGCGCCTCCGCCAGGACGTCCTTGATCTGCCGCCACCGCTCCGGGGTCACGACCGCTCCGCGCTTCCCTGAAGGAGCCGGTGCTGGAGCCAGGCCCGCGCCGTCTGCCATTCCCGCTTGACCGTGCGCGTGGAGAGGCCCAGGACTTCCGCGGTCTCCTCGACGTCCAGGCCGCCGAAGAAGCGCAGCTCCACCACGCGCGCCTGCCGCGGATCGAGCCGGACCAGCTCCGTGAGCGCGCTCTCGAGGTCGAGCACCTCCAGGGGCGCCGCCGCCGCATCGCCATCGTCGAGCGTCACGTGCTGGCCTTCCCGCTTGGCGGCCCTCTTCCGGCGCGCGTGATCCACGAGGACCTGGCGCATGACGCGGGCGGCGAAGGCGAAGAAATGCGACCGGTCGTGCCAATCAGGGTCGGGCGCCCCCGCCAGACGGAGGTAGGCCTCGTGCACGAGCGCGCTCGGCTGGAGGGTATGGCCGCGCCGCTCCCGCCGCATGTAGCGCCGGGCCTGGAGGCGGAGCTCGCCGTAGAGGATCGGGAAGAGCCGCTCGCCCGCCGCCGCGTCGCCCTGCGCCCAGGCGCGAAGCAGCGCCGTAACCCCTGGTGCCGGCTCCGCTTGCGGGTACCCGTGCGGCATGGCGTTTCTCGAGGACAGGGGCCTCAGCGTAGAGGCTCGAGTGGGTCGAGTCAATTGGCCGTGGCCCCCTTTGCCTGGACCTGCGCATTCCCCAGCCAAGGAGGCCAATATGACTCGATCGAACAAGGCGAAGGGGGCAGCGGCGGTCCTCTTGGCCCTCTCCCTCGTCGCCTGTGGCGAAGACACTCCCACCACTCCCGGGGCCGCCCCCTCGCAGCAGCGCGACCTCGACGCCCTCCGCCGGGTGACCTCGGCCTACACCGACTTCTCACGGGCGCAGGCCGCGGGCTACACGGAGAGGCTCACCGACTGCATGGCCGACGCCACCGGCGGCATGGGCTACCACTACGGGAAGGTCGCGTTCATCGACGGCAGCGCCCAGCTGCTGGAGCCGGAGATCCTGATGTACGAGCCGCAGCGGGACGGCTCGCTCCAGTTCGTGGGCATCGAATACGTGGTGCCCCTGAGCGCGTCCGCCACCCCGCCCTCCCTCTTCGGGCTCCAGTTCCACCGCAACGAGGCCTTCCAGCTCTGGGTGCTGCACGTCTGGCTCTACCGCGACAACCCGAGCGGCCTGTTCAGCGATTGGAACCCCACCGTTTCCTGCGCGGCGGCGAAGTAGAGATGCCCCGCTACGTGATCGAGCGCAACCTTCCCGGCGCGGGCCAGCTCAGCCCGGAAGACGTGCGCGGGATCGCGCAGAAGTCCTGCGCCGTCCTCCGCGAGCTGGGGACCGACATCCAGTGGGTGGAGAGCTTCGTGACCGACGACCGGATCTACTGCGTGTACCTCGCCCCCAGCGAGGAGCTCATCCGCGAGCACGCGCGGCGCGGCGGCTTCCCGGCGAGCCGCATCTCCGAGGTCCGGCGCGGCATCAGCCCGCTCACCGCGGAGGAGATCGGCGAGCCCGCCGCTCGCCCGCGATGACCTCGGCTCCTCCGCGCGCACCGGGCGCGCGGAGGAGACCCGTCGCTCAGCGGGCGAAGCAGTAGATCCTTCCCGAGCCCCCCCGCGGCGCCGTGTTCGCGCAGCTCTGGTTCGCGTGGGCCGAGTTCCACGACGAGAGCGCGCCGGAGGAATCGCCGCCGGGTCCGAGCCCGTCGGAGTGGCCGACCTGGGCCGCGAGGCTCGCGGAGTCGGACGTCCAGTCCGCGCACGTCATCCCGGGCATCAGCGTTCCATCCGCGTTCGAGCCGGTCAGGATGTCGTGCTGGACCGGCGCGGGGGAGCCCGGCCATTGTCCGGCGATGCGCTGGCCCCTTTCGTCGATGAACACGGCGGCGTCACCGCGGCGCGCGTGCAGCTCGGCCAGGTCGCGGGCGACGGTCGTGCCGGCGGCGTTGACCCAGGGACCGGTGCCGATCCGGCTGCGCGCGTCCACCGGAGCATTGCCGCTGTCCGGATCCCGCTCCACGCTCACATAGGCGCGCCAGGTCCGGGCGCCCTGTCCGGCCGCGGCGCCCAGGCTCTGGCAACGCGCATCCGCGCCGCGCAAACCGCCGAGATCGCCGGTGACGCTGGTCGTGCTGCTGACGAAGAAGCTCATGCCGGCGGGCGAGGGAGAAGGCGTGCTGGTGCTCGTGCTCGTCGTCGGGTCGCTGCCGCAGGCCGCCGCCAGCAGGGCAAAGGGAAGGGAGAGACGGGACTTCATTGGAGGGCTCCTTGCGAGGGAGTCTGATCCCCATTCTGGCCCCGGCGGCCGCCAGGACGACGGAGGGCGGCGCGCTTTTTCGCAACCTTCGGAGGCCACCCGGCGTCTTAACCGGCAGCCCGCCCTGGAGGTCACCGATGAGTGTGCTCACGGACCTGCGTTTCGCGCTGCGCCTCTGGAGACGCCACCCGACGCTGGTCATCGTGGCCGGCCTCTCCCTCGGCCTCGGCGTGGGCGCGACCACGACGATGTACAGCGTGGTGAACAAGGTGGCCCACTACAAGCTCGGATTCAAGGACGTGGACCGCCTGGTGATCGTCTGGAATACCGATCCCGAGAACGGGGTCAACGAGCAGCCGCCCACCTTCGAGATCGTCCAGGCCGTCCAGAAGGACGGGACCTCGTTCGAGGACTTCGGAGGCGTGCAGCTCTTCGGAACCCCGGTGACACTCTCCGGCACCGACGAGACGAGCCGCGTGCTCCAGATGCCGGTGGACGTCGGCGGCCTGTCCGTGATCGGGGTTCCGCCGCTGCTCGGCCGCACCTATCGGACGGAAGACTTCGACGACGTCGTCAAGCAGAAGGAGGCGCGGTCCATCGTCATCGCCTACGAGACCTGGCAGCGCCGCCTCGGCGGCAAGAACGACGTCATCGGGTCCTCCTTCCACGTGGACGGCGAGCCGCGGACGGTGATCGGAGTGATGGCTCCAGGATTCAAGCTCGCCCCCTGGGAAGACGGCATCGCCTTCTGGGCCGCGAACGACCTCCGCAAGATCCCCCAGGCCCGCTGGGTCACGGTCATGGGCCGCCTGAAGCCGGGAGTGTCGCTGGCCGCGGCCGAGGCCGAGGTCGCCTCGATCAGCCGGCACGTGCTCGAGGCCCGGGGCGAGAAGCCCGGAAGCAAGGGCGCGCGCCTCGTCCCCATCCAGAAGGCCTTCTTCGGCGGGGCCGAGAACATCCTCACCTTCCTGCTGGGAGCGGTCAGCTTCGTCCTCCTCATCGCCTGCGCGAACGTCGCGAACCTGCTCCTGGCCGCGGGCGCGGCCCGGCAGAAGGAGCTCGCGCTGCGCGCGGCCACCGGCGCCGGCCGGGGCCGGCTCGTGCGGCAGCTCCTCACCGAGAACATCGTGTTGTCCCTCGTCGGATGCGGCTGCGGCCTCGCGCTCGCCTTCTGGGGCACGCGCCTCTTCGCCCTCATCGTCCCCACCGGCTTTCCGGAGATGCTGCGCGACGTCCACGTCGACCTGCGCGTGCTGGCGTTCGCCCTCGTCGTCTCCGTCGCCTCCAGCCTCGTCTTCGGTCTCCTGCCCGCGCTTCGTGCCTCGCGCGTGGACCTCAACGACGTCTTGAAGGAAGGAGGCCGTGGGGGCAGCGGGACGCGGCAGCGCGGGCGGGCCGCGCTGCTGGTGGCCGAGGTCGGCCTGTCGATGGTCCTGCTCGTGGGCGCGGGCCTGATGATGCGCGCCTTCGTGCGCGAGCAGAAGGAGCTGCCCGGGTTCGACACGCACAACCTCCTGACCGCGGACATCCTGCTCGGAGGGACGCGCTACTTCGACAAGACACCCGCGGACATGAACGTGGTGACGCCCGAGGTCGAGCGCTTCTACGACCGCCTGCTCGAGCGTGTGCGTACCCTGCCCGGGGTCGAGCGCGCGGGGATCGCCAGCCGCCTTCCCTTCCAGGTGCGCACGTTCCCCTTCGCGATCGCCGGACGTCCGGCCCCCGAGCCGGGCAAGGCGCCGCAGGCCGACTTCAGCGAGGTCGACGCCGATCTCCTGCGCACGTTGGGCATCCGCCTGCTGCGCGGCCGCATGATCGAGGAGCGCGACACCGCGTCCGCCCCCTGGGTGGCCGTGGTCAACAAGACGTTCGCGGATCGCCACTTCCCCGGCGTCGACGCCCTGGGCAAGACCATTCGCTTCTCCCTCGGTCCGCCCGTCGCCGACAAGTGGACGGTGGAAGAGCCGCAGCCCCGCGAGATCGTGGGCATCGTGGCCGACGTGGCCTACCCGAGCTTCTTCCGCGAGACCCCGGCCGCGGCCTACGTCCCTTTCCGCCAGCACGTCTGGCAATACGGCCGCGAGGACGAATGGATCCACACGCGCAAGGCCCTGGTCGTGCGGACGGCGGTGGACCCGATGAGCCTCGTGCACTCGATCGAGGGCGTGGTGCGCGAGGTGGACCGCGACCAGGCGGCGCACGACTTCATGACCATGGACCAGCGCGTCTCCAGCTCGCCCTCCGTGACCAACAGCCGCTTCTTCGCCTCCCTCTTCACGACGTTCGGCGTCCTCGCCATCCTGCTCGCGATGGTCGGCGTCTACGGCGTGATGTCGTGGGTGGTCGGCCAGCGCACGAGCGAGTTCGGCATCCGCATGGCCCTGGGCGCGCGCGCCCGCGACGTGGTGGCCATGCTCCTCGGACAATCCCTGCGGCCCATCGTGATCGGGCTGGCGCTGGGCGCCGCCGGCGGGTACGGCCTGAGCCGCGCCCTGAATGCGATGTTCTGGCAGATGACGTCGGCCGACCCCGTGATCTTCAGCGCGATCGCCGCGCTGATGCTGGCCGCCGCCCTGGCCGCGGCCTGGGTGCCCGTCCACCGTGTGACCCGCATCGATCCCCAGAAGGCACTTCGGTACGAGTAGCCGCCAGGGGCGTCAGCGCTGGCCCGTCCGCTCCAGCCAGGCCGGCAGCGCACGGATGCTGTCCAGCGTCGAGAAGGTCCGCCCCGTCATCGCCTCTGCGGGCACCTGCTCGTGGACCCAGGTCGTCGCATAGGGGATGTGGATGGCGGCCCCGCCCGCCTCGAGCACGGGGAGGATGTCCGAGCGCAGCGAGTTGCCGACCATCAGGAAGCGCGCCGGCTCCACCTTGTGGCGGCCCATGATCGTCGCGTACGTGCGGGCGGTCTTCTCGGAGACGATCTCGACCGCGCCGAAGTGCTCGCCCAGGCCGGACCGCGCGAGCTTGGACTCCTGATCGAACAGGTCGCCCTTGGTCAGCAGCATCAAGCGATGCGCGCCGGCCAGGGCGGCGACGGTCTCCCCCACGCCGTCCAGGAGGGCGATGGGCGCCTGCAGCATCGCATGGCCCCAGTCCAGGATCGTCCGGATCTGCGCTCCCGTCACCCGCCCTTCCGTGAGGTCGATGGCCGTCTCGATCATCGACAGCATGAAGCCCTTGATGCCGTAGCCGAAGTGCCGGAGGTTCTTCATCTCCGTCGCGAACAGCCGCTCCTGGATCCACTCCGGGGGGTGAGGCCCGGAGAGGAGGGCCGCGAACTCCCGGGCGGTGGCCTGGAACAGCGTCTCGTTGTGCCAGAGCGTGTCGTCGGCATCGAAGGCGATGAGGTCGAACATGCGCGTGAGCGCGAGTCTATCGCGCCCGTCGCGGAGACCGGAGCGGGCCGGCGAGGCGAAGGGCCGGCCGCACGCGCGGCCGGCCCTCCTGCTTCAGACCGGCACCTGTTCTCCCCGCCGCTCACCGGCCGCGGAGGGCACCAGCCGGTTCTTCCCCGGACGCGTCCAGTTGCGGTGCTGCGCGATCGCTTCGATGAACCGCTTGACGACGCTGGCCGTGCGGCCGTCGTCCCCCACCACCAGCGCGGGATCGGCGTCTTCGTCCCCTCCCGACGGGATCCCCGGACAGGCGGCGATGAGCTGCGCGCCCTCGCCCGTGGCCGCGATGGCCTTGCAGTGGCGATAGGCCTCGGTCACGAACTCCACCGCGTCCCGCTCCGCGGCCAAGGCCCGGACGCTGCTCAGCCCGCCGGGCACGTACACGGCATCGAACAGCACGGATGACGCCGTGAGGAGGCTGAAGTCGATCAGGAACTCGCGGCCTTCCGATCCCTTCAGGTAGCCGAGGCGCGGCCCCACGATCTTGCCCAGCGCTCCCGCCGCCGTGAGCGCCCTGATCATGCGCGTCAACGACGGCTCGTCCACGCCGTCCGCGGCGAGGATCGCGACCTTGCGCGTCGCGATCGTGTTCTTGACCGTGTGGGCCATGCTGAGCGGCTCCGAACGGTCGATCGCGTTCTTGATCGGCCCGGGCTGGCGGCTCTTCGGATCCTCGCCCGCGGGGAGGCTGCGGTTGAGGGGCAGATCGATCCTGGGAATGGCGGGCATCCCCAGTCCCTCGGCGACGCGCCGGGCCAGAGTGGCATCGACGCGGCTGAGCATCGCCACCATGCGCTCACGGATGGGCGGGCGCTCGACCTTGCCCAGCTCGAAGCGCAGGGCCTCCACGATGTGGTCCTGCTCCGGAGCGGACTGGCTGTCGAAGAACAGCTTGGCCTGGCTGAAGTGATCGTGGAACTTCTCGGATCGGCCTCGGACCTTCAGGCCTTGCAGGGGCTCCGGGAAGCTGACGAAGCCGCCGGCGGCGCGCGCCGCCTGCATCGGACACCCGCCGCCCGTGGTGTTGGGCTCGTAGTTGGCCTTGCCGCGGTTGAGGGTCTGGCGCATGAACCCGTCGCGTTGGTGGTTGTGGACGGGGGCGACCGGCCGGTTGATGGGGATCTCGTGGAAGTTGGGGCCGCCCAGGCGGAGGAGCTGGGTGTCCGTGTAGGAGAAGAGGCGCCCCTGGAGGAGCGGGTCGTTGCTGAAGTCGATCCCCGGCACGACGTGGCCGGGATGGAAGGCGACCTGCTCCGTCTCCGCGAAGAAGTACTCCGGGTTGCGATCGAGGGTGAGACGGCCGACCCGCCGCACGGGCACCAGCTCCTCCGGGATGATCTTGGTGGGGTCGAGGAGATCGAAGTCGAAGTCGTGCTCCTTCTCCTCCTCGACGATCTGCAGTCCGAGCTCCCACTGCGGTCCGTGGCCGAGCTCGATCGCCTCCCACAGGTCGCGCCGGTGGAAGTCCGGGTCCTTGCCCGAGATCTTCTGGGCCTCGTCCCAGGCCACGGAGTGGACGCCGAGCAGCGGCTTCCAGTGGAACTTGACGAAGCGGGACTTGCCCTTGTCGTTCACGAGCCGGAAGGTGTGGACGCCGAAGCCCTCCATCATCCGATAGCTGCGCGGGATGGCGCGGTCGGACATGACCCACATGACCATGTGCATGGACTCGGGCATGAGCGAGATGAAGTCCCAGAAGGTGTCGTGGGCGGAGGCGGCCTGGGGCATCTCGTGGTCGTGCTCCGGCTTCACGGCGTGGATGAGGTCCGGGAACTTGATCGCGTCCTGGATGAAGAACACGGGGATGTTGTTCCCCACCAGGTCGAAGATCCCCTCTTCCGTGTAGAACTTCACCGCGAAGCCGCGGACATCGCGGGCGAGGTCGGTGGAGCCGCGCGACCCGGCCACGGTCGAGAAGCGCACGAACACGGGCGTGCGTACCGCGGGATCCTGGAGGAAAGCGGCCCGCGTGTAGCGGGCGAGGCTCTCGTAGACCTCGAAGTAGCCATGGGCGGCGGAGCCGCGGGCGTGGACCACCCGCTCCGGGATGCGCTCGTGATCGAAGTGGGTGATCTTCTCGCGGAAGTGGAAGTCCTCGAGGAGGGAGGGGCCCCGGTCGCCGGCCTTGAGGGTGTCCTGGTTGTTCTGGATGCGGGTGCCCTGGTTCGTGGTGAGCGTCTCCCCCGTGCCGTCCTCGACGAAGCGGGCGAGGTCGCTGCTCTTGGCGTTGGCGCGGGTACGACCCGGCTTCTTGATCAGGGCCTCGTTGCTGGTGGGCCCTTCTCCGCGGGTACGCGGCCCCTTAGCCATTCTGGACTTCCTTCTTCCTCGCCGTCGGCTTGCGCGCCTGCTTGGCGCGGGCGGCCCCGATCGCGGTCTTCACGTCCTTCTTTTCCTCGGGCGGCGGGAGCTGAGCGGGCATGCCGAGCGACTGGATCCAGAGCTCCCGGCTCCATCCCTGCGTGTGGTAGAGGTGCTCGTCCTCTTCGTCCTCGACTTCCTCGTACGCCTCCTTGAGCGCGTCGCCCTCACTTCCCTTGAGCGTGTCCGCGACCTGGCCGATCAGCTCCCAGTTCTGGTGGTCCTTCGTCTCGGCGTCGACGACGCACTCCGCGGCCACGAGCTGGGCGGCGGCGAGGTCTCCCGACTTGAGCGCCATCTCCATCGCTCCCACGAGCGCGGCGCCCTTGTGGCGGACGATCTGGCGTCCGGGCGTCTGCTTCTCGGCGTCGAGACCGAGAGCGTCACAGACGCCGCGCAGGATCCGCTCGTGGTTCTCGGTCTGTTCGAGATACTTCTCCCACTCTTCCTTCAGCTCGGGGTGCTGCGCGCAGCGCAGGGCCATCCGATAGACCTTCACCCCTCCCATCTCCGTTTCCAGCGCCTGGTAGACGAGCTCGTCCACCTGCGATTTCTCCATGTCGCCTCCTTGGGCTTGCCTGATGCGAGTCGAGGGCGGAGATGCAAGCGGCGTTCCGCGAGGGCGCGCGCGACGGACGAGCGGCGGGATGGCGAGCACTCGCCGCGAGTGTGCGTGCCGGTCCTCGGCTGACCGCCCGGACCTCAGGGGAGACGGTCGACACGGCGGCGCTCGGCGGCGTCGTCGCTTCGACTGGACATCGCGGCGAGCTCACGCGCCCGCCGCACGGCGCCGGCCGCGCGCGCGATCTCCTCCGACGCAAGCTTCAGGGTCTCGTCTCCCGGCTGTGGCCGCGGCGGCTTGAGACGACGGAGGCAGTCGGAGGCGCGAGCGACCTCCGCTTCGGCCTGGACGAGAGCCGACGTATTCGAGAGATGCGGATGGACGGCGCGCGCGGCAAGGACTTGGTCTCGCAAATCCCGAACCGCCGTCTCGAGCTTGCTCAACGTCATCCACCAGGGTCCCATGGGTCTCTCCGCAATAGTGCTGAACATGGAGTGCAAGGAGTGTTCCCGTGCGGACGCGGCCGACACCGGCGTATCTCTGCCGGGTCCGCCCCGCTCGTTTCGGCAAATGTACAAATGTCGTTCTCTCGGTTGCGCGTTTGGCGGTCGCGGCCCGCTCAGGCCGCGCCGTTCGAAGCAGCGCGTGCGCCCGCGATGCCGCAGGTCGAGGAATGCATCTTGCTTCTCACCTCCGCCGGCCGTACGTTCACGGCCCCCCAGTGAACGGAGAATCCCATGCTGAAGAGCAGCCTCGTATTTGTCGTCTCGGTGGCCGCCCTTGCCGTCCCCGCCACCGCCGATGTCGCACCGAAGGCCAAGAAGGCAACGTCCTCCTCCGGCGCGGCGTCGGCGGCCGGTTACGGCACACCCGCCGCGGACAGCGGGTTCATGGTGAAGGCGGGCGGAGACGGAATGGCGGAAGTCGAGCTGGGTCGCCTCGCCGCCGAACGCGCCAGCAGCAGTGACGTGAAGGCCTTTGCCCAGATGATGGTCGACGACCACAGCAAGGCCAACGGCGAGCTCACGAGCCTCGCCGGCCAGAAGAGCGTGACCCTGCCCACCGAGCCCCTTCCGCCCGCGAAGGCGGCCAAGGACCACCTGAGCACGCTCTCCGGCGCCGCCTTCGACAAGGCCTACATGGACCACATGGTCAAGGACCACGAGAAGGCGGTCGCCCTCTTCACGAAGGAAGCGAGCGCGGGCAAGGACCCGGATACGAAGAGCTGGGCCGAGAAGACCCTGCCCACCCTGCAGCAGCACCTCGCCAAAGCGCGGGAAGTGGCCGGGAAAATCGGAGCGCGCTGAGCGACCACGCCTCAGCCCACGACGCGGCCCGCGCCGCGCGGATGGCCTCCGCGCGGCGCGGACCGTCGTGATCGAGCGGCGAAACGAACGCTCGCGCTCCGCGGCGTCGAGCCCTTCAAGACGTCCCGTATCTCGCGAAGGGTGAACTCGGTCTTGGCCCGCGTGTTCGAAGCCACGCAGTCGCGAGGCACGACGACCCGGTAGTCCCGCATGTAGGCGTCGTTGGCGGTGAGAAGGATGCAGATGTCGGCGGCGAAGCCCGCCAGTACGAGCGTGTCCGCTCCGAGATAACGGAGGAGGATGTCCAGCGGGGTCGAGAAGAACCCCGAGTGCTTGGGCTTCAGGACGAAGTAGTCGTCCGCCGTGGGCCGGAGCCGCCGCGCGACGCGATGTCCGGGCGCGTCTTCCGCGACGCACTGCGCCACGACGCTGCGCCAGTCCGAACGCCAGCGCCCGAAGTTGTCGTTCACGTAGATGACGGGGACGCCCGCCTTGCGCGCCCGCGCCGCCAGCCGCGCCAGGGGCACCGCGGCCGCTTCTGCCGCCTTGACCAGGGCTTCGGATCCCGGGAAGTCGAAGTCGTTGATGACGTCGACGAGGAGCAGGGCGGTGGCCGCACGCGGTCGGGGCATGGAGACGAGCGAGCAATCACCGTGCCCGGCGAGGGTCTTGACAGGCTCAAACAAGTGTTTTATACATCTGTTTGAGAGACGTCAACGACATGAAGAAGCTTCGGATCGTCCTTCCCGTGATCGTCCTGGCCGCCGCCGGCGCCTACGCGTATTCGAGCATGCGCCCGAAGGCGCTGACCCTGACCGGCATCGTCACGACCAACGACGTCATCGTCAGCCCCCAGGTGGCGGGGCAGATCGGCCAGCTCCTGGTCAGCGAAGGCGACTTCGTGAAGAAGGGCCAGCTCCTCGCCACCATCACGCCCGACGAGCTGCGCGCGGACACCACGTACTACGCGCAGAGCGCGGCCGGCCTGTCCTCGCAGGTGCAGGAATCGCAAGCGGCGCTGCGCTTCGAGCAGAGCCAGACCAGCCAGCAGACCGCACAGGCGGAGTCGACACTGGCCTCGATCGAGGCCCAGGTGAAGGCCGCCGCCGCCGACCTCTCCGCCGCCACTGCGACGTACGCGCGGACCCAGGACCTCGCGAAGCAGCAGATCGCTTCCGCCCAGGACCTGGACCAGGCCCGGGCCGCCGCCGACGCCGCGCGCGCCAAGCTGGATGCGCTGAAGAGGCAGGTCGAGGCGCAGCGGGCGACGGTGGCCCTGGCCCGCGCGAACGCGGCCCAGGTGGACGTGCGCCGCCGCCAGGTCCAGGCCATGCAGCATTCCCAGGCCGCGGCCGCCGCCCAGCGCTCGAAAGCCGACGTGCGCCTCGCCTACGCGGAGATCAAGGCCCCCATCGCAGGACAGGTGGACGTCCGCGCCGTGCGGGCCGGCGAATACGTCAACCCGGGGCAGCCCGTGGTCACGCTGGTGAACCCGGACGACCTCTGGGTGCGCGCCGACGTCGAGGAGAGCTACCTCGACCGCGTGAAGATCGGCGACACGCTCACCGTCCGCCTTCCCTCCGGCGCGGAGCGGTCGGGTGTCGTCTACTACCGCGGCGTGGACGCCGCCTACGCCACCCAGCGCGACGTCAGCCGCACCAAGCGCGACATCAAGACGTTCGAGGTCCGGCTGCGCGTCGACAACAAGGACCGCGCCCTCGCCGTGGGCATGACGGCGTACGTGTCCCTGCCCGTGCGCTGACCGCCATGCCCGCGATCGACGTCCGCAGCATCGTCAAGAAGTTCGGCGACTTCACGGCCGTCGGCGGCGTGAGCTTCACCGTCGAGGAGGGCGAGATCTTCGGCCTCCTCGGTCCCAACGGCGCCGGCAAGTCCACGCTCATCCGCATGCTCACCACCCTCCTGCCCCCCACCGCGGGCACGGCCATGGTGAGTGGGTTCGACATCACCACGGACGCGGACGGCGTGCGCCGCTCCATCGGGGTCATCCCGCAGGCCCTCACCAGCGACCTCGAGCTCAGCGTGGAGGAGAACCTCATCATCTTCGCCAAGCTGTACGGCGTGCCGCGGGCCAGGCGGGTGAAGCTCATCGACGAGCTGCTGGCGGCGGTGGAGCTGACCCAGTGGCGCTCCGCGCCCGTGAAGAACCTCTCCGGCGGCATGCGGCGCCGCGTCGAGATCGCGCGCGGCCTCGTGCACGAGCCGCGCATCTTCTTCCTGGACGAGCCCACCACCGGCCTCGACCCCGTCTCGCGCGTGGCCGTCTGGGAGATGCTCCGCAAGATCAAGAGCGAGCGCGACCTGACCGTCCTCCTCACCACCCACTACATGGACGAGGCGGACAAGCTGTGCGACCGCATCGCCATCGTGGACCACGGAGAGCTGAAGGCGCTGGACTCGCCCCTCAAGCTCAAGACGTCGATCCCGGGGCAGAACAGCCTGGAGGTGAGCTTCTCCACCGTGCCCGGGGGCTGGGTCGAGACGCTCCAGAAGCTGCCGGAAGTGCAGGGGGTCAGCCGCGAGGACCACATCTTCCGCATCGGCACCCGCAACGGTCCGGCCACGACCCTGGCCCTCATGGAGGAGGCGGCGCGCGCCCACATCGCCGTGCAGTCGCTCTCCGTCCAGAGCACCACCCTCGACGACGTCTTCGTCCACTACACGGGCCGGGGCCTCCGGGACGAGCTGCAGGCGGCGGCGGCCGCGGACAGCCCGTTCATGCTGAGGAGGAACTAGCGTGGGCCGCACCTGGGCCATCATCGAGCGCGAGATGCGGCGCTTCCGCCGCAGCCCCGTCCTCATCGCCATGTCCATGGTGATGCCGATCGTGCAGCTGGTCGTGCTCGGCTACGCCTTTGGCGGCAACGTCAAGCACCTGAAGCTCGCCATCGTGGACCAGGATCACGGCGTCCCCGCCGTGCGCGTGCGCGAGATGACGTCGGCCGTGGCCTCCGGCGCCCACACCATCGACACCGTGTCCTACGCGGATCCGGGCCAGGCCCTCACCGACCTTCGCAATGGACACGTGAACGGCGTCCTCACCATTCCGCCCGACTTCTCCCGGCGCGTGCTGGCCCGCAACGACCCGCGCCTGGCCCTGATCGAGGACAACACCGACAACTTCGTCTCCGTGGCCATGGCCGGGACCCTGAGCAGCATGCTCGCGTCCTACTCGCCGTCCGTGAAGCTGGAGGCGCGGGTGGTGGCGGAGCCCCGCCTGGACGTGGTCGAGGTCTATCCGTACGTTCCCTACGTCCAGTACCTGCTGCCCGGCTCGGTGGTGATGTCCATCTTCATGATGGTGATGATCGGGGGCGGGATCATCTTCATCGACGACAAGGCGCGCGGCCTGCACGAGGGCTACCTGGTCACGCCCATCAGCAAGCTCGAGCTCATCGCCGGGTTCAACATCTCGGGCACGATCAAGGCCGTCATCTCCGGCATGTTCCTGATGGTGATCGGCTCCTTCATCGCGGGCATCCCGAATCCGCTCGACCCCCTGCGCTTCTTCCGCCTGTTCGTGGTGGTGGTGGTCACCGCCTTTGCCCTCATCAGCCTGATGTTCCTGCTCATGGTGCGCGTCACCGACCCCCTGCTGCCGCGCGCGATGTTCGGAGTGCTGAACACGGTGCTCTACTTCCCCAGCGGCGCCGTCTACCCGCAGCAGGGGTTCCCGGCCTGGATGCAGGTGATCGCGGTGGCCGATCCCTTCACCTACGCCGTGCACGCCTTCAAGAGCCTGCTCCTCAAGAACACGGGCTTCGGGGCCATCGCCTACGACCTCCTCTTCCTGGCCGTCTTCTCCGCGATCGCCATGACCCTGGCCACGCGGCTGTTCAAGCGCACGCTGTGAAGGGGGACGCGGAGACGCGCGAGCGCCTGCTGGCGGCCGGCGAGCGCCTCTTCGCCCAGCAGGGGTTCAAGCGCGTCACCGTGCGCGAGATCTGCCGCGCCGCCCGCGCCAACGTGGCCGCGGTGAACTACCACTTCGGGGACAAGCTCGGCCTGTACCGGCAGGTCCTGCAGCGCGCGATCACCGCCATGCGCGAGACCAACGAGGCGGCGCGCGAGGCCGGGCAGGGGCAGCCTCCCGAGGAAGAGCTGCGCCGCTACATCGCCGTCTTCCTCCAGCGCGTGCTCAAGCCGGGGAGCGGCGCCATCCACCAGATCATCACCCGTGAGATGAACGACCCCACTCCCGTCCTGGACGACCTGGTCGAGCAGGGCGTGCGGCCGCGCGTCGAGTACCTCTCGGGCGTGATCGCCCGCCTGATCGGCTGCGACCCGGCGGACCCCCGCGTGCTGCCCTGCGTGGCCAGCGTGCAGGCCCAGGCGGTGTCGTATTTCAAGAACCCGATCGCGCAGCGCCTCGGTTTCGTCCTGGAGCCGACGCCCGCGGAGATCGCGAAGGTGGCCGACCACATCGCCGTCTTCTCGATCGCGGGCGTGCGCGCGGTCGGACGGACGGCCGCCGCCGGCTAGCGGCGGGACTCGGGATCGACGGCTCCCCGCTCCCGGTCGCGCCGCTCGCGGGCGCGGGCCAGGGGAAAG
>JADMIO010817207.1_pt1 | contig 17489 bp, 33 predicted proteins | sample 8958161 | NCBI WGS metagenome assembly JADMIO01 (sample SAMN16585339, study PRJNA669376) | soil metagenome | isolation source: Crop rotation soil | place: USA: Cullars Rotation, Alabama | collected 2011
AAGTTCATCAGGCGTCTCTGAACAACGCGGCGCGTATGAAGTATCAAGAGTTCATCAAAGAGGAAGGGATTATTGCGATCCCGATTTTCACCTATGATCCGCGTAGCGGGTTCGCTGTGAGATGGGAAATTGAACAGGGACCGAAGCCGGATCAGCAATCGTAAAGGCATTTGAAATCATGCTGCGACGTTCATTTTTTGGTGTCATGGTTGGCGGGATCGTGGGATTGTTCGGATGGAAGTCGGCAAAGGCTTCTCCGTCGACTCTCGTGACGACTCCAAATTCGGCCTTTCATTGGACCGGACGAGGCAAACTGACGGTGTCATCGACAGGGCACCTGATTACCGCACCGAAGCCGGAATTTCTGATCAAATTCCACGGAGCGAATCCGCCGATGACGGTTGCCTCGATCACGCCGACGCCGGATGGAGTCTTCCATTTCACGGCCGATCCGACCGACGAGAATACGATGAAGTTTATCTCGCTTCTCGAAAAGATGCTTCCGGAAGGACGTCAGTTGACGTCGGTTCGTGTCGACTGGGTGGGACACTCGTCGTTTGATGCGGCCAAATCCTAAAAAAGAACAGCGGGGCCAAGGATGGCTGCGAAAACTTTACTGTTGAACTTTTTGGCCGGGAAGACGTTGTTGTGTGACGTCTACACGGCCAATATGGTCACGAAGTTGACCGCGTCGCCGCTGTCATTCACGGAAAGCGGCACGATCCCCGGTTCCTATACCGCTGTGATGAACGATCTCGGTGCCGGGAACGGGCTGTGCGTGGCGATCAAGGATGCGGGCGGAATCATCGCTTGGTCGAATGTGGATCTCGTCGAAGCCGTGGGCCGGTACAAAATCCAAGACAGTCCCACGGCGGGCGAGTTCTCAACGCAGAGTATTGATCTCTCCGGCATTCCGCCGATCTCGATCGTGATTCCCTCATCCACCGCCGCCGCGTCGATGGAAGAGAGCGTTTTCAGTTGCGTGCGAGGGGATACGGTCATTCGTACCCTGCCACTGATGGGGGACATCTCGACTCGCGTCAAACTGGAATTCACGGTCAAACTCGCGGCACTCTTGGACGTGACCGAAAGCACGGACGGAGACGCGCTGATCCATGCCACGGAAGACGATGGCTTGGACGTGCTCAACGGCTCGGATTCCGGTCTGACGGCGGCGGACGTGGTGTTCGATGTGCTCGATGAAGATACCGGGGAAGTCTCGATCACATTGAAGCCGCGAGTCACGTCGGTGATTGCATCCGGTCTCTATCGCTGGGATGCGCAATGGATTGACGCCAGCGGCCGTGTTTACACTCCGATCGGCGGTCAGTTCGTCTTGTCGGCGGACGTATCGCAGGCGATCGCCTAACGCTCGGCGTTGCAATTCTGAGCCGAGTGAACAATTATGGAAGTAACGCTGTCTCTGAGCAGCGGGCCGACTGCGAAATCGGCTGTTCCATTCTTTCTTCAAGGGCGGCATCATGGGCGAGGGCACAAAGATCTCGTGGACGGATAATACTTTTAATGCATGGATTGGATGCGAGAAGGTCTCGGCGGGCTGTGCGAACTGTTACGCGGAAGCATTTGCCAAGCGGGTCGGTCGAAACGTATGGGGCAAGGATGCGGACCGCGAGGTCACAAAATGGGAAAGCAAGCCGTCACGGATTCGATCGTCAGTTGGTATTTCTTGGTTCCATGATGGATTGGGCGGAAGATCGTCCAGACTTGTATGAGCCACGTCAGGCGATGTGGACCGTGGTGCGCGAATGCACGAATCTGATCTTTCAGATGTTGACGAAGCGACCAGAAAATATCCGGAAGTTTCTGCCAAACGACTGGGGCAGTGGGTATGAAAATGTCTGGCTGGGAACGTCCGTCGAAGATATGCGGGTTGCATCGCGAGGGGATCACTTGCGAACGATTCCGGCCGTGGTGCGGTTCATTAGTTATGAACCAGCATTGGGACCGCTCGACGAATTTGATCTGACCGGAATCGATTGGGTTCTATATGGCGGCGAGTCAGGAAACCGAGTTCGTCATGAGGATAAAGACTGGGCACGGTCGATGCTCCGCAAGTGCCGCGATGCGGGAATTGCCTTCCACCACAAACAGAGTGTTGGAAGATATTCCGGAATGAATCCCGAATTGGACGGCAAGATTTATTTCGAATTTCCGACGCCAAGAGCGGCTGTCTGATTGAGCAAAGTCTTACATAATCCCTATACCGGCAGCGGTTTTCCGTTCGCCGGTTTTATTTTTGGAAATTCCGAAGAAATGTAAACAATACTCTTGACGGATGCCGAAATGATATGTAAGATTAGGCCGTCAGACAGTGATCAGCCGCGAAACTGAATCACGAATCACACTCTTCAAAATCGGGAACTCTCAGAATGCTCGTCTCCTACTATCCAGAGATGCAACAAGCCAAGCCAGCCGATTCCCAGATCGAAGCAACGCTCGGTCATTACGGCGGGAAAGCACTATTACCTGCGGACTCAGTTGGAAATGAAGGGACGCGGGATCACTCTGCAAGAGATCCTGAAGGCCGAAGTCCTGATTCCGGGTTCGAAGTATGTCGGCTGGAAGAAATACAAAGTGACCGAAAAGGCATTCGATTCACTCTGTCAAACGTATGTGGTGTCGATGGAAACTCTTCTCTAATTTCTCTGAGGCAGCAATGAGCGAGCAAGTCTTTCACGTTGGCCAACGAGTCCGAACGAGACATTCTCCGTTCGGAACTCCCTCACGTCGCGGCAAGATTAAAGAAACATACGTCAATCAGGGCGGCATGACGTGCTTCCGTCTGGAAGACGGCGGCATGTTCTCGGCGAACGAACTCATCAACGATGAACTCAAAGGGAAAGCGGTCGCCAAATGAGGGCGTTCAAGACGGTTGTCGTGCCGGGTCAGCAACGCTCGCTGTTCGATCAAGAGCCGAGCGGACAGATGCGACTGTTCGACGTCTGTGATCAGGCCGACAAGCCGCAGGCAAAGCGGGTCGATCCGAGTCTCTTGGAGCGGATCGCGGACGAGATCGAATTGCGTGAAATCCAAAATTCTCCGTTGGCCGGTCAACGGGATCTCTTCAGTTGAAAGGCGGTGTGCAAATGAGTGTTTCGACAATGATTGTTTTGAATCGCGATCACAAGGAAATTATCAGCGATCGTCCGATCGAGTGCATTCGCGAAGTGCATTTCGACTGCGACGAACCGTCAGAGATCGAACAGACGATGACTCGTGATGAGGCTCTTGACTACATCGAATCGCAGATTGAATCAATTCTTGGTATGTCGAGTTTGGACTTTTCAGAATTGAATCCACTCCAGCGGGAGATCATCGAGGATGTCATCAGCGGATCAACGTCCGCTTGCTCGATGATTGAGTCTTCCGCAAAAGGGAAGATCAAGTGTTACAAGGGGCTGACGGTCCGATATCGAAATCTCTGCAAGGCCGGGGACGAGTTGGCGGATGCATTTAATGCGGCAACCGGATCAAACGTCTGTTTTCCGCATCGATAGAAAGAGTGTCGAGTGAGCGAGTGACTCATTCGGACAGTTTGTTTGTGTTCCAGTAAGGAAAGAATTTCCATGAAGAAGAGTCAATCGCAGTTCAATATGTCCGCTCTGATCCGCGAAGTGCTGACGGGCACTCCGCAAATGTCATCGGCTCAGATGATCGAAGAGATCCAGCGGCGCCATCCGGGCGTGAAGATCAACAAGAACAGCTTTTCCGTGGCGTTCTATACGGCTCGCCAAAGGTTAGGCCGTGGAAGACGTCGTGCGAATCGCCACGTGAGCGCCAGACGGGCCGCATCTGGCAAATGCGATCTGAACGTCATGCGCTCGGCGGCGGACTTCCTGCGCAACGCAGGCGGCTATGACAAGGGACTCGAAGCCTTGAAGATGGTGCAAGCCGTTCAACTGAAGTAAACGCCAATGCCATCGAAACGCGAACTCCGATTCTACAACATTTGGCGGCGACCCCATTCGCATCCAAAGTGGATTCTGACTTCGCATCATGTCAGTGCGAGAACCGAGAAAGAGGCGCAAGCGAAGATGCGATGCGCCTTTTCTAAATTCCGCCTTCATTCAATGTCACTCGTGGCCGTCGAGACTGGCCGAGATCCGAACGAAAAGGAAGTGATCATGTCGAAGCATACTCCGGGCGATTGGACGTTGGAACAACATGGAAATGAAACGCAAGTCGTCTCCAGTTCGTTGACGGAGATTGACGAACGTGGCGGATGTCGGTCGGTTCATATTGCCACGATTCGCGGTGGTCTTGCTGTCAACGGTCCGCATGGTAACTCAGGAAGTAATGGCCATTTGATCAAGGCCGCTCCGCAGATGTTGAAAGTCCTGACGGCGATCTGTGAATTCTGGCAAGAGGCCGAAGAGAACGATTGCCATACGACGCTCAGTCCTGATGCCTTGATCGGTGGCCATGACAACGACTGCGAGCCGATCACAATTCAGGACTTGGTCAAGGCGGCTGTCTTGAAGGCGACCGGGAGATAGTTCGTGTCAGCGATCGCGAAGAAACTGCAACAGGTCATCTTACGGGACTGCGGTCTTGAAGTGACCGAACCAGTCACGATCAATCGCGGATACTGGCGTGACATTTTTGTTTTCCGCTGGGAGTGCCGGGAAATCAAATCGCCGTACCGACATATCGGGAAAGGCAAGAAATTTCCGAATTCCAAAAAGAATTGTTGACAATACTCTGGACATGCGGCCGATAATGTTTACAATTCTCTGCGTCAGCCGCGAAACTGACGAACAACTCTTTTTAAGGAATCGGGAAATGTCTTTTGCACTCAGCCAAGAAATCTATGATCCGTGGAAACTGGCTTACACTCCGGAAGGCGATGAATCCGGTCTCGACTGTGACTTCGATTCCGGGGATCGCGTGCGGTTGATGGACAATCGCATCGGGACCATCCGCGAACTGGAACTGAATGGCAAGGACGACGTCTTTGCCACGATCGACATCGACGATGACGGGGATTGCGAATACGTCAATGTGCTCAACCTACGATATGCGTGAGATCGATCGATGAAAAAGCAAATGGCAGCGGTGACTCTGCAACCGCAATACGATCGGATGACGAAACTCTGGACCAAGGCGGAAGAATCGATTGCGTCGATCGGTCTGCCATATCAGGTCACATTTCCGCTCGATTCATCGGGCGAGTGTATCGCGTGGGCATGGGCAAAAGGACGCTGGCGAGTCTGTCACGGCAAGTCATCGTCTGACGGAAACAATTGGGAATTCTGCCCGGTTCTCGATTCGTCCGTGGATGTGCGATTGCGGCTGATGCCGTTCTTTCCCGATTTGAAAGTCAAGGTTCTCGCGGCCGTCGATGGGGCCGCAACTAACATGAATCGGCACTTGGACAATTTCGAGCAAGATCTGAAATGATCCATAACTCTCAAGTGAAGGCAAGCCAGTGAAACCAGAAGAAAAACTCAAACAACTCGCCAAGCAATTTTCCGAAGGGGAAATCACGCTCGACGACTTCAATGCGAACTTCAATCGAATCAAGCCGTTCGTCAATACGATGCGACTGAGCGAGATCCTGATCAAGATCACGGTTCTGTTTATGAAGCCAGAATTCTCCTATGGCATCGAACAGAACGTGGACGGTGCCTATTACCTTTGGTTCGACTGCGACAGCGGGAGAGACTTCAATACGGCGTTTTGGAAGATCTGGATCTCGGAAATGGATCAGATCGTGCGGTTCGATGTCGGTGAAAAGAATTGCACGACGGTCACGATGATCCGGAGCACGGTCGGCAATGCATTGGTCAAGGACATGGTCTGCGACTTGATGGACAAGCGAGTCAGGATCATTCGCGATCTGATGTTTAACGAAGCATAGGCGATTTAGCTTCTGTTCTCTCAATCGAACTGTTAGGGTCATTCCATCATGGTGAAAACTCTTGTGATCGAAGCGGCCGATGTGCTTCCGAATCCAGATCGTCCGGCATTTCCTCAGCATCCAGAAACGAACATCGAAAAATACGATGAGATGTCTGGACTCACGAAGCGGGAGCAATTCGCACTCGCCGCCGTGTCTGGGCAGTGTGCATTGGACGTCTCATTGTCTGCTAGTGCGATCGCACGCGGCGCGGTGGAAATTGCCGATCAGACATTGTGTGCATTGGCTCACAGTGGGCCGGGGCCGGGTGCCGTCGCGATCCGTTGGGTCAATCTTCCCGATTGCGAGGGCACTTGGATTCGTCGAATCATCATGAGTCGCCGCGAATATTGCATTCTGGAAGTCTTCGAATTTGACGGTGTTCTTTCAGCGAACTTTACCGGGAGTTTGTTTACGGTGAAGGAACTCGGCGGCATGTGGTGTCGATTCGTCGACAAAGACAGTTTGGGAAGTTGATCCATGCGAGAGCGTCACGAGGTCTCCGAGCAACTGTTGCAGCGGCTCTACGATCAAATCTGTTTCTCAGACAGCTTTGGCGTGTATGGGAGTGACTTCCATACGTGCCGAGTCTGCAAGGCAGGTGGATCGCCCTATGTGGCGTTTGAACATGATGCGGATTGTCCGATGCGCGAGGTCGAAGAGTTTCTCTTCGGCTATGGAAAATACCAACCGGCAGAACAGACTGTGACCGAATACGATCAATATCAGGATCAGTGAATCATGTGGGTCTGTGACATGTGCGCGGCGAAGATGGTTGTTGCCAAGAAGATCGAGCCATTCTCGCAAGCGTATGGAATCGGCCGCGATGCCTTTGGCAATGTGAATTATTACAGCGGAAAGAGTGACGCGGGAGATTCTTCAGCAATTCATGCCACCAAATCGGCAAGTGACCGTTCCGCCGGGATTGAAAGAGGCGTTCCGACAAATGGGCAATGCGTCCCGTCTGAAGTGGCTGGAAGAGAACTTTCTGTGTTGTCATCGTTGCGGCGAGTTGGACACGGACGCCGATTCGTGCATGTGCAATCCGGGGTATGACATCTAGTGGACATCGGATCGGAAGCGGAGCGTCTTTTTATGATCGATAGGCAGTAAGTTCCCCGTTTTAGGTATTAAAATGAATCAATTAAAGCATACGCATGGACCTTGGTCATTGGGGAGAATTCAAAATTCTGGTGACCCAATCTGCGGGATATTCGAAGTTCTTATCCATCACGGCGAAAAACCCACCCAGGGAAATGTTGTCGCAGAAGCCTATACCGCGACGGCTGGTGGAAAAGAAAACGCCGAAGCGAATGCCCGTCTGATTGCCGCCGCTCCTGACCTACTGAAAGCTGCTGCCGTGGCGATGCGACTATGTGTGTCAGAAGGGTTGGCAGGTTCCGAAGAGTCGCAGGTGATTCGTGAGGCGATTCAGAAGGCCATCGGAAGCACTGCTTGTAGTGACGTGAATTCAGCGGTGTTGTCGCTCCTGAATAACCAACACGCAACATGATTAGTTCCCCAATTTGACCGTGTTTTCAGGCCGATATTTATTGGTATCGATCTATCTGGAGAGTGTTGTGAGCGATCGTCATGTGCAGGAATTGCTGACGAAAATTGAAATCCCGGTCGGATACGACATCGTGGATTTTCGAGAAGCGAAACGTGGTGAGTCTTACATGGCTTCGAATGTATTCGAGGTTCATGTTGCCGAATACGACTTCCGGCCGGGAATGCGACGGTTGATCGTCGAAGTGAGTAAGGAACAGAAGTGATTCACTATCACGGAACGCCGGTCGGTGGGACTCGCAGAGGGGTTGAAGAATTCCTCCACGGTCGGGCCGCGCTCGTTCCGTATCCTCGACCGGAAGACATGGCGATCGCGTGCGAAGTCTGTACGTCGGTTGTGATCGAAAACGGGGCGTATACGTTTTGGAAGCAAGGCGGTTCTATGGATGTCGCCGGGTTCATGAAGTTCGTAGAAGAATGGGCATGGCATCCGACCGTCGCTTGGTCATTGATCCCCGATGTGATCGAAGGATCTGAAGCCGATAACGATGCGATGTTAGCGGACTGGCCGAAAACCGTATTCATCGGCGTCCCAGTTTGGCACTATCACGAATCGCTCGACCGTCTTGAGCGGTTGTCTCACGAATGGCAAACCGTCGCTCTGGGATCGTCCGGAGAATGGCCAACGCCGGGAACTCGCAAGTGGTGGGAACGAACGGACGCAGCGATGCGGGTTGTCTGTAATAAGCAGGGAAAGCCGAGATGCAAATTGCACGGACTGCGGATGCTCAGTGCATCGATCCTGAAACGTCTGCCGTTGTCATCAGCGGACTCGACGAACGTGGTTCGGAATGGGGATCGAGTGTTTCCGGCTCCGACGCGGACGCAGCGTATGAGCGTCAACGCGAGGCGGATCGAGCACGCACCACGAGCGTCCCATTATCGGTTTCAGCCAAAACAATCGTTGCTGGATTTGACGGAATCGTTCGCAGGCGAAACGAACGGATTCAAGAAATCATCGAACGGATTTACGCAAAGCCTGTTTGGTCCCGAAACGACAGACGACGACTCATCCGCCTTTGGTGGCGATGGGGATTGATTGTGAAATCAAGGCCGATTTGGACGTGAAAGTCTGACCGCTACCGAGAAATTATCGATCCCCATGAAAATCGAAATCAGTTCGACGGAATGCGAGGAAGTCAAGATCTCGATCGATGTCTTCGATGCGGACACGGTTGCCACGGTGACTTGGCCAGATGACACTAACAGCGAACATTCACTTCAAGAAATTCAAGACTTCGCCGACGTCTTCCAAACCGTGGCGGAGCGGATGCGACGAAACCAAGCGAAGGGAAGCGTATGACGATCGTTGAACTCAGAATGAGATCCAATTTCGATGCGGCCGCAACGCGAGTCTTCCGACAGGCTCAAGAACTGGTCAAAGCAGCTTTAATGAAAGCGCATGTCGAGTCCGGCCGATTCCATCTGACTCCGCGAGAACAGCACACGTGGAAAGCCGGATGCAATAATCAGATCTGCCTGCGACCCAGCCAAGGCCGCGAGATTCGCGTCAGAGTCAAAGGAACCGGCAACGGGGCCGTCTGGGATTATGCTCTCACAGCCGCCGATTCCACGATCGAAATGGAACACGTGCGACAGTCACTCGAAAAACTGCTCGGCAAAGAAGAGATCAACGGTCACGAAGTGATCCCCACGGAAAACAAAACGGCCGTTCGAGAGATCGAGATGCCACCAGTCATCAAGCCGATTCCGCCGATTGAACCGAGTCCCTTGAATGCGCTGGCTGTGCTGGATCAAATGCGAAATGCCATCGTGCATCGGGACCAGCGATTACAACAGGTCGAGAAGTGCAATGCCGAGATCGCGATCATCGAAACCGAGATCGTCAAACTCCAGAACAAACGCGATCAATTGCTACATACCATTCTGCAACTGGAACACGAGAACAGCACGGACAAGAGTATCAAACTCGCTCAAGAATTCTCGGAACTGATGACACGGTTCGGCGGTCCTATCGAATAGCAGGAAGTCCAATCATCGAACGCCATCAAACCGAACTGAAGAACTGGCCGGACCAGCAGGCCGAATTGGCAAAGATCCGCTCAGAATTCGGACCGTGGCCGGGTGGCTACATTCCATGTCGATTCTGGGGGATCATTCGCGTGGGACCGCCAGACAGCGGTCAAGACTGGTATCCGCCGGGACAATCGCGGGGCAACCATCAGAAATAGACCGAGAACGGGCCGAAGATGTTTATTCAGCGAGGCATCGAAAAATCGATCGAGCGTCTCCGGCGATTGCGGAACGGCGAGCCGGTCTTTCGCGTCTATGGCATGGAAGAGACAAAACTCGAACCGCGCATCGCCGCTGAATTGATCTGGCTGTGGATCTCTGAGGATCGCGGATTGGTGGCCGAAGCGTATCTCGAACTCTTGGACAAACTCAAATGACGGAAATGATGAGCCAAATCACGCTAGCCGATCTGGTCGACATCGAATATGCGAAATTGGCATTCGGTAAAACCGAGTATCGCTATGAGAAACGGTGGATTGAATGGGTTGGCAGGGATCGCCGCGAAAGTCCACCGGTCGCATGTTCAAGAGAAGAATTTGACCAATTTCGTTACGAGGGATTGGCGAAGGATGGTCTGAGAATGGTCGGGACAGCGAATTTGCCACCACAATCATTCTGGCGGTATTACAGGATTGTCACCAAAAAAGGCTGGCGAGAACAACTGATCGACATGATTCAGATAGACGGGAAATTCTCATGATGCTCACAATGCATGCCGAAAATCTCATTTCCGAAGCCGCAAACCAGATCGCCGGTCCGTATTGGCAAAACTGCGAACATACGGAATTGACGATCCGGCTGGCCGAATGCGGTGGCCAGTTGGCTCACGATGATTACGGATTGAAATATCTCGCAATTTGCGGACTGTGGCGACTTGCGTCCGGGTGCAAACATTACACGCTCGTAGACTACAAAACGCGAGAATACATTCGCCAAGCCACGGATGAAGATGTCTGCCGCTGGGCGAAATCTCCGAGCGGAATACTCCACATCGGGGAAAGTCGCTATCGTCTCCAGCCGTTGCCGGGGAAGTCAGGGACATTCCTAGCAGTCTATCCGATCGCAATACAGGGAGCGTATGCCACATCATGGGACAGGGAAGGAATCCAAATCGCGGTCCATTCCAATTCCAGACAAAAGCAACGCTCATCAAAGGCGTTACGGAACATAAATGTCTGGAAGACAACAGAGAAACGCACGGCAAAAGAAAAGGAAACAGTTAGAGGCTCTTGGACTATTGGCATTTCGGACCAAGCAGCAAGAGACGCAAAGCGTCGATTGCGGTCTGATTGACAGGATCGAATTGGATCGATGGGAAGGCGATGGCGGAAGTACAACGCCAGTTGCCAAAACACGAGGGAAAGTTCTTCAATCGATACTGAAGATCTGAAAAAACCAATACCAAACTTTGCGGAAGTTTCAGAACAGGATCGAAAACCGGTTGTTAAACTGGATAATTTCGACACTGAAAATGAGCAGACTCAGAGCCAGATTTCCACATTCCAAAGCCGTTCGGAAAATATGTTCAGCGACGATAGTCCATTCCCGGACTCTTCGTTCGACGATCAATCGTCATTTCCGCTCAGTGTGGACCTGAAATACGGTGACACGAAAATTCTTCAGAAGTCGGTCAGCCGGGGATGGACTCCCGGCCACTATCCGACAGATCTCACATGGGAAGAATTGCAGGAGATTCGGAAGTCGGGGCGCCGCCTGACTGCGAAAGAGATCGTCATCGAAAACATCCATCGCTTGATGAAGAATCCGAAGACGATCGAAAAAGGCATCTCATTGATGCTGCGGTGCGAAGAGCACAATCGGAAAGTCGATGCCGCGATCGCCGCCGTGGAAGCCGCGAGGAGGCGTCAATTCCCATCGACCGTGCCAGCCGGTTGCATTCCGCCGGTCAATCCGCCTGTTTCGGATTCAAAGCCGCCAAACGTCAGTATTTCGATTCAGAACGGGAAAGCGGCGGCGGCATCGGCCACGGCGGCGCCAGTTGCCGCAGAGCCGAAGAAATTCCGCACGGAATGGATCATTCGTCTGCCACATAATGGACGGGGACCGAAACTTTGAACGCAACGATCACGGAAACCGAAACTGAGATCGTGCAAACGATGTCGGTGGATGCTCAGGAGGGACCGCAAAAGCTTTTCCTCGCATGTGACGCGGACATCGTGATTTATGGCGGCGCTGCTGGTGGGGGGAAAACGTGGTCTCTGTTGGCGCAAAACCTTCAGTATTTCATGGTTCCGGGATTTCACTCGGTCATTTTTCGCCGTGTGGGAAAGCAAATTACGGACGCGGGCGGTCTCCGCGATGAATCAGTGGAATTGTTCCCGCAGTTTGGGGGGAAATGGAGCGCCGCAGAACTTCAATGGACGTTTGAAGACTTCGGTTCCACGGTCTCGTTTCGGCATCTTCAGAACGAGAACGACAAATTCAATTGGATGGGTGCCCAGATCTGCTACATCGGCTTTGATGAATTGACGCACTTCACAGAGTCGCAGTTTTTCTTCCTAATGTCTCGTAATCGTTCGACTTGCGGAGTGAAGCCATTCATTCGAGCAACTTGTAATCCGATTCCGAAGGATGATCCGGTCGGCGGCTGGGTGCATCGGCTCATTCAGTGGTGGATTGATCCGGTCTCCGGGTTCCCGATTGAAGAACGCGGCGGTGTGATTCGCTGGATGCTGCGAAGGCCGGACGGATTCCATTTCGCGGACACTCGCGAAGAACTGGTGGAAAAGTTCCGCCGGGAGGATTTGCCGCTCGATCATGCCAGACAGCCGAAGCCGAAACCGGTCTCGATCACGTTCATTCCGGCAACGCTGGAAGACAACAAAATTCTGATGGAGAAAGATCCGGATTACGAAGCGAAACTCGATTTGATGGCGGAAGACGAACGCCAGCGAAACCGCGAAGGCAACTGGAATGCCAAGATGTATGCGGGCATGTTCTTCAAGATCGGCATGGTCAAAATTGAGCCAGCCGCTCCGAAGTTCGTGCGAATGGTGCGGGGCTGGGATCTCGCGGCCACGGATGGTTCCGGAGATTGGACGGCCGGTCCCAAACTGGGACTCGATGAAGATGGGCTGATCTGGATTGTCGATATGCGACGCGGGCAATGGGAAACCACCTATCGCGATCGCATGATCTTGACGACGGCTCAACTGGACGGCCGCAACGTGGAAATCACGATCCCCGAAGATCCTGCCGCAGCCGGGAAATCGGAAGCACAACGCATGATCCGGATGCTGAATCGGTATACCGTGGTCAAGAAGCATCCGAGCAAGAATAAGCAACTGCGGGCGCGGCCGTTCGCCAGTCAATTCAACGCCGGGAATGTGCGATTGCTGGAAGCCGATTGGAATGCCGGATTGTTGTCGCGGCTCGATTCATTCCCCACGAAAGGCATCGCGGACGATGAAATCGATGGTCTCGCCGATGCCTATGATCAACTCGTCGGCGGTGACTCGACGGTTGTGGTCGGGACCGGCCGTCCGAAGGATGCGGATCTGACCGAAGACAAGCCAGCCGCGCATCCATACAAAGCGATGATTGCAAAAGAGGATGACGGCGGGAATAGGGAAAGCTCGCCGTAATGGCACCGACGCCGCTTCGCGGAATGGATCTCAACGCGGCACCGGAACCGGTGGAACCGCGAGCCTGTTTGGAATGCGGTCAAACTCACACGGTGAAGGATCGCTCATTCTGTTCGGGCGAATGCTGCAACCGGTATCGCAATAAGCGAAAGATCAATCACAAATCGGTGATTGGCAATCCGAACAATTCGGTTTTGAAGTAGGCAACATGGAACTTCAGCAGACTGAATCGGGACTTTTGATCCCGAAGGAAAAGCCGCCGGAACCGGAGAAGTTTCCGGAGTGGGATCAGCAGGAATACTATCGGCTGCATGCCCGATGTCCGCAGTGCGGGTCCGGCAGTCACGAAGTCACTACGATGGGATTCATCAAATGCCCAGACCGCAATCGGTCAACATGTTCTGACTGTGGATGGCGGGGAATCGTAGATGAGCGCGTCGCGGCTGATGCATGGCATGAACTCGCGGTCTCGCGACCATACGCCGAAAGACTGATTTGTCACATTCGGACGCAGGACGATTCAACGATGATCGCCTATTGGATGCGGCCAGAATTCTGGATGATTGAGGAGTTCGGTCCGAATGACGTCGCTCATGAAAATGTTACGCACTGGGCGGAAGCAATTCCGAAGGCATTTCCCTGAATCGAGCAATCATGATCGGTGGCATCGTTCTTGAAGTCTGCAATGTTCCCGGCCGGGATGACGTGCTCTTCGTCGAAGTTGGCGAGCGGCCGTATTCGGTTCTGCAAAAGTCCGGCGTGCTGGTCGAGAACAATGCGAACGCGAAGAAGATCGAGATCGGGGATTCGCTGTGGTGGCAGTCTGGAATGTGCATGTGGACGCCGCAAGACAATCGGGCGGTTCAAGGTGCCAAGATTCTGAAGGGCGGGATCGATTACGACATCCAAATCCCGAAGCGATCGAATTCCGGTTGTACGTTCGAAATGGTCTGTCAGAAAGACTGAATCATGCAGGGTCGAAGAGTCGGTTTTCCTGCTGGCGCATGGGGCGATCATCAGCGGAAAGAGAACCGGGTGACTATTATGGTCCAGTTTTCGGATTCAACGGCAAGGATGCGGAAGACTGTGAGATTCGGGCCATCTATTTCAATCTGCCGGTGAGGCGCGAAGACGGCTCGGTGATTTGCGGTCACATCTGCATTCCGCCGCATGATTATCAAGAAAACCCGGATGGCTCGATCATGGTTATCGGATCGATCAAAACTCGATGGGGCGATGAGCCGGGTCAGGAATGGCACGGGCATTTAATTCAAGGCGTTTGGACAGAATGCAAATAGGAACCGGCTGGTCGATGGTGAGAGACGTTTCACCCCATGCTGTGCTGCGGGATAAGAGCCATCGAAGGATAGCCGCTTGATGGATCGTCTGGCCGGTTCTTTCAACAAGAAAGTGAGCAAATGGACAAGGAATCACGCGAGCGGTCCGAACAGGCGATTAAAAAAATCAAGGCGAACATCGACCGATTCGCCAGACTGGAAATGAAAATGAGCGCTCTATCGGCGCTCAAGTCGTGCATCGAAAACAATGGGGCGAACGTGGCGGTGCGAATGGATCTCGGATTCGTGGATTCGCTCACGTTCGAAACGCTGATGAACCGCATCTTCTATGATGCCGTGTTCAGTCCGGCGGAAAAATTGGCACTGGCTGGACGAATGCTGCCCGCGAGGGAAAGGATCGAGAAGATGATCGACGATCAACGCAATGAGGCTCTGGCCATCGAGGGAACGCCGTGAATCAAGAAGAACGCGACAAGCTGGAACATATGCGATTGACAGCCGAGCGACGCATCAAGAAATTCGACGTTCTTCAGTTTAGAATCATGCTTCTGGAGAATTTGAAGAAAGCGATCGAAAGCGATCTCGCGGCACCGAAAACAGATACAGGACTCAGATCAGTCGGTTTATTCAAAGATCTCATTCAGTATCGGTCCAGTCCCGAAGAGGAAAAAGGCTTTCTCTCGCGGGCGAATGTTCTGAGTTTGTTTGCTGACTTGATCCGTGATGGCGGTGGCATTGACAGTCTGTCGAAACTGATCAAGGACGAGGCCGAAGACTTAAATCCGGAGATCAAATGATTTATGCAATCGTAGGTCACTTGCTCGGCGATTTCGTCTTTCAGAATGACTGGATCGCGAAAGAGAAGAAACGCTCATCCGAAGTCTGTTTCTTTCACGCTCTCGTGTGGACATTCTGCGTCGTCTGCTGTGCTGGGTGGCAGGATCATCACTGGGCGATCGCAACGCTCCTGATCACGCATTTCATCCAAGATCGGTTCAATCTGATTCCGTGGTATATGGATGCGGTTGGACAGCGTGAATTCCGGACCGGTCCGTGCTCGCCGTGGAGCGTGATTGTGGTCGATCAGGTCTGGCACATTGTCACGATTTATGCGATTGACGTTTTGATTCAACGCGGTTTATGATCCGCACGCACCGAACCGCCCTAACGGGCCGTCGACTCAGGCCGCAGTGTGGGACCAAAATCAGACGCCCTCACTGCGGTTTTTTCACGGGGGTGATTGAATTTATGGCACACAATGTCAGGTCACTTTCCGCACGATTGGCCGAAATGCATTCTGAGTTGGCCGTTGCCAAGTCCGACAGGCGGTCAAGCAAAACGACGAAACTGGAAATCGAGGCCGCGAAACGGGGCACGATTGTCGTGAGTGATCATAGGGAAAGCGGTATATCGAACGGGTGATCGGTGTGGATCTCGAAAAGATCAAGCAAACCATTCTCAGCGATTCGATCAAGGCGCAGGCAATGGCACTCGGGAACGGCAAATTTCCGCACGCGGACGGGTTTAAAGTCGTGGTGCAAAATGGCGTTGTTGTGACGGTTATGGACTGACATTCATTTTTCACGGGATCAGGAGATTGGCAGCAAAGCCGAAGTGCGATTCGAGCGGACCGGGAATGATACAACCGATCCTACTTTGTCCAACATCCTACACGTTTGACGGGGATGGTCTCCCGAAGTGAACCTTGGATGAATAAATCAGCGAGCACGCTGCGGGGCAGAATTCGAATCCTGTCGATCTCTTTTCAAACTGGACAGCGAAAACTATGAATCGAAGGCAACTCTTGACGGCATTGCTGGCCGCTCCATTCGCTTGGATGTTCAAACCGAAGAAACTGTCCGAAGCGGAGCAGATTTGCCAGCTTATTGATGAAGGAATTGTGCGAGCGAAATTGCATCCGGAATGGAAATACGATTATCTGTGGTTAGTGCCGAGCATGGCCGGGAATGTCTGTCGCTGGCGATACATTCGAGGCGTTGATGCGAAATTGATGCCGCCTTCTGAAAAGTTCCCGCTGGGATGGTACAAGATCCATGAGAGGGGACTTGTGAGAGCGGTAGACGCTCGACAGATTTGCAAGATTGTCTGATTGACTATACGGCCAATTGACAAGAGCAATTCCCAAATAAGCACAATTCTGTATCCTTTCACGGCTTGATATTCCATCGAAAGGGAATTCGCCGTGGGATTAAGACAGTTCATCGCCAATGCTTTCCGCAGCAAACGCCAAACGACCGCTCCATCGACCGAACTGATTACGGTCAAACGGGATTTGGTTGCTGAAGTCGTGGGAGAGATCGAAAGCGCTCTCAAAGCCAATCCAGACGCGCCCATTGTGCGGAATTCGGTCTCCGGACAAACTGGACACGATCCGAACGGCGCCCAAGTCGGTGTGGGGAACTTCCGGCCGATTCTGGCCGGTGCCTATGGCGGCGGCTGGTCCAGCGATCACAGAACCGAAGCCTTTACCAACAAACATTGGAATTACGTCGCCATTGAAGCGATGGCACATCAGTTTTCCAAAGCCAAATGGGCCGTCTATCAGGACGGGGTGAACTCGTCCCGGAATCAGTCGATCCGGAAATCGCTGCGACTCCAGACGAAAAGCTATCTGAATTGGCGTTCGGTCAATAAAGCCTACGTTGATCCCGAACAGCATGGGGAAGAGTTGCCGGGTGATCATCCGCTGGTTCGGCTGATGAGCAATCCGAATCCGTTCGAACCGGGCACGCTGTTCCGACATCGTCAGGTGCAACAGATTCGCTTGACGGGCACGTGCTACGTCTGGAACGTTCCCAGCCAAGCCGGTCCGACGTGCGAGCGATATGTCGTGCCTACGGCCGCAATGACGTTCATGCCTGCGAACGAGAAATATCCGTTGGGCTATTACAAGGTTCAGCCGACGTGCTCGCGGTTTACGCCGATGTCGGATAGCGGGTTCGTCAACGGAATGCCGAGTTGGGTGGCGTTGCTGGGCTGCATCGTGGATGCTCGGCAGATCCAGAAAATCTACTATCCGCACGCGATCTGGCTGGGGGAAAG
>JADMIO010703393.1_pt1 | contig 17488 bp, 13 predicted proteins | sample 8958161 | NCBI WGS metagenome assembly JADMIO01 (sample SAMN16585339, study PRJNA669376) | soil metagenome | isolation source: Crop rotation soil | place: USA: Cullars Rotation, Alabama | collected 2011
GCGCCGATGCGGGCGAAGGAGGGGAGCGGGCCCACCAGCGGGCGGGCGTAGTGCAGGAAGGCCGGGGTGACATTGTTCCCGGCCGCGTTGATGAAGCCGGCCGGCATGTGGCGGGTCTTGGCAGCGACGGCCTCGAGCGGGACGAGGGCATACTCCACGGCGTAGTCGCCGACGCGCTTGATGCTGACGGAGCCAGTGAGCTGTGCGTCGGCGGCGAACTGCACGGCCTTCGCGCCCACCTCGCGGGCTTCCACGGCATCGCTCGCGGAGACGCAGCCGAGGAACGAGCGCTGCAGATAGCCCAGCGTATCGCTGCGCACGCGCTTGATGCTCGTCTTCGCCTTGATCAGGTCGCTGAGCAGATCGCCCAATGCGCCGGTGCCGGAGAGCTGCACGTTGCCGTGGGCGTCCTTCTCCACGGCCTTGCCCTTCATCAAGGTGGTGATGATGGGTTTGCCGTCCTTGCCGGAGATGCCCTCCGATACGGCGATCACGCAGCGTCCGTGCTTCGCGTAGACTTTCTGCACGTCGGCCAGGAAGCGCTTGGTGTCGAAGGGGCGCTCCGGCAGGTAGACGAGGTGCGGGCCGTCATCGGGGTACTGGCGCGCGAGGGCGGCGGCGGCGGTGAGGAAGCCCGCGTGACGGCCCATGACGACGCCGATGTAGACGCCGGGGAGTGCGCGGTTGTCGAGGTTCACGCCGGCGAAAGCCTGGGCCACGAACTTGGCGGCGGAGCCGAAGCCGGGGCAGTGGTCCGTTTCCATGAGATCGTTGTCGATCGTCTTGGGGACATGCACGGCGCGCAGGTCATAGCCGGCGTCCTTGGCGTACTCGTTCACGAGGCGGCAGGTGTCGGAGCTGTCGTTGCCGCCGATGTAGAAGAAGTAGCGCACGCCATATTTCTGGATGACGGTGAGGATGTTCTTGCAGTAGTCGGGCGTGGGCTTGTCGCGGGTGGAACCGAGGGCCGAGGCGGGCGAACCGGCAACCTGCTCCAGGTTGTGCGCGGTGGCCTGGGTGAGGTCGAGAAAGTCTTCCTTCACGACGCCGCGGATGCCGTGGCGGGCGCCGTAGATTTTTGTGATCTGGGGATAGAGGCGGGACTCGGTGACGACGCCGACGAGACTCTGGTTGATGACGGCCGTGGGCCCGCCGCCTTGGGCGACCAGCGCAATGCCTTGCAGTTTGGACATGTGATGCTCCTTCGCGTTTCGGGCCGCGGCAAAACCGAAGCGCGACAATAGAGGCCGCGGCGGAAGGGCGTCAATGACATAAGAACGTAGAAATTGGCGTGATGCACGGCGGGGATGAGCATTCCGGTCTCTGTGGTCTCTGTGTCCTCTGTGGGCATCCGGAACTGCCACCGAGGGCACAGAGGGCACCGAGAGTCGGTCGCTGTGATGTTTCGATTTGTTTTGCTTTGACGCGGGGGGCGGTTGCGAAGACAGTTCAGCATTCATGAAGACGCGTGGTTACATCATTGGCGGGGTGGTCGTGCTTGGGCTGGCCGGGGGCTTTTGGTGGTACCGGCATCGTGACGGGGCGACCACGCCGACCTACCTGACGGCGCCGGTGGCGCGGGGCGAGATTGTGGAGCACGTGCATGCGACCGGGGTGATCCGTCCCTTGCGGTTGGTGGAGGTGGGCACGCAGGTGAACGGCGCGGTGAACAAACTGTTCGCGGACTTCAACGACGTGGTAACGGCCGGGCAGATTGTGGCGCAGATCGATCCCGCGACCTACGAAGCGAGCGTCGCGCAGGCCCAAGCCTCGGTGGTGCAAAGTGAGGCGAGCGTCGAGGCGGCGGAAGCGCGCCTGAACCAGGCCGAGCAGGAGCTCAAGCGCGCCCGCGAACTGGCGGGACGGAAGCTGATTCCGGAGTCCGAGCTGGACGGCGCGGTGGCGGACCGCAATGTGCTGGCAGCGCAGCTGCGTGTATCGCAGGCCGCGCTGGAGCAAAGCCGCGCGGAACTGGTGCGGGCCAAGGCGAACCTGGAATTCACGACGATTCGTTCGCCGGTGGACGGCGTGGTGATCGAGCGCAAGGTGAATGAGGGGCAGACGGTGGTGGCCAGCATGTCGGCGCAGACAATCTTCGTGATCGCGGCGGATCTCCGCACGGTGCAGGTGGAGGCGAACATCCCTGAGGCGGATATCGGGCGCATGAAGGACGGGCAGCCGGTCAGCTTCACGGTGGACGCCTATGAGGAATCCTTTACGGGGACGGTGTTCCAGGTGCGACTGTCGGGTACGAGCGTGGAGAACGTTGTCACGTATCCGGTGATCATCCGCGCCACGAACCGCGGCGACAAGTTGCTGCCCGGGATGACGGCAAACATCGATTGCGAGGTGGCGCGGCGCGAGAAGGCGCTCAAGGTGCCAAACGCCGCCCTGCGATTCCAGCCGGAGCGGCCGGTGCGCGAGAAGCTGACGGATGTCGCCGCGTCAGCGGGGACGGCCCCGCGGGAGCCCGCGGTCGCGACCGGGCCGCGCGTGTGGGTCACGGGTGACAAGGGCGGGGAGCCCGCTCCGATCGATGTGACCATCGGCATCACGGATGGCAAGACGACGGAGATCACCGGCACCAACACGCTGACGGAGGGGCAGGCCGTGATCACGGGATTCGCGCCGGGTTCGAAGCGTCCGGACGAGAAGGTCAATCCCTTCGCGCCGAACATGCCGTCGCGCGCGATGCGCCGCGGGTTGCGGTGAGTATGGAGGAGGAAAATCCGAAACTCGAAATCCGAAGGAAAACGGAAAGCCCGAATGCGGAAAATCGGACAGGCCTCGGATTTCGAATTTCGGATGTTCCCTCATTGGATTGTAACCCGTCATGCTGATCACGCTGGAAAACGTCCGGAAGATCTACCGGGTGGGTGAGGTGGATGTTCCGGCCTTGCAGGATGTCACGCTGACCGTGGGGCGCGGGGAGTACCTGGCCATCATGGGGGCCTCGGGCAGCGGCAAGAGCACGCTTCTGAACTTGCTTGGCTGCCTGGACCAGCCCACGTCCGGGCGCTACCGGCTGGACGATGTCGAGGTTAGCGGCATGACCTGGGGGCAGCTTGCCGGCGTGCGCAACACGCGCATCGGATTCGTCTTCCAGAGTTTCAATCTACTCACGCGGTTGACCGCGTTGGAGAATGTCGAACTGCCGATGATGTACGGCCCGCCGCTGCCGGCGGCGGAACGGCGGCGCCGGGCGATGGCGCTGCTGGAGCGAGTGGGGCTGGCGGATCGCGTGCAGCACCGTCCCGTGCAGCTTTCCGGCGGACAGCAGCAGCGCGTGGCGATCGCGCGGGCGCTGGTCAACCGGCCGGCGCTGATCCTGGCGGACGAACCCACGGGCAATCTCGATAGTCATTCGGGCGCGGAAATCATGTCCCTGTTCCATGAGCTGAACGCGCAGGGCATGACGATCATTGCGGTCACGCACGCCGCGGAGATCGCGCGCGCCGCGCGGCGGGTGATTCAGATGCAGGATGGGCGGGTTGTTTGAAGATTCGGAGGGAATCTCACGCGGAGGCGCGGAGAGCGCGGAGTAGAGGAACGGGAACGCAGGGCGCTCGGCGGACTCTGCGTCTCTGCGTGAGACCATGAATGCCATCTTACCACTGCGGATTGCGCTGGGGGCGCTGCGGCGGAACAAGATCCGGTCGGCGCTGACCGTGCTGGGGATCATTGTGGGCACGGCGGCGCTGATTGCGGTGATGGCCGTGGGGCAGGGCGCCTCGGTGATGATCCGCGAGCAGATCGAGAGCATGGGCAGCAACATGATCCTCGTGTTTCCGGGCAGCATGCGCGCAGGGGGGGCGCAATCCGGCGCCGGCAGCAAGCAGAACCTGAATGCCTCGGACGGCGAGGCGATTGCAGCGGAGTGCCTGGGCGTGTCGGCGGTGTGTCCGGTCATCCGGGGCTGGGTCCAGATTGTCTATCGCAACAGCAACTGGCATCCCAGTTCGCAAGGGGTGACGCCCGCATACCGGGAGATCCGGCGATGGCCGATGCTGTCCGGAGATTTTTTCGAGGACGCGGATGTGCGCGGGTCCACGCGCGTGTGCGTCGTGGGTACGACGGTCGTGAAAAACCTGTTCAGCGGTGTGGACCCGGTGGGCAAGGTCGTACGGTTAAACAATATGCCGTTTCGCGTGGTGGGCGTGCTGGCGTCGAAGGGCACGGCGGCCTGGGGGTATGACCAGGATGACACGGTGCTGGTGCCGGTCACGACCATGGCGCGCATTCTGCAGGGCTCGCCATTCGACAGTGTGAATCAGTTGATGGTGGGCGTGGATTCACCGGAGAGCGTGCCGGACGTGATCATGGACATCGAGGCGTTGCTGCGCCAGCGGCATCGGGTGCGATCGCCGGCGGAGGATGATTTCACGGTTATGGACCTGACCGAGATCACGGAGACGGTGACGTCGGTTTCGCGGCTGATGACCGTGATGCTATCGGTGATTGCGTCGATCTCACTGCTCGTGGGCGGGATCGGCATCATGAACATCATGCTGGTGTCGGTGACTGAGCGCACGCGCGAGATCGGGATTCGGATGGCGGTGGGGGCGAGCCCGAACAACATCATGTTGCAGTTCCTGGTGGAGGCGATTGTCTTGTCAGCGATGGGGGCGCTGGTGGGGGTGGTGCTGGGCGCGGTGGCGGCGGGGGTGGTGTCGCGGGTGAACAACTGGCCGGTGCTGGTGTCTGCGGCGTCGGTGGGGCTGGCGGTGTTGTTTGCGGGGTTGATCGGGATCTTCTTTGGCTGGTACCCGGCGTGGCGCGCGTCGCGGCTGAATCCGATCGAATGTCTGCGGTACGAGTGATGGGCGGGGCGCGGTGGGATGGGGAGGCGCATCAGGAAAGCGGTGTGCGTTTGGTGCGAAACGAGATCGCGATTTTGCCTCATCCGCGGCGTTGCTGCGGGGCGGGACATACCAGGGGTATTCCCCCACCCCTTGCGCCTTGCGGCTGAAGCAAACTGGCGATCTCGTTTCGCATCCCTCCCGTTGGTCGGGCAGCCAAACGCACACCGCGGTTGCCAATCGCGCGTCGAGGACTCTCGCGATTTTCGGCCTCGGAGGAGAAGAGGCGTGGCAGGTGCGCCTGAGTTTGTTCCCGAGCCCCGGCTTGTCTTGCGGATTCGGGAGACGTAAGGTCGTTTACCAGAACCGCATAAAAGCGTGGCTGCAACGGAGGACGCCCATGAGTGACACGGACGACAAACTGATCGATCCTTCGGATTCCTATCAGATCGGGCTCCTTATCGGGATGACGGGGGGCACGGTTACGGATGCTGCCGTTGCCTGGAATGCGCTGCAGCGGTTTGAGCAGCTTAATGGCCGCAAGGCGACCATGCGGGACATCGCGACGGTTGTGGGTCTGATGAAGACGTCGAAATGATCCATATGCAGCACGTGCTTATCATTCATGAAGTGGCCGACTACCCGGCTTGGAAGGCAATCTTCGACGGGGCCGCGGGGTTGAGGAAGGCGGCGGGCGAGCGCAGTTATCAGGTCCTGCGGTACGAGAGCGATGCCAACAGGATCGTGCATTTTTCGGCTTGGACGTCGCTTGCGGATGCGAGGGCGTTTTTTGAATCGCCGAGATTGCAGGCGATTCGGCGGGAGGCCGGGGTGAGGGATCCGGAGTTCATCTATCTTGAGATGATGGAAGAGGGCGTGCTTTAGCGGCGCGGGTGGATCTCGGACGACACGGAGGTCGTCCCTCCGGCGGTCCGTGCAAAGGTTGCAGTTCGGCAGTATCACCATGAAAGAGATCATCACAGGTGGATGTGCGTGCGGTGCGATCCGGTATGCGTGCGACGCGGGGGCGATTGCGTCATTCAATTGTCACTGCCGGGAGTGCCAGCGGGTGACGGGAAGCGCGTACCTGGCGGGAATGCTCGTGCCGGCCAGCGGGTTCACGATCACGGCGGGAGAGCCCAAGTACAACACTGTCCAAGCGGACAGTGGTGGTGACATCAGCCGGGGATTTTGTGGGAACTGCGGATCGCCGGTGTGCGTGAAGTACACAAGCATGCCCAAGCTGATCGGGATTGCGGCCGGGACGCTGGATGATCCGTCGCAGTACACGCCCACCATGGACATCTTCACGTCGATGGCCCAGCCGTGGGATTTCATGGATCCGGCGCTGCCAAAGTTCCCGCGCGGGGCGCGGGAGGGGAAGTCGTCGTAAGCGTGTCCTTCGACGCGCTCCGCTTGCTCAGGGCATTTTTCGCGTTGCGAAAAATGGCGGAGGGGGAGGGATTCGAACCCCCGGTGGGCTTGCGCCCACTCCTGATTTCAAGTCAGGTGCGATAGACCAGCTCTGCCACCCCTCCGTGAGTGCCAGACAGGCATGCTAGCAACTCGCCACCACCCATCGCAACCGCCGAGCGAGGGTGGGCGGGACTCAAGCTTCTCGTTGTGCCGGACGGGGAAAAATTGCAGATTGTTTTTTCGCTGCGCGGCAGGGGATCGGTCCTGCAAGGAGGAGGGATTGAACATGTTCTATGGATCCATGGCGGGGCGGGTTCCGGTGGGGGATTCATCCAGTGCCCGGGACGCGGCGTCCGCGGCGCGGCGGGCGGAGTCGAAGGTCGAGATGCTCGAGCTGGATGTCGAGCGGCTGTTGATGATTACGGAGGCGTTGTGGACGTGTTTGAAGGAACAGCTTGGCTACAGCGAGAATGATTTGATCCGGAAGGTGGCGGAGATCGATCTGCGCGACGGTAGTTTGAACGGGCGCGTGGATACGAAGACGGGGCCGGTGGCGTGTCCGCATTGCCAGCGCATGTTGCAGGGAAGCCGGCCGATCTGCCTGTATTGCGGCAAGCCGGTGGCGCGGGATCCGTTTACACGGTAGAGGAAAGTCGGAGGGGCTCCCGCAAAGGCGCAGAGAGTGCGGTCGGAGAGGAAGAGGGTAGAGAAGCTTGTACCGGGTTAAAATACTGTCGTGGAAGGTACCGGAGGATAATCCGAGCGTGATGTGGCTGCGGGCGCGGGGGTGCGAGGTGGTGATTGACCCGGGGTGGCCGGGGATCACGGAGGATGAACTCGTCGCCAAGCTTGAAGGGGTCCATGCGGTCGGATGCGGGACGGAACCGTTCACACGGCGCGTGCTGGAGCGACTGCCGCACTTGAAGACGATCGCGCGCACGGGGGTGGGGTTCAACAGCATCGACCTCGTGGCGGCGCAGGAGCGCGATGTAGCGGTGACGATTACGCCGGGGGCGAACCGGCATGCGGTGGCGGATCACGTCTTTGGCTTCATGCTGATGCTGGCGCACCGGTTGCCGGAGAACCAGGCCATGGTGGCGGCTCAGAAATGGACGCGCGTGGTAGGGCGGGATGTGTTTGGCGCGACGCTGGGGATCATTGGCGTCGGCGCGATCGGACGGGAAGTGGCGCGGCGCTCCGCCGGATTTTCCATGCCGCTGCTGGGGTATGACATCGCACCCGACGAGGCGCATGCGCACGAGTCAGGGCTGCGCTATGTCGAGTTGGACGAGCTGATGCGGCGGGCGGATTTCATCACGCTGCACGTGCCGTACTACGCGGGGACGCATCACCTGGTGGGCGCGCGCGAACTGGCGCTGGCGAAGCCGACGAGCTATGTGATCAACACCGCGCGGGGCGGGGTGCTGGATGAGGACGCGTTGCATCGGGCGCTGGTGGAGAAGCGTCTGGCGGGGGCGGCACTGGACGTGGCCGAGAACGAGCCGAACTTTGCGAGCCCGTTGATGGGGCTGCCGAGCGTGATCTGGACGCCGCACGTGGCGGGGATCACGCACGAATCGCGGCTGGCGTGCCTGGCGGGGGCGTGCGAGAACATCTGGGCGGTGTTGGGAGGGGAGGGGGAATTTGAGCGGATCCTGCCGGGGGCGGTGGGGTGAGGGAATTGAAGATTCTCGATTGGGGATTTTGGATTTTCAGAAGGAAGTAGTGGGGCTGCGGGGATGGATGGCGCTCGTAGAGCGCTGCTACAGTGGAGCCGGGAAGGGGATACATGGCGATTTTGCGCGGGAAGACGTTGACGGGGAGCACGGTGACGCATGTCGCCTGCACGTACTGCGGGAAACAGCAGAGCGCGGATGAGTTGCACAGCCTCTGTCCGGCGTGCGGGAAGGTGCTCTACTACCAGTACGATCTGGCCGCGGCACGCGAGAAGCTGACGCGCGAGTCGCTGGTGGGGCGCGAATCCACCATGTGGCGCTATCGCGAGGTGATGCCGGTACTGTGGCAGGAAAATATCATCAGCCTCGGCGAGGGCTGGACGCCATTGCTGGACGTTCCGCGGCTGGGCAAGGGGCTGGGGATGAACAATCTGCTGGTGAAAGACGAGAGCCAGAATCCCACGGGCAGCTTCAAGGCGCGGGGACTGTGCGCGGCGGTATCCAAGGCGCGCGAGCTGGGTGCGACGGCGTTCAGCATTCCGAGCGCGGGGAACGCGGGCGGGGCGCTGGCGGCGTACGCGGCGCGGGCGGGTCTGCCGGCGGCGATCATGATGCCGGAGGACGCACCGCAGATTAACAAGATCGAGGTGGGGATTTCGGGCGCGCGCGCGTGGCTGGTGCGGGGGCTGATCAACGACGCCGGGCGGATTCTGAAAGCCAATGCGGCGCGCAACGGCTGGTGCGATTTGTCCACGCTGAAGGAGCCGTACCGCGTCGAGGGCAAGAAGACGCTGGGCTACGAACTGGCCGAGCAGCTTGGATGGACGTTGCCCGACGTGGTGATCTATCCCACCGGCGGCGGCACGGGGCTGGTGGGCATGTGGAAGGCCTTTGCCGAGATGGAGGCGTTGGGCTGGATCGGCGCGAAGCGTCCGCGCATGATTGTGGCGCAGGCAACGGGTTGCGCGCCGATCGTACGCGCGTTCGACGAGGGTTCGGAATTTGCGAAGCCATGGGAAGGCGCGAAGACCGGCAGCAGCGGTATCCGCGTACCGGTGGCGGTGGCGGATTACTTGATTCTGCGCGCGGTCCGTGAAAGCGGCGGGACGTGCGTAGCGGTGACGGATGAGGCGATGGTCACCGCGACGAAGGAGATGGCCAGCCAGGAAGGCATCTATCCGGCGCCCGAAGGCGCGGCGACGCTGGCGGTGTTGCGGCACTTGTTGAAGGAGAACCTGGTTTCGCCGGAGGAGCGGGTTGTGCTGTTCAACACGGGGGCGGGGCAGAAGTATCCGGAGTTCATGCAGGTGGAGCTGCCGGTGGTGGCAGCGGATACGACGACGTTGGCGTGAGGGCGGGATTCGGAAGATCTCCCGCGGAGACGCGGGGGGCGCGGAGGGGACGGCCTCGCGGAGCTCGGCCTACCAGGCCGGCGCGGACGGCTCGGAGAGCCGTCCCTACCTCTGCGTCTCTGCGTGAAATGATTTCGAACGGAAACACGACATGGCTGAATTCAATCATGTTCCGCGCGATGTGGGGGCGGTGAAGACGCGCTACCGGCGCATCTGTACACAGATCCCGGTGCCGGAGTCGCTCGTGGTTTTGGAATCGCTGCGGCGCAGCGAACCGCGGTCGATGCTGGGGCAGCCGCCGATCGTGTGGCACAAGGCCGAAGGCATCCAGGTACATGACGCCTGGGGGAACATGTGGCTCGATTGGTCGAGCGGCGTGTTGATCACCAATGTCGGGCACGGGCGGTCGGAGATTCGCGATGCGATTCGCGCGGTGCTGGATCGGCCGCTGCTGGCGACCTATGTGTTTCCCCATGCGGAGCGCGCGGAGCTGACGGCAATGCTGCAGGCGCTGGCGCCGCGGAAAGCCGAATATCGCGTGTTCCTGATGAGCACGGGGTCGGAGGCGACGGAGAATGCGATCAAGCTGGCGCGCACCTATGGCGTGGCGAAGGGCGGGCCGCGCAAGCATGTGATCATCGGTTTCGACAATGCCTTTCACGGTCGGACGCTGGGCGCGCAGCTGGCGGGCGGGTCACCGGCGCAGAAGGCGTGGATCGTGAAGGCGGATGCGGGCTTCGTGCATACGCCGTTCCCGGACGGGTTTCGCAATCCGAATCTGGATTTTGCGCAATTCCTTGGGACGCTGCGCGCGCAGGGCCTGACGGGCGCGGATGTGGCCGGCGTGATTTCGGAGAGCTACCAGGGCGGAGGGCCGTACTTTTTTCCGGATGCTTATGCGCGCGCGTTGGAGGCGTGGTGCCGCGAGAATGACGTGGCGCTGATCATGGATGAAGTGCAGGCGGGGTTTGGGCGTACCGGGAAGATGTTTGCCTTCGAGCATTACGGAATTCAGCCCGACCTGATCTGCTGCGGGAAGGGGATCAGCAGTTCGCTGCCGATCAGCGCCGTGATCGGGCGGGCGGACATCATGGATCTTTACGCGCCGGGCTCGATGACGAGCACGCATTCGGGGAGTCCGTTGCCGGTGGCGGCGGCGATCGCGAATCTGAAGATCCTGCTGGGCGAGGGCCTGGTGGCGCAGGCGGCGGCGATGGATGCGCCGCTGCGCGATGGACTGCTGGCAATTCAGGGGCGGCATGGGAAGCGAATTGGGGCCGTGCTTTCGCGGGGACTGGTGGCGGGGTTGCAGATTGTGAAGGCGGGGACGAAGGAGCCAGATGGGGCGGGGGCGTTGGCGATTTGCGAACGGTGCTTTGAGAAGGGGCTGCTCATGTTTGCGCCGGTCGGTGCGGGAGGCGGGTGCGTGAAGATTGCGCCGCCGCTCATCACGCCGCGCGAGGCGTTGGATGAGGGGCTTGCGGTGTTGAGCGAGGTTTGCGGGGCGGTTTTGGGGTGAACCGGCGGCGCCGCCTAAGCGGAAGCGGTGTGCGTTTGGTGCGAAACGGGAGCGCGATTTTGCCTCATCCGCGGCGTTGCTGCGGGGTGGGGCATACCCGGGGTATAGCCCCACCCCTTGCGCCTTGCGGCTGAAGCAAACTGGCGATCCCGTTTCGCATCCCTCTCCCGCCCGTGGGCGGGATCGGGCAGCCAAACGCACACCGCGTTTGCCAATCGCGTCGCCCTTCGACAGGCTCAGGGCAGGCGGACTCGCGCGATTTTCGGATGGGGCGTCTTTAGCGAGAGAGACTCTTGGCCACAACGAATCGCCCGCGCTTGAATAGCACTCGCGGGGCGTTGAGGCCGCGCAGGCGCGAGGGGCGGAAGCCTAGGGCGTGGAGGGGATTGTTGCGGGCGACTTGGCAGAGTTCGACGGTCGTGAAGAGTTCTAGTGTCGCCAGGTGATTGAGGCAATCGATCATGGTGGCGGAGGAGCCGGCGAGGCTTTGGGTGGCGGGGTTTTCGACGCGGCCGGTTTCGCGGAGGATCATCACACGGCCGTCGGGTGATGGATAGCGGCCGGCGGGCATGCCCGCGATCGGGGAAGCGTCGCTCGTGATGATGATGCGTTTAGGGCCCTTGGCACGCACGGCGACGGTGATGAAGTCGGCGGGAATATGATGTCCGTCGGTGATCAGCATGGCGGTGAGGCGGTCGCAGGCGAGTTGCCACCAGAGCGGGTTCTCGTGGCGCGGGATGTCGTTGGGGATTCCGTTGCCGAGGTGGGTGCAGAGCGTGGCGCCGGCACGCTCGGCGGCTTCCAGTTCCTGCCGGCTGGCCATGTGGTGGCCAAGTGATACGGTGACCCCGCTTCGCACGGCGGCGCGAATCAGGGCGGCGGCACCGGGCGCATTCGGGGCCAGGGTGAGCAGGCGGATGGAGTTGTCACTCCAGCGCAGCATCTGGCGGAATTCCATGAGATTGGGGCGGCGCACCCATTCGGAATAGTGCGCACCGACGGCGCCGTGGGCGGGGCTGATGTAAGGGCCTTCGAGATGCACGCCGAGGATGTGGCGGCCGAATTCCGGGTCGCGCATGGCGGCGGCGATGAGTGGCAGGTTGCGGCGATAGACGTCCAGCGGCGAGGTGATGAGGGTAGGGCAGTAGGCGATGGTGCCGCGCGCGACGAGTTCGCGGGTGATGGTGCGGATGTCGGCGGTGGTGAGGACAGGATCGCTGAAGTTCAGGCCGAGGAAGCCGTTGACCTGGAGGTCGACGAAACCGGAGGGGGCGGAGGTTGAGGCGGAGGGGAATTTCTCGCGGAGTGCGCGGAGATCGCGGAGATGGGGGCGGCGGCGGGTTGGGGGCATGGGCGGAGTTTAGCGGACGCGGGTTGGCGGGGCAACCCGCCCACGGGAAAGCGTTTGAGTGAGGCGAGTACGCGGCATGCGTGGAGTTTGGCGGACGCGGGTTGGCCCCTCGACCTGGCTCGGGACAGGCAACCCGCCCACGGGAGCGGACGGACGGCTCGGAGAGCCGTCCCTACCAAGGGGAAGGTAAAGGCGTGCGGACGCGACGGAGCGCGTCCCTCCGGGGGCTCGTCCTCTTTTCAAGTGGACGGGGTGGTTTGGGGTTTCCTAGGGTGACGCCGTGCGTGGGACTATCATCAAGCGCGCGGTGGCCAATCTGCTGGCGGTGATTTTTCTGTTTGGCGCCGTGCTACTGCCGGCGCTGCATCGTGCGCAATGCCACGCGGATCATCACGACACGGGCCATACTCCGTGCGCGATCTGCAAAATCGCGACGGCACCGTTGGTGAGTTGCACGACGCAGGTTGCGGCGGTGGCATTGCCGACACAAACTGAGCGCCGAGTGACGCTCACGCTCCCGGCGATAGTCGTCATCGCTCGCAGTCCTGAGCAAGCCCGCGCTCCTCCTGTCGCCTGACCATTCCTTCGGTCAGGTTTTTCACGGCACGCAACGCCCCATGGGCGACGTGTCATTTTTCGTTTCCCTTTTTTCTTCAGGAGAGAAGCATGCATCGCTCTTTGTTTGGTTTGATGATTTTCGCGTCACTGGTGAGTCGCACGGTCTTGGCAGATGGTTCGACAAATGCGGTTGATGAGATCCGGGAACTGCGCGCACGGATTGAGGCGTTGGAGGAAACGTCGGGTGAACATGCCCACGAGGAGCACGCCGAGCCGGCGGAGCACGGGGAGGGCGCACACATGGATGTGTCCTTTGACGTCGTGGTCAACGCGGGGTGGGCATCCACCGAGGAGGTGGAGACGCTACAGCCAGGCGGACACGATCCATCGCAGCGCGGGTTCTCGGTTCCGAATGCGGAGTTGGCGCTCGACGGCGGGGTGGACCGATACTGGGAAGGGGTCGCCAGCATCGTCCTGTTGACTGACGCGGACGATGAGACGGAGGTCGAATTGGAAGAGGCCTATGCGCGCTCCACGGGCTTGCCGCACGGCTTGCAAGTGAAGGCCGGGCGCTACTTCGTGGAATTCGGGAGGCAGAACAATCAGCACCCGCATGCGTGGTCGTTCGTAGATCAGCCACTGGTGATGAACCGGTTGCTGGGAGCGGATGGGCTCAAGCAGAATGGTGGGCAGGTGTCGTGGCGTGTGCCGACGGCGAACCATACGGCGGTCATGCTGGGTGTGTTGAATGGGCAGGGGGAAGGAGCATCCAGCTACCGTTTTGCAGGTGAGGAGGATGCGGACGGCGTGTCGCGCGTATATGGCCGCGCGACGACAGACGGCAACCTGGATGATGCGGGCGACCTGCTTTATGCACCGCGCATCGCGACGTCGTTCGAGTTGGCTGAGGCCCAGACGCTGGCGCTGGGGATTTCGGCAGGGCTTGGTGCCAACGCAACGGGCGACGATACGGAGACGCGCATCTACGGCGGGGATGTCCTTTGGACGTGGACGTCTCCACGCGGGGAGGGAGGTTGGCCGTTTGTGACGTGGCTGACGGAAGTCATGGCGCGCGATTTTGAGGCGGGCGCCGATGCAGCGGCGGGGCTGCCGGCAGAGACGTTGCACGACTGGGGTTTCTACTCCCAGGTGCAATGGGGATTCGCAAGACGCTGGGCGACCGGGCTGCGCGGGGAGTATGTGACCGGGGACAGCAGTGCAAGCGCCGACGTGGACGCCGAGCGCGGCACGCAGAAGCGGGTTTCGCCCAACGTCACCTGGCACTGCAGTGCGTCCAGCAAGCTGCGGCTGCAATACAATCACAGCTGGCTGGAGGCGGCTGAGGACGGGGATGCGATCTGGTTGCAACTGGAGTTCCTGCTTGGTGCGCATGCGGCGCATGAGTGAGGAGGGGCGGAGCGGACCCGACGGAGCGCGTCCCTCCGGGGGCGGACGGCTCGGAGAGCCGTCCCTACCTCGAACGGGGAATCAGAACTCCACGTCGAGGCGGTAGAAGCGCATGGGGAGGCTGTTGGAGTCGGTGACGGTGAGGGTGTTGGTGCCGGCGAGGCCTTCGAAGAGGTTGGTCCATTGGACGCCGTCGGTGAGGGTGGTGGTGGCGCCGACGCGGTAGGTGCGGCCGGAGACGGCAGTGAAGGCGAGTTGCTGGACGCCGCCGGTGCCGGTGGCGATGCTTTCGACGTGAAGGAAGGACAGCTTGTTGGTCGGGTCGGTGCCGGCGGTGTATTCGGAATAGTTGTCCGAAGCGTCGGAATCGGAGTCATCGGTGGCGTTGGTCAGCATGCCGAAGTAGGTGATTTCCCAAGCGTCGGGGATGCTGTTGTGGTTTGAGTCGGGATTGCTGCCGACGAAGGGGGTCCACGTCAGCGTATCGACCACGAACTGCTTGCCGCCGGTGCCGTTGATTTTCAAGACCACGTTGCCGGGCACGTTCACGGAGGGCATATTCAGCATTGCGGGCGTGGTGTTGTTTGCGTCGGGGACGGTGCCGACGATCACATCGTTGACCAGCACGTCGAATGAACGCGTGCCAGCGCCGGAGAAATAGTTGCGATACTTGATGGAGAGGTTCCCCACGCCGCCTGGAATGGGGGCGGAAACCAGTTCGCGCGGGTCGCGGGTGGAATCGCCGAAGCCGCAGGACGCGCCATCGATCTCGTAGGTTGCCTCGGGTTTGCGCGCACCGCTGTAGTTCCAGAGGATGCCTCCATCGCCGGCGTAGCTACCGCTACTGTAGGTTGCCGCGCTGGCGGTGAGGTTGGCGAACGACTCGGTGCCGCCACCGGTGTCCGAGGGCGCGGCGCTGACGGTGATGGTGATCGTCTCGGAATCCACGCCGCCCGAATCGGCGGCGAAGAACGTGCTGGTGTAAACGCCGACGGGTGCTGCGGAGGCCCAATTGAAGGTGCCGATCTCGTTGGTGGCGGAGAAGGTTGATCCCGCCGGCGCGTTGCTTACGGAGAGCGTGACGGGATTGCCTTCCGTGGGTACGGCGCTGACGGTGAAGTGAAGGGAGTTGCTTACCACGGTTGACTTGTTACCGATCGGGTCGAGCTCGGGCGGGGTGCTGACGGGGGCGCCGCTGCAATTCATGATGTGCGTGCCGAGGCCGCTGAAGGTGTCGTTGGCGAAGCCATCCCATTGTGTGGCCGGGTTGAAGGCGTCGGCGGGATCGGTATCGCCGGTGGTCACGGAGGACTTCCGACGAATCGTGTTGTCGGCAGTGGAGGTGAGATTCGAGCCCCATTCGGATCCGGGATCGTTGCCAATGATACCGATTACGTCGACGTAGGTGCCGGTGGCACCACCACGGCGGAGAACCACAGCGTCATCGCCGTTGAAGGCGAGGCTGCTGTTGGTTTGGGATGCCAGGGCCAGCAGGGCGGCGGTCGAACTGCCGTGCGCCACAACGTGGGTTCCGCCGGACGGGATTGTGCCGACCAAGGATACCGAGCCGCCGGGCGTTGATACGCCATTGAAGTAGATCTGGATCAGGTAACCACCGGCCGCGAGGTCGAGGGCGGAGCCGGTGCCGTTGTAGATTTCCACGGCCTTGTTGTTGCTGGAGCCTTCGACGTACTCGGAGAAGATCACCCCGCAGTCGGCGACGATCGCGTCGGTGACATTGATCGTAACCGACTCGCTATTCGTACCGTTGCGATCGACGGCGGAGAATACGGTGACGTAGGTGCCGGTGCTGGTGGGGGTGCCGCTGAAGGCCACGGAGACGGTGGCAGTGCCGAGCGTGGTCGGGAAGGTGGCCCAAGGGGGGAGGTTCGTGGCCGAGAGGGTGATGATATCGCCATCGGCGGGGTCGGACGCGCTGACGTTGAAGTTCAGCGCGACGTTGGTGACGACCGACTTGCTGCCGATCGCGTTCAGGATGGGTGGCTGGTTGGTGGCGCCGGGGGTGGCGTTGTAGATCACGAGGGCGAAGTCCTGGTCCAAGGCGCCGCCACTGTTGGGCACGCCGTCCGAGTTGATGTTGGCGGCGGTGATGGTGGCCGTGAGGGTGCCCGAGGAACCTGCGGGGAGGATGACGCTTTCAACGTTGTTGCGCGCGTCGGCGGAGCCACCGGTGGTGGAGAAAGCGCCGGTGAAGACGTTGCCGCGGTAGGTCTGGCCACCGACGATCACGGTCAGGTTCAGGTTGTTCTTGTAGGCGTTGCCGGTCGTGGCGCCGGGGGCATCGGTCCAGGCGAGCGTGACGCGTGTGGGGAGGCCGGTGCTGTTGATCGTGGAGACGAACGTGCGTGTCTGCGACGTGGCGGTGAAGGTGTCGTTGGTGAGCTGATCGCGGAGAACGCGGGGTGTGGCGTCAAATGCGGTGCCGAGATTCATGCCGCCCATGCCTTGCGAAGTCGACCAGAGGTTGCCTCCGGCTCCGGTGCCGGCCATGTAGCGTGCGCTGTTGACGAGATAGGCCTTCATCATGGCCGGGCTGGGAACGGTCCAGCCCTGGTTAATGAAGTATTGGCGGAGCAGTGCACAGCCCCCAGCGACGGCGGGGGTGGAGTGGCTGGTGCCCGACGAGGTGGTGTAGAACTGCTGGCCGGAGGGGAAGAATTTTCCGGCGGGAAGGCCGCATACACCGGACGCGCCGAAGCAGGCGAGGTCGTTGCCGGTGCCGATTGGCGCCGGCGGGGGGAAGTCTTGCGGCGCGCCGCCGGTGATGTGCGTGCCGGGCGCGACGATATCCGGCTTCTTGCGCGAGTCGCTGCAGGGGCCGCGGCTGGAGAACGTGGCCATGTCGGCGGCGCTGTTGGCCTCCGCGTCGGGCGTGGTGCAGCCATCGTTGCCTGCCGCGTCTTCGCCGCCGGCGGCGGTGGCGTGGGAATGGACGTTCTCGGCGGCGCCGACGGTGATGACGTTCTTGCCGGTGCCGGGGGCGGTGACGGAGCCTGCGGTGGGGCCGTCGTTGCCCGCGGCGAAGACGATGGTCATCTCCTGGTTGCCGGCGGCGGGCTGGGCGGACGCGGCCGGGCGTGCGTCGCGCACCAGTGCGTCATAGGCCTGGGCATCGATCTCATAGGCGCCGGGGTTGCCGCCGCCCCAACTGTCGGAACTGATGCGAGCGCCATCCACATAGGCACGGGAAATCAGATCTTCGTAGTCGGGGAACGTGAACTCGTCGGAATCGAAGATGACGGAACTGCCGACGCGGACGAAGGGGCAGACGCCGAGACCGTAGTTGTAGCCGATGAGGTCTTCATGCGGAAAAGCGATGCGGTCGTTGTAGCCGCTTTCCAGCACATTGGGATCCTAAGCTTAGAATTCCACGTGGACAAGTTGTCGCG
>JADMIO011081500.1_pt1 | contig 17488 bp, 13 predicted proteins | sample 8958161 | NCBI WGS metagenome assembly JADMIO01 (sample SAMN16585339, study PRJNA669376) | soil metagenome | isolation source: Crop rotation soil | place: USA: Cullars Rotation, Alabama | collected 2011
GCCGCGACTTCAAGTCACGTGAATTCCAAGCTTCGGATCCCACTGTGCTGGAAAGAAGCGCCGCTGAGCAACGGCCGCGGCGTCGCGCGCCTGGACTTCAACGGCCGCCACGCCAGCGGCCCGGCACTGGCCCCGGGCTTCTACACGCTGCGCCTGCGCGCGGTGCCGAGCCTGGCCGGCGACATGCGCAAGCCGCTCGCCGAACGCGCGAAGCAGGCCTTCGCCCTCGCGCGCGACGAGATGATCGACCAGAGCGCCGACATCATGGTCGGCAACCTCGCCAAACCGCGCATGCCCGCCTTCAAGGCGCTGCCGCACGGCGCGGGCGCGGGTCGCACCGCGGTCGCCGCGGGCTCGCTTCCGTACACGATCTACTACGGCAACCTGCACTCGCAGACCAACCACTCCGACGGCGGCACGCCGGTCGGTAGCTGCGGCGGCGCGGAAGTGCCGCAGGCGGGCACGATGGGCCCGACCGATGCCTACACGATGATGCAGTCGCAGGCGGGCGGGGATTTCCTGCTGACCTCCGAACACAACCACATGTACGACGGCTCGACGGGTACCAACACCTCGGCGACGCCGGCGCAGGCCAACAACCTGTTCAACAGCGGCATCAGCGCGGCGGCGAGCTACCGCAGCGCGCACCCCGACTTCCTCGCGCTGTATGGCAACGAGTGGGGCGTGATCAGCAATGGCGGCCACCTCAACATCCTCAACCCCGACGGCCTGGCCAGTTGGGAATACAACGCCAGCAACCAGCTGATCGGCAGCGTGGCGACGGTGAAGTCGGACTACGCCAACCTCTACGCGACGATGAAGGCGCGTGGCTGGATCGGCATGTTCAACCACCCGGCGAGCAGCGGCCAGTTCCTCATCGGAGGCACCGCGCTCGCGTATGACGCGAATGGCGCGCAGGTGATGGTGGCGGCGGAGATCCGCAACACCTCGGCCTTCTCGACCAACACCACGCAGACCGAGACCGGCGGCGGCAGCTTCGGCACCGCATTCAACATCCTGCTCGAGCGCGGCTACCACGTGGCCCCGACTTCCGACCAGGACAACCACTGCGCCAACTGGGGCATCGCCGGCAAGAACCGTACCGGCGTGCTGCTGCCCAACGGCGCGGCGCTCACCATGACGAACTTCCTCGATGCGATGAAGGCGCGCCGCGTCTTCGCCACCGAGGACAAGACCGCGCAGGTGGTGCTGACCGGCAACGGCCAGGTGATGGGCCAGACGATCAGCAACAGCGGTGCGCTCACGCTCGATGCGAACTACGCCTCGACCAGCGGCGGCACCGCGCAGCGCGTGCAGTTCTTCGAGGGCGTCCCGGGCCGCAACGGCACGGTCACGCAGTTGTTCGAAGGCGCCGGTAGCACCACGATCACGCCGGCCCAGGGCGAGCACTTCTACTACGTGCTGGTCACCGAGGCCGACGGCGACAAGCTGTGGTCCGCCCCGCTGTGGGTGAGCCAGGGCAGCGGCCCCTCCGACACCACGCCGCCGACGGTCTCGGCCTCCGAAACCGGCACGAGCGGCACGATCACCCTCAACGCCACGGCCTCGGACAACGTCGGCGTGACCAACGTCGAGTTCTACGTCGATGGCGTGCTGAAGGGTGCAGACGCTTCGAGCCCGTACTCGATCAGCCTGGACTCCACCACGCTGGCGAACGGCTCGCATTCGCTGACCGCGAAGGCCTACGATGCAGCCGGCCTGTCGACGACCTCGACCGCGGCGAGCTTCAGCATCAACAACGCGCCGCCGGCCGACACCACGCCGCCGACCGTTTCCGCTTCGGAGTCGGGTACCAGCGGCACGATCACCTTCAACGCCACCGCCGCCGACAACGTCGGCGTGACCAACGTCGAGTTCTACGTGGACGGCGTGCTGAAGGGTTCCGATGCGAGCTCGCCCTACTCGCTGGCCTTCAACTCCACGACCATCAGCGACGGCACGCACTCGCTGACCGCGAAGGCCTATGACGCGGCCGGCCTGTCGACCACCTCCTCGGCGGTGAGCTTCAGCGTCAGCAACGTGATCGTCGAGCCGCCCTCGACGCAGTTCAACGAGGCCGAATCGAACGGCACCGTCGCTGCCGCCAACACCGTCGGCAATACCTACAAGACGATCGTCGGCACGATGGGCAACACCACCGACAAGGATTACTTCAAGCTGTCGCTGGCCGCCAACGAAACGATCAAGGTCGACATGGCCGGCGGGCCGAGCGGCGCCGACTACGACCTGTACCTGGTCAACGCCTCCGACGCCACGCTGAAGAGTTCCACCGGTGGCACCGTGGCCGAGACGCTGAGCTACACCAACGGCGCGAGCGCGGCGACCGTGTACGCCAAAGTGATCTCTTACTCGGGCTCTTCCACCACCGCGACCTACACGCTCACCCTCACCCGCACCCCGGGCACGCCGCCGCCGGCGACCGAGCTGCTGTCGAATCCGGGCTTCGAGTCGGGCAACACGGTGTGGACCGCTACCAGCGGCGTGATCGACAGCTCGACCTCGCAGGCCGCGCGCACGGGCAGCTGGAAGGCCTGGTTGAACGGCTACGGCAGCGCGCATACCGATTCGGTGCGCCAGACCGTGACCATCCCGAGCACGGCGACGGGCGCTTTCAGCTTCTGGCTGAAGGTGGCGAGCGACGAGACCACCACGACCACGGCCTACGACACGCTGAAGGTGCAGGTGCGCAATTCCAGCGGCACGGTGCTGGCCACGCTGGCCACCTACTCGAACCTCAACAAGGGCTCGAGCTACGTGCAGAAAAGCTTCGACCTGTCTGCCTACAAGGGCCAGACCGTGCAGATCTACTTCGAAGGCATCGAAGGATCGACCACGGCCACGTCCTTCCTGGTCGACGACGTCAGCCTGAAATAGTTTCAAGGGGAGAGGCACGCGTTACCTTGCGGGGCGCTTCGGCGCCCCGTTTTTTATGCGCGCGTGCTTCAGGCGCGCTTAATCCCGCGCCGACGCAGGGGTCTATAAGGTGCTTACCCCCAATGACGAAAAGGAGTTCGTCATGCCCGAGAGGAAAACCCGCGCGGCGGCCGCGAAGGACAAGCGCGAAGGCAAGTCCGCCAGCACCCAGGCCGGCGAGTACGTCCGCCAGGAAATCCACCACGTGCGCGAAGGCAAGCATGGCGCACGCTCCACCAAGCAGGCAATCGCGATCGGCCTGTCGGAGGCGCGTCGCGATGGCATAAAAGTGCCCGCGAAGAAGGGCGCGAAAAAGGCCACGAAGAAGGCCGCCACGAAGAAGGCCACGAGCAAGAAGGCCCCCTCGCGCACGCGTTCGCAGGCCGCGAAGAAGGCGCTCAAGCGCGAGCCGCGCAAGGCCGCTTCGAAGACCGCACTGTCACGCCACGCGAAGAAGGCCGCCAGCAAGCGCAGCGCGGCCAGCCGCTCGGCTTCCGCCAAGAAGGCCGCGCGCACCCGCGCCCGCAACAAGAAGTAGAGGCAAGCGCGCGCCGCCGCTCAGGCGGTGGCGGCGCGCAGCGATTCCCAGTCGAGCTGGAAGCGCGCCAGGTACTTGCGCAGGCGATCGGCGTCGTTGGTGCTGCTGCGCTGCGCACGCGAAATCGCGAACAACTCGCGCCCCGCCGCCGACAGCGAGCGGCAACGCCGGCACACACGCACGACTTCCTCCAGCTGCACGCGGTCGAATGGATCGAGCGCAGCGACGGCATCCCCGAGCAGGTCATCGAGCACCGACACCGGCGCGGAGGTGCGCCACTGCCGGCGCAGGCGCGCGATCTCCTCATCCACCAGGTCCACCTGGATGCGCCCGGCGGTGGCGAGCGTGGCCAGGCGCATCACCGAGGCGCCGAGGTCGCGGAAATTGCCCGGCCAGGCCGCTTCCGGCGAGGTCGCAAAGGCCAGGTACTTCTCGCGCGCCTCCTTGTTGAAGGCCACGCGCTGGTGCTGCTCGCGCGACCAGCGCTCGAGTTCGAAGTCCAGGTTCGGCTCGATGTCCTCGATGCGTTCGGCCAGCGAGGGCAATCGGTAGGTCCACAGGTTCAGCCGCGCGAGCAGGTCGTCGCGGAAGCGTCCCGCCACCACCGCATCCTGCAGGTCGCGATTGGTGCCGGCGATCAACTGGAAATCGCTCTCCACTTCCTTGTCGCTGCCCACCGGCAAAAAGCGCTTCTCTTCCAGCGCGCGCAGCAGCATCGCCTGCTCGTCCAGGCCCAGCTCGCCGATCTCGTCCAGGAACAGCAGGCCCTGGTGCGCCGAGCGCAGCAGGCCCGCGCGATCGGCCGACGCACCGGTGTACGCCCCCTTCGTATGTCCAAAAAGAGTGCTGGTGGCGCCGTCGCCGCGCAGCGTGGCGCAGTTCACTTCCACGAAGCGGCCGGGCAACTGGTGCTTGAGCTTCTTCAGCTCGAACACGCGGCGCGCCAGCTGGCTCTTGCCGGCGCCGGTCGGGCCCATCAACAGCATCGGCGCGCGCGAGCGCGTGGCCACCGTCTCGATCTGCTCGATCATGCGGTTGAAGGCGGCGTTGCGCGTGGCGATGCCGCTCTTGAGCAGGTCGCGGTCGGCCAGCACCTGCTGCGCGAAGCGCTGCGCGATCGCGTCGTAGCGCGACAGGTCCAGGTCGATGACGCTGTAGGTTCCCGGCTGCGAGGCGTGGCCGCCGCGCGCCGGGGATGTCTGCAATAGCTTGCCCGGGAAGATGCGGCTTTCGGCGAGCAGGAACCAGCAGATCTGCGCGACGTGCGTGCCGGTGGTGATGTGGACGTAGTAGTCCTCTTCCTCGGGCTTGAAGTCGTAACCGCGCAGGTAGTCGTGCAGCGTCGAGTAGACGCCCTCGAAATCCCAGGGATCGGCGAAATGGATGTCGTGCCGGCGTAACTGCGTGGTCGGCGAGACCTGCAGGAAGTCCTGCGCGACGGTGTCGGCCAGCGCCTTGTAGCGGCGCTCGTCGAGCAGCAGCTCGAAGCGGTCGACGAGGAAATCCTCGTAGCGACCCAGGGCCACGCTCGGCCGCCATTTCTCCCAGCGGCCCGCACCCACGCCCGCGTCGAGCGTGGTTCCGAGCATGCCGATGACGATCTGGGGCCGGGCCATAGCCAATCATATAACTGCTGATATCAATTTATATATTCTTTCGACAGGCGCCCTCCGCAAGATCTTGGCAATCCCTTTCTATTCAACTACTTGCCATACGTGGCGGCAGTTGGCACGGCCATTGCTCTATAGGCATCGACCCCCAACGGGCGATTCCCCAAGGAGTTAGAGATGGCCAATGCCAATTTGTTTGCTTCGATCCGGGGCGTGTTCACCCCTCCGGCGACTGCGCAGAACGAGGCCGGTGGCCTCGCCTACCAGCGCAGCCCCGAACAGGCGCTGGCGCTGTACGCGGCGACCGGTTGCTTGAACGGAACCTATTACGCCGGCAACGAGGCGCAGCTGGCGCAGGCGCTGCTGCTGGCGGCGCAGGTCGAGCCCGCTTTCGTGGCGAAGACCGCGGTGCACGCGCGTCGCGTCTCGCACATGAAGGACATGCCGGCACTGTTGCTGTCCACCCTGAGCCTGCGCGACGGCGAGCTGTTCGCGAAGGCCTTCAACAAGGTGGTCGACAACGGCCGCATGTTGCGGAATGTGGTGCAGGTGCTCCGTAGTGGTCGCGTTGGCCGCAAGTCGCTGGGTTCGCGCCCGAAGCGCCTGGTGCGCGAATGGATCCAGCAGGCCTCGAGCGACACCCTGATCAATGCGGCGATCGGCAACCAGCCCTCGCTCGCGGACCTGATCCGGATGGTGCACCCGAAGCCGGCCGATGCCGAACGCCAGGCGCTGTATGCCTGGATCATCGGCAAGCCGTACCTGGAAGCCGCGCTGCCGGCCAAGCTGCAGGCCTACGAGGCCTTCAAGCGCGAGCCGGTGGCGGAAGTGCCGGATATGCCCTTCCTGTACTTCACCTCGCTGTCGCTGTCGGATGAACAGTGGAAGTCGATCGCCCGCAACGCCTCCTGGCAGACGCTGCGGATGAACCTCAACCACTTCGGCCGCCACGGCGTGTTCGAAGACCAGGGCGTGTTGTTCGAATGCGTCGCGAAGTTGACCGATGCGGCCGCCATCGCCAAGGCGCGGGTGTTCCCGTACCAGTTGATGGTGGCCTACCAGGCCGGTGCGAACCTGCCGGACGCGATCCGCGGTGCCCTGCACGAGGCGATGGAAATCGCCACGCGCCAGGTGCCGAAGATCGACGGCAAGCTCGTGGTCGCGGTGGACGTGTCGGGTTCGATGGCGTCGCCGGTGACCGGTCATCGCAAGGGCGCGAGCTCCGTGGTGCGTTGCGTGGACGTCGCGGCCTTGTTCGCCGCGAGCCTGCTGCGCAGCAACCCGCAGGCCCGCATCCTGCCCTTCGACACCGAGGTGCGTTCATTGCGCCTGGAGCCGCGGGACACGGTGATGACGCAGGCACGGCAGTTGGCTTCGCTGTGCGGTGGCGGAACTTCGGTGAGCGCACCGCTGGCGCAGCTCAACCGCGAAAAGGCCAAGGTCGACCTCGTGGTGCTGGTGTCCGACAACGAAAGCTGGCGTGACACCCGCGCCGGTGGCGTGACCGAGACGATGCGCCAGTGGGCGCAGATCAAGGCGCGTTGCCCGGAAGCGAAGCTGGTGTGCATCGACCTGCAGCCGGTGGCTACGGCCCAGGCGGTGGAGCGCGAGGACGTGTTGCACGTCGGCGGCTTCTCCGACGCGGTGTTCGAGGTCGTCGCGGCCTTCGCGGCTGGCGATGGCGACGCGGCGCGCTGGGAACAGCGCATCGCGCAAGTGGAGTTGTAACAACAAGTAGGAGTGCCCGGCCGGCAATGGGGCCGGCCGGGCCAGTGGGAGATTGCAAGGAACGGACGTCGCATCGCGAATGCCCGCGAAACTACATCATTCTTAATGACCAGGTCGCGGGTTCGAATCCCGCTCGCCGAAAGGCGGTAGCTCAGTGGATAGAGCAGGATGTTTCGCAAATCTCGTCGCGGTCGTCGTCCACATATTTTTTTGGCGAACTGTCGCCACCTGTTTCGCCGGCGGCGCGCGAATCGGGACCGAACTACAACCTGCCACGTTCAATGTTCCGTCCCACCACTCGTCTCGCGTCACCGGTTCTGTTCTGCGTTGCACCGCGGCGAATGCCCGTGGAAGTACATGGAGGTAAGGCCCGAAAGGGCCGAGGGGTTCGACTCCCCAAGGCAAAGCGCCGCAAGGCGCCCAGCCCCGGCAATACGAACTTCCGCAACCCTCGTCGCCGCACCTTCAATTCACGTTTTGCACCGGGCATTCCCGGATAATGGAACCAGCATGAGCAACTACAAGTACAACGTCATCCAGGAGCCGGGAGCGGCGCCGATCAAGCTTTGGACCAAGGGCGTGCCGCTCGAGGACGAGGCGCGCAAGCAGCTGCAGAACATCGCCAGGCTGCCCTTCATCCACAAGCACATCGCGGTGATGCCCGACGTGCACCTGGGCAAGGGCGCGACGGTGGGTTCGGTCGTGCCGACCATCGGCGCGATCGTGCCGGCCGCGGTTGGCGTCGACATCGGCTGCGGGATGATCGCGGTGCGCACCACGCTATTCGCGAGCGACCTGCCGGACAACCTGGCCCCGCTGCGTGCCGCCATCGAGCGCGCCGTTCCGCACGGACGCACGGTGAGCCGTGGCGGGCGCGACAAGGGCGCCTGGGATACGCCGCCGGAGCGCAGCGTCGATGCCTGGTCCGAACTCGAGCGTGACTTCAAGGTGATCGTCGACAAGCACAAGCGGCTTGCCAAGACGAACAACCTCAACCACCTGGGAACGCTCGGAACCGGCAACCACTTCGTCGAGGTCTGCCTGGACGAGGAGCAGCGCGTGTGGTTCATGCTGCACTCGGGATCGCGCGGCGTCGGCAATGCGATCGGAACGCACTTCATCGAGCTGGCCAAGGAGGACATGCGTCGCTGGATGATCAACCTGCCGGACAAGGACCTCGCGTACCTGCCGGAAGGAAGCGAGCATTACGCCGACTACGTGTTCGCGGTCGACTGGGCGCAGCGTTTCGCCCGCGCCAACCGCGAGATCATGATGCGCAATGTCGTGGAGGCGGCGCGCAAGGTGATCACAAAGCCTTTCGAGGCCCAGGCGGAGGCGGTGAACTGCCACCACAACTACGTCAGCCGCGAGCACCACTTCGGCAAGGACGTGTTCGTGACCCGCAAGGGCGCGGTGAGCGCGCGCAAGGGCGAACTCGGGATCATCCCGGGCTCGATGGGAGCCAAGAGCTTCATCGTGCGCGGGCTGGGTAACGAGGAAAGCTTCAACAGCTGCTCGCACGGGGCTGGGCGCGTGATGAGCCGTACCGAAGCGAAGAAGCGCATCAGCCTCGAGGACCATCGCAAGGCAACGGCGCACGTGGAGTGCCGCAAGGACGCGGACGTGGTCGACGAATCGCCGGCCGCCTACAAGTCGATCGAGGCGGTGATGGCGGCGCAGGACGACCTGGTCGAGGTCGTGCACACGCTGCGCCAGGTGGTCTGCGTCAAGGGCTGAAGGCCCGCGACTCGGGCACAATCAACGAAAGAAGAGGAGAGCCGGGCGGGATTCCGCCCGGCGTTTTATTGACCATGGACATGCTGGAAATCGATGGCGCCGCCGGCGGCGGCCAGTTGCTGCGCACCGCGCTGGCATTGAGCCTGTGCACCGGCACCGCCTTCACCATGACGAACATCCGCGCCGGCCGCAGCAAGCCGGGGCTGATGCGCCAGCACCTGGCCGGCGTCACCGCGGCGACCCAGGTCGGTGGCGCGCGCGTGCACGGCGCCGAACTCGGCGCGACTTCGCTGCGTTTCGAGCCGGGCGCGATCAAGGCTGGCGACTATGCCTTCAACATCGGCAGCGCCGGCTCGACCATGCTCGTGCTGCAGACGGTGCTGCCGGCGCTGTGGCGCGCGGACGCCGCCTCGACGCTGCGCCTGGAGGGCGGCACGCACAATCCGCTGGCGCCGTGCGCGCACTTCATCGCCGAGTCCTTCCTGCCGGCGATGGCGCGGCTGGGCGCGCAGGCGGCGATGACGCTGGAGCGGCACGGCTTCTATCCGGCCGGTGGCGGCGCCATTTCGGTGGCGGTGCAGCCGTGCGCGTCCCTGGCGCGCGCTTCCTTCATGGCGCGCGGCGAGCGTCGCTCCGTGCGCGCGACGGCATTGCTGTCTGCGCTGGCTGTCGCCATCGGTCGCCGCGAGCTCGAGGTGCTGGCGAAGCAGCTCGGCCTCCACGAAGCCGACATGGTCATCGACAGTGTGCGTCCGGCCTTCGGCCCGGGCAACGCGCTGATGGTGCGCGTCGAGCACGCCGACCACGTGGAAATCTTCACCGGCTACGGCGAAAAGGGCCTGAGCGCCGAGCGCGTGGCCGAACGCCTGGCGCACGAGGTTTCCATCTACCTCGCATCGGAAGCCTGCGTCGGCGAGCACCTCGCCGACCAGTTGCTGCTGCCGATGGCGCTGGCCGGCGGCGGCGAGTTCACGACCACGACGATCTCCGACCACCTGCGCAGCAATGCGGCGCTGATCGAGAAGTTCGTCGAGGTGGAGATCGCGTGGACGCAGCTCGGCGAAAACGACTGGCACGTGGTGGTGTCCTCATGAGGTGCGATCCATGTGCATCTTCATCGGCGCGACATTGCCGAAGGGTGCGGACCTCGCAGCGCTGAACCAGTTGGCGCGCGCGTACCAGCGCCATTTCTGGTCGCAGGAAAACGAGTCTGTTGAAAGGCAAATCGGACCGGCCTTCGGCTGGTTCCTGACCACGCACGGCCATTGCGATTGCGGCACGTCGCTCGGCTGCGCGCTGGAGCGGCAGCGGCGTGCCACCGACTGGAGCCAGGTCGAACAGAAGCTGGTCGGGCGAGGCTGGAGCCGCACCAAGGTCGATCGGACGCTCGCGCAGATGCGCGAGCAACGACAGCCTCGGGCGTCCGTCATGCAGGACGATCCCGACCTGGAGCGCTGGCAGGGCTTCATCGAAGCCGTGCTCGGCTCGGGGCTGACGCAGGAACTGGGCCTGCTGGTGCGCATGTACAGCGGCTCGCAGTCCGATGCTTTCGACATCCGCGCGCGCAAGACGGTGAAGGTCGGCGATATCGCCGCGACCTTGCCGCGCATGGAGCAGGACGTGCTCTACGCCTTCAAGGCGCGCCGCTAGATATTGCGGCGCGTGGGCATCAGCAGGTTGCCGAACAGGATGCCGGCGACGAGTGCAATGAGGGCCGCCATCACCGCGAAGGCAGTGTCGAGGCCGAGCATCACGTCGTGTTCCATGACGAGGTTGAAGCTGCGGAAACCCAGCGAGCCTGGCACCAGCAGGATGATGCCGGGCACGCGGATCAGCGCGCTCGGACGGTTCGCGAGCAGGCCGTAGAGGTTGCCCATCGCCGCCACCACCAGGCCGGCGAGGAACACGCCGATCGGCACGCTGCTTTCGCTCAGGCCCGGGATCAGCTGGGAAACGCGCATCACGCCGTAGCCCAGCCACACCGAAGCCATGACGAGCGCGATGTCGCGGCGCGCGGCCTTGAACAGCACGGCGAAGGAGAAGGAGCCGGTGAGCAGCGACACCCAGGGCATCCAGAAAGGCAGCAGCGCGCCATGGTTGGGCAGCGGCGTCCAGCCGAGGATGCCGGCCAGCTCGGCCGCCGCCACGGCGCCGAAGGTGAGCTTCATCAGCGTGGTCATCGCGTCGGCGAAGCGCGCGGTGCCCGAGGCCAGTTGCCGCGCGCTCAACTCCGACACCGCCGTGGTCAGCGTGAGCCCGGGCATCAGCACGATCATCGACGCGACGATCACGTTCTGCAGCGACAGTGGCGCCCAGAAGCTGGCCACCGCGGTGGCGATGAAGGTGGCGACCATCGCCGCGATCGCATCGGAGGCGTCCTGCAGCTTCGGCCGGCCCTCGCTGAGCTGGCCGAGCACGCCGATGAAACAGCCCAGCAGCGCGGCGGTGACCAGGTCCATCCAGCCGGTGCGCGGCAACAGGCCGGTGACCGAGGCCGAGGCCAGGCCGTAGCACAGCACGCGCAGCGGCGGCGCCCAGCGCGGCGGCTCCTTGTCCATCGCGCGCAAGGCCTCGAGCCCGTCCGGGATGTGCATGCGGCCGGCCAGCACTTCCTCGGCGATGAAATCCGCGCGCGCGAGCCGGCCCAGGTTGTCTTCGCCCGGGTCGAGCCGGATGACGCGCGTGACGGAAGATTCGTTGCTGCGCTGGAAGTCGGCGAAGCTGAGGATCATGCCGGTCGGGTTGGACCACACCTCGCAATACACGTCGATGCGGCGCGCCACCGAGGTGACCGCGCCCTCCAGGCGCTGGGCGGTGGTGCCATACATGTGCAGGCGCCGCGCCAGCTCGATGACGAAGTCCACGCGCACGTGGTACGGCGCGCGCGAATCGGACGTTTCGACGGCAGCGGGTGGGGCCTGGTCGTTCACCGCAAAAGCATGGCACGGATCGGCGACAATGCCCCATGGGGATGCACCTTGAGGAAACGGCGCCGTGAACCCGGGGCTCGGCGAAGCCTGCTCGATCCTGAGCGCGCTGGCGTGGGCGATCGGCATCATGCTGTATCGCCAGCTCGGCGCCAGCCTGTCGCCGCTGCGGCTGAATTTCCTGAAGAACCTGCTGGTGCTGGGGATGATGCTGCCGGCGGTTCCCATCGCGCACGGCTTCGAACTGCCGCACTTCACCAGCTTCCAGTTGTTCGCGGCGATCACCAGCGGCGTGGTCGGCATCGGCGTCGCCGACACGCTCTACTTCCGCGCGCTGAACGAGCTGGGCGCCGGACGCATGGGCATCATCGGCAACACCTACAGCCCGATGGTGATCGTGCTCAGCTACGCCTTCCTCGGCGAGCGGCTGTCGACGCTGCAGATCGTGGGCTTCGTCTTCGTCAGCATCGGCGTGTGGGTCGCCGCCTGGCCGCGCAGGCTGGCCGCAGAGTTGGTCCCCGGCGTTCCGGTACCGGCGCGGCACAGCGCGCGCGGCCTCGGCTACGCCCTGTTGGCGGTGGCGTTGATGGCCTGCGCGATCGTGCTGGTGAAGCGCGTGCTGGAGGCGCAGCCGCTGTTCTGGGTCACCGGCCTGCGCATGGTCGGCGCGATCGCGGCCATGTTCCTGATCGCGGCCTGGCGCGGCGAAACTGCCCAGCTCAAGCCCCAGGCACCGGGTCTTCCCTGGGCGAAGCTGTTCATCGCCGCCTTCGTGGGCCAGTTCGTGGCCATGGTCCTGTGGCTGGCGGGCTTCAAGTACACCCTGGCCTCGGTCGCGGCGACGCTGGGCGAGACCGCCTCGATATTCATCCTGTTGCTGGCGGCATTTTGGCTGAAAGAGCCCCTCACCCGCCGGTCCGTGCTCGGCGTGGTGCTGACCTTTGGCGGCGTTTGCTTCATGCTTTGGGCCAGATGAGCACCGCCCCCGCCATCGGCCCGAGCCAATCGGACCCTGAGATCCTGCGCGCCACCGGCGACTGGACGCTCAAGCACGCCAGCCGCCTGCTCGAGCTGATCGAGGACGCACCCGCGCGCGCCAAGGACATCGATGGCCGCGACATCTCCCGCCTCGACTCCACCGGCGCGATGCTGCTCAGCCGCTACGCCACGCGCGTGGGGCTGGGCCTGTCCACCGTCGAGGTGCAGCCGAAGTACCTGCCGATGGTGACTGCGGTGCGCGAGGTCAGCGAAGGCACCTCGTCGCGCAAGAAGAAGGACCTCGGCTTCCGCGACGCGCTGGCGCGACTGGGCTTCGCCGTCGAGGACAACGCCAAGGAAATCGTCGCGCTGATCGGCTTCGGTGGCCTGACGCTGGTGACTTTCTTCCGCACGCTGATGAATCCCTCGCGCGTGCGCATGACGCCGACCGTGAACCACATGGAGCAGGTCGGCCTCGACGCGGTGCCGCTGGTGCTGCTGCTCAGCTTCATGGTCGGCGCGGTGATCGCCTTCCTCGGCGCGACGACGCTGCGCGAGTTCGGTGCGGAAGTCTTCGTGGTCGAACTGGTCGCGATCGCCTTCCTGCGCGAATTCGGCGTCTTGCTGACCGCGATCCTGCTGGCGGGCCGCACGGCTTCCGCCTTCACCGCGCAGATCGGCGCGATGCAGAGCGGCGAGGAAATCGACGCGATCCGCACGCTGGGCCTGGACCCGATCGAGCTGCTGGTGCTGCCACGCCTGTTCGCGTTGCTGGTGATGCTGCCGCTGCTGACCTTCCTCGCGATGATGGCCGGCCTGCTTGGTGGCCTGGCGGTGTGCGTTGGCAACCTCGGCCTGTCGCCGGAGCTGTTCATGACGCGCCTGCACGAGAACATCGAAGTGCGGCACTTCTTCGTCGGCATCGCCAAGGCCCCCATCTTCGCGATCGTGATCGCGTTGATCGGCTGCCTCGAGGGCTTCCAGACGCAGGGCACGGCGCAGTCGGTCGGCGAACGCACGACTTCTTCCGTGGTGCAGACGATCTCGCTGGTGATCCTGCTCGACGCGATTGCCGCACTCTTCTACATGGAGATGGACTGGTGAGCGCGGACGGCGGCGCCGAGCCCATCCTCAAGGTGCGCGGGCTCACCAATCGCTTCGGCGAGCAGACGGTGCACAAGGACCTCGACCTGGACGTGCAGGCCGGCGAAATCATCGGCGTGGTCGGTGGCTCGGGTACGGGCAAGTCCGTGCTGATGCGCGCGATCCTTGGCCTGCGTCCGCCGCAGGGCGGCGACATCCACGTGCTCGGCGTCGACGCGCTGAACTCTTCGACGAAGGAACGGCTGACGATCGAGCGCAACAGCGGCGTGCTCTACCAGAACGGCGCGCTGTTCTCCTCGCTGACGGTGCTCGAGAACGTAATGGTGCCGCTGAAGGAACACCATCCCGAGCTGCCCTACGACCTGATCCAGGACCTGGCGGTGCTGAAGATCCGGCTGTCGGGCCTGCCGGACAACGCCGCCGACAAGTTTCCCTCGCAGTTGTCCGGCGGCATGGTCAAGCGCGCCGCGCTCGCGCGCGCCCTGGCGCTGGATCCGGCGATCCTCTTCCTCGACGAGCCCACCGCCGGCCTCGACCCGATTTCCGCCGCCGCCTTCGACCAGCTGATCCTCACGCTGCAGCGCGCGCTCGGCCTCACCGTGTTCCTGATCACGCACGATCTGGATACCCTCTACACCATCTGCAACCGAGTCGCGGTGCTGGCCGACGGCAAGGTGCTGGTGAACGCGCCGCTGACGGAAGTCGAGAAATACGACCATCCGTGGGTGCAGGAATACTTCCATGGCCCGCGCGGCCGCGCCGCGCAGTCGGCACAGGAGAGTCACTGATGGAAACCAAGGCCAACCACGTCCTCATCGGCGCCTTCACCATCCTCATCAGCGTGCTGGCGGTGTTCTTCGCCCTGTGGGCGGCGAACTATTCCTCCAACAAGCAGTGGGACAAGTACGAGGTGGTGTTCAGCGAATCGGTGACCGGCCTCGGCAACGGCGGCCTGGTGCAGTACAACGGCATCACCGTCGGCGAAGTCACCAAGCTGCGCCTGGACCCCAAGGACCCGCGCAAGGTGATAGCGCAGATCCGCCTGCAGGCCGACACGCCGGTGAAAGTGGATACCAAGGCCAAGCTCGCTTTCATCGGCCTGACCGGCGTGGCGCAGATTTCGCTGCAGGGCGGCCTGCCGGAAAGCCCGCGCCTGCTGCCGACGCCCGAAGCGCCGATCCCGCGCATCCCGACGACGCCTTCGGCGCTGCAGAACCTTTCCGCCGCGGCCGACGACATCGTCGAGCGCATCCGCTCGATCCTTTCCGACGAGAACGTGGCGCGCATCTCCGGCACGCTCGACGACATCCACCAGCTCTCGTCCTCGGTCGCCGGCCAGAAGGAAGACATCGCCGCGCTGATCAAGAACCTGCGCGAAGTCAGCGTCAACCTCAACAAGACGCTGGTCAAGACGCAGGGTTCGCTCGACACCATCGACAAGGAAGTGGTGAAGAATCTTCCGGCGATCATCGCCAAGCTCGACTCCACGCTAACCAACCTCGAAAAGGCGTCGAACAACGCCAACAACGTCATCGGCGACAACCGCCAGGCGATTTCCGATTTCAGCCAGAACGGCCTGGGCCAGGTCGGCCCGACGCTCGCGGAGTTGCGCGTGCTGGTGCGCGACCTGCGCCGCATCAGCTCGCGCCTGGACCGCAACCCCGCCGGCTACGCCACTGGCCGCACGCATCCCGAGGAGTTCAGCCCCCATGAGAGCAAGTGACTTCGTGAATGCGCGCGCCGGTTTCGGCGCGCTGGTGGTTTCGCTGGCTTTGCTCGCCGGTTGCGGCGTGATCCCCAAGCGCGAGCCGACCGGATTGTTCGAACCCACGGCTCCGGCATCCGCGCCGCATGCCGACTGGCCGCAGGCCAACTGGTCGCTGCTGGTGGTCAAGCCCGTGGCCAGTGCCTGGCTCGACAACGATCGCATCGCCGTGCGCCCGCCCGAGGGCGAAATCACCGTGTACAAGTCCTCGGCCTGGACCGACACGGCGCCGGACCTGGTGCAAAGCGCGCTGCTGCGCCGTTTCGAGGACTCCGGGAAGATCCTGTCGGTGGCGCGCCCGGGCGCGGGCGTGCGCGGCGACTTCCAGCTGCAGACCGACCTGCGCAGCTTCGAGAGCGTGTACTCCGGTGCCCTGCCGGAAGCGCGCGTGGAGATCTACGCCAAGCTGGTGAAGACTTCCGACGGCACAGTGGTGGCGGCGCGCAGTTTCCGTCAGTCCGAAACCGCGTCTTCGGAAGAAGTCGGCAGCGTCGCCGCCGCCTTCGGCACCGCGCTGGGCCGCGTCAACGACGAGATCGTAGGCTGGACCCTCGCCGCCGGCAACGCCCGCAAATAAAACTGGGGTCAGACTCGTAATTCAGCTTCGCGCCATGCGCGAAGCTGAATTACGAGTCTGACCCCAGTTTTCCGTAGATGCGGCGGAAGGTGAGGTTGATGCGCTCGCCCGTGGATTTTTTCGTGCGCGGCAGCGCGTGCTTGTAGTTTTTCTGCGTGTCGCCGCGCATCACCAGCAGCGAACCGTGCGGTAGCTGCAGCTCGAGCTTCTCGCCGTCGCCATTGCGCGACTTCAGCACGAACTTGCGCGTGGCGCCGAGCGACAGCGAGGCGATGATCGGCTGCGCGCCAAGCTCGGGCTCGTCGTCGCTATGCCAGCCCATGGTGTCGTTGCCGTCGCGATACAGGTTGGCGAGCACGGAGTTGAATTCCTCGCCCGAGGCCGCGTTCACCGCCTTGCGGATCACCGTCAGCGCGCGCGGCCAGGATTTGGGCTCGAAGCGCACGCCCGAGTAGCGATAGCTGGCGCCTGGGTCGCCGATCCAGCGGCTCAGCCGCGGCGATTCGACCTCGCGGCCGAAAATCTTCAGGCGGTGTACTTCCCAGTCGATCCCGGCCTGGACCGGGTCGCGCAGGTTCTTGAACAGCTTGTCGGCGGCCGCGCCCGGCAACCAGCGCGGATCGAAAAGCAGGTCGGCGCCGGCAAGGGGAATGGCTTCGAGCATGGCCCGAGTCTGAGCGATTTGCCGCCCCCCGGGCAAACCGGGACAATTGGGCCCTTCATGTAGGAATTCAGGCGGTTAGAGCCAATGAGCGAACGCGATGTCATGGAATACGACGTGCTCGCCGTCGGTGCCGGCCCGGCCGGCCTGGCCTTCGCCATCCGCCTCAAGCAGCTCAAGCCCGAGCTCACCGTCTGCGTAATAGAAAAGTCCTCGACCATCGGTGCGCACATCCTGTCCGGCGCGGTGATCGAGCCCGGCCCGCTCGACGAACTGCTGCCCGGCTGGCGCGACAACCCGCCGGCGATCTGCGTGCCGGCGAAGGAAGACGAGTTCTGGATGCTGTCGAAGACCGGCGGCTGGAAATTCCCGATCGTGCCGCCGCAGATGAACAACCACGGCAACTTCATCGTGTCGCTCGGCGCGATGTGCGCGTGGCTGGCGCCGCAGGCCGAGGCCCTGGGCGTGGAGATCTACCCCGGCTTCGCCGCTGCCGAATTGCTGCACGACGACAGCGGTGCGGTGATGGGTGTGCGCATCGGCGACATGGGCGTGGCGAAGGATGGCACGCACAAGGATGGCTACACGCAGGGCATCGACATCCACGCGAAGGTCACCGTGCTCGCCGAAGGTGCGCGCGGTCATCTCACCAAGCGCGCGCTCAAGCAGTTCAAGCTCACCGACGGCCACGGCGCGCAGAATTATTCGATCGGTATCAAGGAGCTGTGGCAGGTGCCGGCCGGTCGCGTCACGCCGGGCAAGATCGTGCACCACATGGGCTGGCCGGCGGATTCGAAAACCTACGGCGGCAGCTTCCTGTACCACCTCGACGGCGATCGCATCGCGCTGGGCTATGTGTCGGGACTCGATTACCGCGATCCGAAATACCAGCCCTACGAAGCCTTCCAGCAGTGGAAGAACCACCCGCA
>JADMIO012720387.1_pt1 | contig 17484 bp, 15 predicted proteins | sample 8958161 | NCBI WGS metagenome assembly JADMIO01 (sample SAMN16585339, study PRJNA669376) | soil metagenome | isolation source: Crop rotation soil | place: USA: Cullars Rotation, Alabama | collected 2011
CTTTCCCGCCGCGCTCCGCGCCGACCGCCGGATGCGGACCGGCCGCGTGGCCGTGCTGACCGACGGTGGCGGCCATGGCGCGATCGCTGCCGACACGCTCGCCTCCGTCGGGCTGGAGACCCCGGTGCTCGGCGAGCAAGCGCGTGCTGTGCTGCGCGCGGAGCTGGGGGAGGGGGCCACGGTCGACAACCCGGTCGACCTCGCCGGCGCGGGCGATCGCGACCCGATGGCCTACGCGCGCGGGGTCGCCGCCCTGCTCGCGAGCGAGGACGTGGACGCGGTCCTGCTCACCGGCTACTTCGGCGGCTACTCCACCGGGGCCACGAACCTGACCGAGCCCGAGATGGAGGCCGCGCGCGTGATCGGTGCGGCCGCGACCGAGCGGCACAAGCCGGTCGTGGTGCAGACGATATTCCCCGACAGCCCGAGTGCGCGGGTCCTGGCCGACGCCGCGATCCCCGTGCACCGCGACATCGACCGCGCCTGCGACGTGCTGGCCGCCCTGGTGACGCGCCCCACGCCCGAGCCCGCGCCGGTCCCGGCGTCGGCCGCACCGCTCTCCGACACGTCGTACGACGGCGCGCGGGCGCTGCTCGCCGGTGCGGGCGTGGGGTTCCTGCCGTCCCGGGTCGTGCGCGACCTCGACGGGCTCCGCCGGGCACTGGCCGAGCCGGAGCTGACCTTCCCGGTGGTGCTCAAGGCCGTCGGGAGCCTGCACAAGTCCGACGCGGGCGGCGTCGTGCTCGACCTGCCGGACGTCGCCGCGACGGAGGAGGCCTACCGCGACCTGGTCGCGCGCCTCGCGCCGCCGGCGGTGTCGGTGGAGGTGATGGCCGACGTCGACGCCGGCGTCGAGCTGATCGTGGGCTGCCTGCGTGACCCCCGGTTCGGCCCGGTGCTCATGGTCGGGCTCGGCGGGATCTTCGCGGAGGTTCTCGGCGACACCGCGGTCGCGCTCGCTCCGGTCTCCAGCGACGGCGCGCGGGCGCTGCTCACCTCGTTGCGCGGCGCCCCCCTGCTCCACGGTGCCCGAGGTCGCGAGCCGGTCGACCTCGGCGCGCTCGCGGACCTGGTGGCGCGGGTGTCGGCGGTCGCCGCGGCCCATCCGGAGCTCGCCGAGCTCGAGGTCAACCCGGTGCTGGCGACGCCCGCCGGGGCGCTCGCCCTCGACGCGCGCGTCGTACCCGTCGAGGAGGGTCAGGACTCGACGTCGCGCAGGTAGCGCTGGTCGAACGCGTGCACCCAGGCGTCCTTCGCCGGGAAGACGCCGTGGTCGAACGCGCGGGAGGTGACCCCGCGCTGGACCCGCTCACAGGCCGCGTTGTCCTGCCGCGTGACCAGCTCGTTGAACTCGATCACCGGGGTCGGGTCGAAGTCGGGGTCGTCGAAGGCCTCGGGGCTGAACAGGTACTCGGTCACCAGCCGGCAGCTCCGCGGGCCGGTGGGGAAGACTGCCGTCGCGAGCGCCGTCGAGCCGTCGACGTCGAGGAACATGGTCGGGTAGACCGCGGCGCCGAAGTACGCCGACGGACCGTCCTGCCCCTTGAGCCCGGGCAGCAGCGGGAGCCGCAGCCTCGGGTCGAGCGCGACGGTGGTGCGGCCGTCGGCCAGGGTCACCCCGCCGTCCGCCCGCCCGCTCTCGTGCACGCTGCCCTTGCGGTAGGCCGGCACCACGGCCATCAGCTCGGGGTGGACGGTCGGGCAGTGGAGGCACTCGTTGTAGTTCTCGAGCACGATCTTCCAGTTCGCCCGGACGTCCATCGTCGAGACGTGGCCGATCCGGAGCTCGGACAGCCCGACCCGGGCCAGCCCCAGCACCTCGTCCTGCTGGTCGGCCAGCGCCTCGAGCAGGGGGGTCGTGGGCTCCTCGCGGGAGAGGTTCACGAAGACGAAGCCCTCCCAGACGTCGACGTGCACCGGCCACAGCGACGTACTCGGCCGGTCGATCTCGTCGCGCTCGATCATCGGCGTGGTCACGAGCGTGCCGTCCAGGGCGTAGCCCCACGCGTGGTACGGGCACCGGAGGTGGCTGCGCACCTCGCCTTGGTCGTCGTCGCAGAGCTGCGAGCCCCGGTGCCGGCAGACGTTGTAGAAGCCGCGCACGATGTCGTCCTTGCCGCGCACCAGGAGGATGCTCTCCTCGGCGATCTCCACCCGCAGCCACGACCCCGGCCGCGGCACCCGCTCGGCGCGCCCGACGTACACCCAGTTGCGGAAGAAGACCCGCTCGCGGTCGGTCTGCCACGTCTCGTCGGAGTGGTACGCCGCCCCCGGAAGCGTCTCGCGGATCAGGACCATTCGCTAACTATATAGTCAGTCAGTCAGTTGCGCCATCCCGGGTGGTGGGGCCATCCCCCGCGCGGCCTCGAACGTCAGTCGAAGAGCTCGCTGAGCCAGCTCTCCTTGCGCTTGCGGCGATGGCCCTGGCCGCTCACATGTCCGCCGTACGACCTGTCGTCGGAGTACTGCATCCGCGGCGCGGGGGCGGACGACGTCACCACCGAGCCCGACTGCTGGGTGGCCGCGCGGTCGAGGATCTTGTCCAGCTCGCCGCGGTCCAGCCACACCCCCCGGCAGGTCGGGCAGTAGTCGATCTCGATCCCGTGGCGCTCGCTCATGGTGAGGATGGATCCGTCGGTCGGGCACTTCATGGGCGTCCTCCTTGGTTGTCTGGAGGAACGGACGTCGCCGGGCGGGGGTTCCGGGGTCTCGACAAGCTCGACCACCGGTGAGGCCGTCAGCGCTCCCGCGACCGCACCCGGATCCCGGTGATCGGCACGGTCACCGTGCCGGAGGGGTCGGTGAAGAAGTCGTTGCCCTTGTCGTCGACCACGATGAACGCGGGGAAGTCCTCGACCTCGATCTTCCAGACCGCCTCCATCCCGAGCTCGGGGTACTCGAGCACGTCGACGGACTTGATGCAGTCCTGCGCGAGCCGGGCGGCCGGCCCGCCGATCGAGCCCAGGTAGAAGCCGCCGTGCCGGTCGCAGGCCTCGGTCACCACCTTCGACCGGTTGCCCTTCGCCAGCATCACCTTCGAGCCACCCGCGGCCTGGAACTGTTCGACGTAGGAGTCCATCCGTCCGGCCGTGGTCGGGCCGAACGACCCGGACGCGTAGCCCTCGGGCGTCTTCGCCGGGCCGGCGTAGTAGACCGCGTGGTCCTTCAGGTACGCCGGCATCTCCTCGCCGGCGTCGAGCCGTTCCTTGATCTTGGCGTGCGCGATGTCGCGGGCGACCACCAGCGGCCCGGACAGCGAGAGCCGCGTCTTCACCGGGTGTCGCGACAGCTCGGCCAGGATCTCCGCCATCGGCTGCCTGAGGTCGATCCTGACCACGTCGTCCTCGTCCGCCGGCTGCGTCGCCGCCGTCGCGGGGAGGTACTTCGCCGGGTCGGTCTCGAGCTGCTCGAGGAAGACGCCCTCGGCGGTGATCTTGCCGAGCGCCTGACGGTCGGCCGAGCACGACACCGCGATCGCCACCGGACACGAGGCGCCGTGCCGGGGGAGCCGGACGACGCGCACGTCGTGGCAGAAGTACTTGCCACCGAACTGCGCCCCGATGCCGAACGACTGCGTGAGCCTGAAGACCTCCGCCTCGAGCTCCACGTCGCGGAACCCGTGTGCGGCAAGGGATCCCTCTGTCGGGAGATGGTCGAGGTAGTGCGCCGACGCGTACTTCGCGGTCTTGAGTGCGAACTCCGCACTGGTGCCGCCGATCACCACGGCCAGGTGGTACGGGGGGCACGCGGCTGTGCCGAGCGAGCGGATCTTCTCGTCGAGGAACTCCAGCATCCGGGTCGGGTTGAGGACCGCCTTGGTCTCCTGGAACAGGAAAGACTTGTTGGCCGAACCCCCGCCCTTGGCCATGAACAGGAACTTGTACTCGGGGCTCTTCCGTCCATCAGGGGCGGAGCTCTGCGGGGTCGAGTAGATCTCGATCTGCGCGGGCAGGTTGGTGCCGGTGTTCTCCTCCTCCCACATCGTCAGCGGCGCGAGCTGGGAGTAGCGCAGGTTGAGCTTCGTGTACGCGTCGTACACACCGAGGCTGATCGCCTCGCCGTCGTCGCTGCCGGTGAGCACGCCCTCGGACTTCTTGCCCATCACGATCGCGGTGCCGGTGTCCTGGCACATGGGCAGCACGCCGCCGGCGGAGATGTTGACGTTCTTCAGCAGGTCGAGCGCGACGAAGCGGTCGTTGCCGGACGACTCCGGGTCGTCGATGATCCTGCGGAGCTGAGCGAGGTGGGCCGGGCGCAGGTAGTGCGCGATGTCGTGCATCGCCTCGGAGGTGAGCAGCCGGACCGCCTCGGGGGAGACCCGCAGGAAGGTCTGGCCGTCGGCCTCGAAGGTGGACACCCCCTCGGTCGACACCAGCCGGTACGGGGTGTCGTCGGGACCGATCGGGAGCAGGTCGGAGTAGGCGAAGGTCGGGTCCGTCACGCTGCCGAGCGTACGACGGTGAGCGCCTCCGGTGGTCGAGCCTGTCGAGACCCTCAGCTCCGGGTCAGGTGCACCAGCGTGGCCGTCTCCGGGCGACGGCGCGGCACCCAGAAACCCCGGCTGCCGAGCACCCGGCCGGTCACGGGCGTGCCGTCCGTCGGGCCGGCCGGCGGCAGCGGCGACGACATGCTGGTCCAGCCGAGGTCGACCGGGCCCTCCCAGGCCAGCTCGTACGACGCCGCGGCGTCGAGGCCGGGCACCCGCACGAAGACCCCGCGGTTGTGGGCCGACTCGTCGAGCTGCACGTGCGCGAGCAGCGCCTCGGACCGGTCGGCCGCGACCACGCCGTGCAGCAGCACGGACGGGTCGGTGGACTCGGGACGCACGACCCGGCCACTGTGCAGCAGGGGACGGAAACGCTGGTAGCGCGCCACCCACTCGGCAAGCCGGTCGAGGTCGTCGTCGCCGGCCTCGGTGAGGTCCCACTCGATGCCGAACGAGCCGAACATCGCCGTCGCTGCGCGGAAGTCCAGCCCGAGCGTGCGACCGGTCGTGTGCGACACCGGCGAGGAGACGTGGGCGCCGACGTACTCCGGCGCGACCAGCTGCGTGGTCCAGCGCTGGATCTGCTGCCGGGCCACCGCGTCCGTCATGTCCGAGGTCCAGATGCGCTGCACGCGCTCGAGCACGCCCAGGTCGACCCGACCGCCCCCGGACGCGCACGACTCCCAGTCGATGGTCGGGTGCGCGGCGCGAAGGTCGTCGAGGAGGGCGTAGAAGCCCTCGGTCTGGCGGTGCACCGCGGCGGCACCCGCGAGCACGTTGCTGCCGGCTTCCAGCAGGTCGCGGTTGTGGTCCCACTTCACCGAGTCGATCGGGTACGCCGCCAGCACCGCGGTGATCTGGCCGAACACGTGCGCGCGCACCTCGTCGCGGCCCAGGTCGAGCACCAGCTGGTTGCGGTGCAGCAGCGGCACCCGCTCACCCGCGGAGAGAATCCAGTCGGGGTGCTCGCGGTAGAGGTCGGAGTCGGGGTTGACCATCTCCGGCTCGATCCAGAGCCCGAACTGCATGCCGAGCCCGCGCACGTGGTCGACCAGGGGCGTGAGCCCCTCCGGCCACACGGTCGGGTCCACGGTCCAGTCGCCGAGCCCGACGGTGTCGTCACGCCGCTGGTGGAACCATCCGTCGTCGAGGACGAACCTCTCCACGCCGATGCGGGCCGCGCTGTCCGCGATGGCCTTGAGCCGCCCGAGGTCGTGGTCGAAGTAGACCGCCTCCCAGACGTTGAGGACCACCGGCTGCAGGGGAGGGTGGGTCGCGAGGCTCCGCTGGTGGCCGTGCCACACCGCCGCCAGCCCGTCCAGCCCGTCGTCGGCTGCGGCGACGTACACCCAGGGGCTGGCGTAGCTCTCGCCCGGAGCCAGGGTGGCCTCGCCGGGCAGCAGCAGCTCGCCGCCACCCAGCGTGGTGCAGGTCGCAGGGTCGCGCTCGACGCGGAGCACGGTGTTGCCGCTCCAGCCGACGTGGACGCCGAGCACCTCGCCGTACGTCGTGGAGAAGCCGGGGGTGCCGAGCACCACCATCGTGGCGGCGCCGAGACCCGGACGGCCGGCACGGCCCTCACGCAGCCAGAGCCCGTCGGTGACCGGGTGCCGTTGGGGGGTGCGCTCGCGCTCGTGGCGACCGGTGAAGTCGAGCACCTCGACCAGGTGGTCGGGCACCGGCAGCACCACCTCGAGTCCGTCGAGGAAGTAGGGGTCCGGACCCGTGTTGGTCAGCACGTGCCGGATCCGCAGGGCGCCGCCGGGCACCGACTCGGCCTCGGTGACCAGGCCGAGCGCGGCGGCCTTGTCGACCAGCTCGATGCGCAGCCGGCCCGCGACGACCTCGACCGCCTCGCACCCGAAGCGGGTGGACCAGTCGCGCCCGCCCGAGCGCTGCCCCCGCAGGTGTGGTCGGGTCAAGCGGCCGTGCGCGTGCTCGCCGAGCAGGGGCAGCCCGGGACCGTTGGGCAGCAGCGGAAGTCCGGAGGCGTCGCCGCCGAGCAGGCCGGTGCCGAGCACGACGGGGAACCCGTCGTGCCCACGCACCACCTCGATGCTCGTCGTCGTGGCCTGCGGGTCACGAGGGAAGAGCATGCGCCAGCCGGCTAGCCCTTGACCGCGCCGGCCGTGAGGCCGCGCACGAAGAAGCGCTGGAGGGACAGGAACACCAGGATCGGCACGATCATGGACAGGAATCCACCCGCGGTAACCAGGTTCCACCCCGCACCCTGCTGGCTGAGCAGGTTGTTCTTGATCGCCACCGTCATCGGGGCGTTCTCACCCGGCCCGATGAAGACCAGCGCGACGAACAGGTCGTTCCACACCCAGAGGAACTGGAAGATCGCGAACGACGCCAGCGCCGGCACCGACATCGGGAGCACCAGCCGGTAGAACGTCTGGAAGTGGCTGGCGCCGTCGACCTTCGCGGACTCGAGCACGCTGGGTGGCAGCGTGACCATGTAGTTGCGCAGGATGTAGATCGCCAGCGACATGCCGAACCCGATGTGGGCCAGCCAGACACCAGCGAACGTGCCGCCGAGGCCGACGTTGCCGTAGATCTTGAGGATCGGCACGAACGACACGTAGTTCGGCACCACCAGCAGGCTCACGATGGCCAGGAACAGGATGTCGCGGCCCGGGAACTTCATGAACGCGAACGCGTAGGACGCGAACGCCGCGATCAGCAGCGGGATGAACGTCGCCGGCAACGCGATCGCGATGCTGTTGATGAACGCTTGCCCGAGGTCGAGGCTGGGGTCGGTGAGCACCTTGTTGTAGTTGGAGGTGGTGAGGTTGCCGAGGCTGCCCAGCACCGTCCACCACCCGGTGGTGTTGGCCTCGTTCTCGGTGCGGAACGAGGTGACGAAGAGCCCGAAGGTCGGCACCACCCACGCGAAGCAGATGATGCCGAGCACGATCCGGGTGGCCCATCCGGCCTTGGCCGGGTTGCCTTCTCGCCCAGGACCCCTGGCTGCCTGCTTCTCCTTGACCCCGACTGCAGGGGTTGTGGTCGTCGTGGCCATCAGGCTGCCTCCTCCGCCTTGAAGTTGCGGACCTGGAAGATCATGATCGGCGCCATCGCCACCATCAGGATCACCACGATCGCGGCTGCTGCACCGTTGTTGAAGTTGGTGAACAGCTGGTTGTAGAACTCCACACCCAGGATGTTCGTGTTGAAGTTGCCGTTGGTCATCACGTAGACGATGTCGAAGATCTTCATCACCGTGATCAGCGTGGTCACGAAGACCGTGATGATCGTGCCTCTGATCTGCGGGACCACCACACGGAAGAAGATCTGTCGCTCGCCGGCACCGTCGATCCGGGCCGCCTCGAGCGTGTCGACCGGGACCCCCTTGATCGCCGCGGACAGCAGCACCATCGCGAACCCGATCTGCGCCCAGAGCAGCATCACCATCAGCAGCAGGCTGTTGAGGTGGAACTGGTCCTGCTGGAGCCACGGGACCGGCTTTCCGCCGAGGAGGCTCACGAGCGCGTTCTGCAGGCCGATCTGCTCCTGTCCCGGCGGCCGGTAGGCGTAGAGGAAGCGCCACACGGTGGCCGCACCGACCATGCTGATCGCCATCGGCAGGAAGATCAGGGTCTTCGAGATGTTCTCGCCCCGGGGCCCGAGCCGGTCGGACAGCACGGCGACGGCGAGCCCGATGGCGACAGTCGCGACGGGCACGATGAGCATCCACAGCAGGGTGTTGAGCAGCGTCTGCTGGAACTCGTGGGACGTGAGGAGGCTGGTGAAGTTGTCGAAGCCCACCCACTCGGTGCTGGTCGAGTCCTTGAAGGAGTAGATGAAGGTCAGGATCGAGGGGTAGAGCAGGTAGAGCGTGATCGCGGCGTAGGCCGGGAGGATGTAGAAGTAGGGCTTGATCCGGTCCTCCCAGCGTCCCGGAAGCAGCTCGGCGAGCTTGTTGAGGATCCAGTACACGGCGACAGCAACGCCGACACCGAGGATGACCGTGATGACGGCGTTGGTGGTCTTCAGAAGCATGGGGAGTCCTGCCTTCCTTCTGCACGGCGAGGGACAGAGGAGGAACGAGCCCGCGGGGGCGGGGCCGGGTGGCACCGCCCCCGCGGTCTGGAGCCGATCAGCTGGAGGGCCAGCTGTCTTCGATGTTCTTCAGGGTCGCGTCGAGATCCTGCTGGTCGGTGATCCAGGCGGTCACCTGCTTCCAGAAGGAGCCCGCTCCGACCTCGCCCGGCATCTGGTCAGACCCGTCGAAGAGCAGCTCGGAGCCGTTCTTGACCACCTGGTCGGACACCTTGATGACGGGGTTGGTGTACAGGGACGAGTCGAAGTCCTTGTGCGGCGACAGGTACGACGAGCCGTTGGTTGCGGCCGACTTGCCCGTGTCGCTCTCGGCGAGCAGCTTCATCCCGGTCTTGGCAGCGTCGCTGTCGTTGAGCAGGACCGCGAGGTCGCCACCACCGAGGACCGGAGCCTTCTCGCCCGCGGTCGCCGGCGGGAAGCCGAAGACGCCGACGTCGGTGGTGAAGTTCTTCACCACGTCCGCCGGGAAGAACGCCGTGATGAAGGAACCCTGCTTGAACAGCCAGCAGCCCGGGTCGGACTTCCACATGCTGTTCTCGGCGTCACCGAACCCGGTGCTGGCGATCGTCTTGCCGTCGCCGATGTGGTTGCCCTTGGTCAGGACGAGCTTCTGGAACTCCTCACCCGCCTGCTTCACCAGCGGGTCGTCGAACGGGATCTTGTGCGTCACCCACTCGTTGTACTTGTCGGCGCCGCCGTACTTCATGACCAGCTCTTCGAACCAGTCCGTGGCCGGCCAACCGGTGGCGGTGTCGCTCTCGATGCCCATGCACCACGGCACGTGGCCGTCGTCCTTGATCTGCTGGGTCAGCGCCTCGAGCTCGGGGATCGACGTCGGGGCCTTGTAGCCCGCCTTGTCGAAGGCCTTCTTGTTGTAGAAGACCAGGCTCTTGACGTTGGCACTGGACAGGAGCCCGTAGAGCTTGCCGTCGATGGTGCCGGCATCCAGGGCGCCGGGCAGCATGTTCGACTTCACGTCTTCGCCGACCACGTCGTCGAGGGCGATCGCCTTGTTGCGCTTCACGATGTTGGCGACCACGCCCGGCTGCGGGATGAGCGCGATGTCGGGTGCGTCGTTCGCCTGGATCTTGGTCATGATCAGGCTGTTGATGTCGGTGACCTTCGACATCTTCAGGGTGATCCCGGCCTTCTTGGCCTTGGCGGTCATGTCCTTCTTGAGACCGTCGAAGACCGGCTGGTCGACACTCATCCAGATTTCCACGGTCTTGTCGTCGCTGCTGCTCCCGCCGCCGCAGGCGGCGAGGCCGCTCACGCCGAGCGCCAGGGCGGCGACAGCGGTCAGGGCCTTGACCCCGCGCTTGTGGACTCGCATGTGCTCTCCCTTGTGCTGAACTCAGGTGCTGATGACGTTGGTGAGGGATGTGTGGTACAAATCACTGCTGAAACGAATCAGCAGGATCATCGCGTTCAGTTCGGGGGCGTGTCAAGCAACCGATCCGAAACGTGATGGACACCTTCGGTTTCCAAAGGTGGCGCCTGTTGGTGCCCCCAGGAGCGGGGAGAAGCGCATGTCCCTACGACGCAGATCCACGTTGTCGGACGTCGCCGTGAAGGCCGGCGTCTCGGTCACGACCGCGTCGTACATCCTCAACGGGAGATCGGTCGAGATGCGGATCTCGAGCGACGCCACCAAGCGCGTCCAGACCGCCGCTGCCGAGCTCCAGTACCGCCCCAACCGCAACGCGCGGGGCCTGCGCACGGCCACCACGGCCACCATCGGCGTGATCTCCGACCACGTCGCGAGCGGGGCCTATGCCAGCCGGATGCTCACCGGCGCGTTCACCGCCGCCCGGGCGTGCAACCACCTGCTCGTGATCGGCGAGACGGAGGGTGACCCGGACGTCGAGGGCCGGCTGATCGGCGAGATGCTCGACCGCCAGGTCGACGGCATCCTCTATGCGACTCTGGCCACCTCCGAGGTCCCGGTGCCGCCGCTCCTGGCCGACCACCGGCTGGTGATGCTCAACTGCCTCGACGTGGCCGGCAACGCGCCGGCCGTGGTCCCCGACGAGCTCGAGGCCGGCCGTACGGCGGCCGACGTCCTGATCGCCGCTGGGCGCGAGCGCCGGGTCCGGGTCGTCGGCCAGGACACCGACCCGCGGGCGATCGCCGGCCCGCTCCGGCTCGAGGGGGTGCGGGGTCGGCTCGCCGAGGTCGGCGTGACCCTCGGGGAGGTCGTGCCCTGTGCCTGGGACGTCGTCCCGGCCTTCGGCGCGGTGAGCGAGGCGCTCCACGGCAGGGAGCCGATCAGCGCCCTGGTCTGCCTCAACGACCGGATCGCGATGGGTGCCTACCAGGCGCTGGGCGAGCGCGGGCTGCGGGTGCCCGAGGACGTCGCCGTCGTCTCCTTCGACGGCTCGGACCTCGCCGGCTGGCTCCGTCCGACCGTGACCTCGGTGTCCATCCCGTTCACGGAGCTGGGCGCGGTGGCGGTCGACGCCCTGATGCGCGGGACCCCCGGTGTCCAGCGGCTGGCGATGCCGCTGGTGCGTGGCGGATCGACAGGGAAGGGGGCAGACATCGGCAGCGCCCAGCACCTAGTGTGACTCACGTCACGCACCCGCGTGACCTCCACTTCACAACGGATCGTCCGGCACGTACCTGCCGGTGAAGGAGAAGAACATGGCAACCGTCAGCTTCCAGAAGGCACAACGTTGGTACCCCGGTGCGGACACGCCCGCGGTCCCCGGGATCGACCTCGACATCAAGGACGGCGAGTTCATGGTGCTCGTCGGACCGTCCGGGTGCGGCAAGTCCACGACCCTGCGGATGCTCGCGGGACTCGAGGAGGTCAACGACGGCAAGATCTTCATCGGTGACCGCGACGTCACGAAGATGGCGCCCAAGGACCGCGACATCGCCATGGTCTTCCAGAACTACGCGCTCTACCCGCACATGACGGTCGCCGACAACATGGCGTTCGCGCTGAAAATGGCGAAGATGCCCGCCGACGAGCGCAAGAAGCGGGTCGACGAGGCCGCCAAGATCCTCGGCCTGACCGAGTTCCTCGAGCGCAAGCCGAAGGCGCTCTCCGGTGGGCAGCGCCAGCGCGTCGCCATGGGCCGCGCGATCGTCCGCCAGCCCCAGGTGTTCTGCATGGACGAGCCGCTGTCCAACCTCGACGCCAAGATGCGCGTGCAGACCCGCACCGACATCGCCAAGCTGCAGGCCGACCTCGGAGTCACCACGGTCTACGTGACCCACGACCAGGTCGAGGCGATGACCATGGGCGACCGGGTCGCGGTGATGAAGCTGGGCATCCTCCAGCAGGTCGACACCCCGCTGAACCTGTACGACAAGCCGGTCAACCTGTTCGTGGCCGGCTTCATCGGCTCTCCGCAGATGAACCTGCTGGAGGCCAAGGCCGTGGACGGCCAGGCGAAGATCGGCGACTACTCGGTGCCGGTCGACCCCACCGCCTCGCGCAAGATGGAGGGCAACATCACCGTCGGCGTGCGGCCCGAGGCCTGGCGGCTGGTCAGCAAGGAGGAGGGCGGTCTGCCGATCGACGTCACCGTGGTCGAGGAGCTCGGCGCGGACGGCTTCGTCTACGGCACGAGTGGTGTCGAGGGCACGCCGCACGACCTGATCGTGCGCGTCAGCAGCCAGCGCAACACCATCCACAAGGGCGACACGATCTATGTCACCACCGACCCGTCCAGCGTGCACGTGTTCGACACCGAGAGTGGCGAGCGGCTGAGCGAGTAGCGGGCCCGTCGTACCTGGTCGACCTACCGGGCCGGGTCCGCATCCCCTTGTTTCTCAGGGGATCGGGCCCGGTCCGCGGTGCGTCGGACACCGTCGGCGATCGTGTCGTAGTGCTCCGCCGGCATGTCGTGGCCCATGCCCTTGACCAGGATCAGCTCGGCGCCCGGGATCGCCCGGGCGGTCGCCCGGCCACCGGACACGTGCACCATGCGGTCGGAGTCGCCGTGGATGACCAGGGCCGGGATCCGCAGCCCGTGGAGCTGGCGGGCGCGGTTGGGCTGGGTGACGATCGCCATCATCTGCCGCAGCACACCGCTCGTGCTGACGCCACGGTCGAAGGTCTCACCGGCGCGCTCGCGCACCGACTCGGGATCCTCCGGGTAGTCCGGGGAGCCGATCATCTGCCACATCTTGGTGGAGGTCTCGACGTACGCCTCGCGACCCGCCTTCCGCGGTGCGAGCAGCATCGGCAGCAGCTTCGGGTCCTGCCAGCCCACCGTCCGCCGGCCGAGGGTGGACATGATCGAGGTCAGGCTGCGGACGCGCTGCGGGTGCGTGCACGCCATGGTCTGCACGATCATCCCGCCCATGGAGACCCCGCAGACGTGGGCGGACTCGATGCCGAGGTGGTCGAGGAGGCGGAAGCCGTCGTCGGCCAGGTCCGCCATCGTGTACGGCGGGCGCACCCGCCGGCCCGAGAACGCCCGCACCAGCATGCCGCGCGTCACGCGACCCTGGGCCCGGCTCGAGCGGCCGCTGTCGCGGTTGTCGTAGCGGATGACGAAGAACCCCTTGCTGGCCAGGAGTGTGCAGAGGTCGGGGTTCCACCACGTCATGGGCCCGCCGAGCCCCATCACCAGCAGCAGTGGCTCGTCATCGGGGTCGCCGAACGTCTGGTAGCACAGCTCGATGCCCGGGCTGACCGGGGCGAACAGCTCATCGGAGATCTGCATGTTCCGAGCGTATCCAAGGAGCCGCCACCTCAATCACGACGCGGGCGGCGGGCGAAATCGGCGGCAGGCACCTTTGCCGTTCTCCCAAGTATTGCTGGGGAAACCGCTACCGTCGATCGTGTGAGCTCTCCGATCGGAGCCTTCCTGTGCCCGCCCGGCTTCGCCGGGCCGAGGGGCCTGCGCGCGCTCTCGCGTGAGGGCACCATCGCGCTGGAGGCCGCGCGGGGAGTGCAGCGGGGGCTCACCGACCGGCGCGACAGCAGGCCCGCGGCCTATGCGCGCGCTGGGCGCTCGCTGCCGACCGAGCCGGTGATGACGGTGCCCGGGTTCCTGGCCGGCGACTGGACCCTGGTCCGCCTCGCCTCGTTCCTGCGGGACAACGGGTTCCGCTGCTACCGCTCGCACATCCGGGTCAACGCCGGCTGCACCCAGCGGGCCGGTGAACGTCTGGAGCGCCGTCTGGAGACGATCGCGATCCGACGCGACAGCAAGGTCACGCTGGTCGGCCACAGCCTCGGCGGCCTGCTCGCCCGCGGCCTGGCCACCCGCCGTCCCGACCTGGTGGCCGGCATCGTGACGATGGGCAGCCCGGTGCTGGCCCCGGGAGCCGTCCATCCCGTGCTGGCGTGGGACGCCGAGGTCCTGACCCGGCTGAGCCGGGCCGGCTTCAGCAGCATGATGAGCGCGGACTGCGTGGCTGGTCGGTGCGCCCGCGACAGCTGGGAGGCGACCCAGGTGCCGCTGTCACCCGAGGTGGGCTACACCGCGATCTACTCGCGCCGCGACGGGATCGTCGACTGGCGCAGCTGCCTGGACCCATTCGCCGAGCATGTCGAGGTGCGCACCAGCCACTGCGGCATGGCCCTCGACCCCGTGGTCTTCGACGAGGTGCTCGCCGCGCTGCACGCGCACCGGCTCAGCCGGGCGAACCGGGCCAGTCCTCAGGCAGCTCCGCTCGCGTCGGTGGATTAGCCCCGCGCCGGGAACACGTGATCGCGGCCGCCTCGGCCGCGCCACCGATCAGCCGGGTCAGGGATGCTTCGCTGTCCGGCATGCCGGCGCCGTACGCACCGATCGCGCCGTCGGCGACGAGGATCGCGAGCAGGGCAGACATGAACGAGTCACCGGCACCGACCGTGTCGACGGTGGTGACCGTGGGCGCGTCGACCCAGGCCTCTGCGTTCTTCGTGGACGCCGCCGCTCCGGAGGCGCCGTGCGTGACCACGACCAGCTCCGTGCGGTCGCCGCCCAGCAGCGAGCGCGCGATGTCGGCCGGGTCGGCGCCGGGATGCAGCAGGTCCACGTCCTCGTTGCTCATCTTGACCAGGCCCGACCGGTCCGCGAGCGACTCGACGTCACGCCAGGCCTGCTCGCGGTCGCCGAGGAACTGGGGCCGCAGGTTGGGGTCGAAGCTGAGGAAGACGTCGCGGGCCCACGCCTGCTCGACCAGGTCCACGACCGTCCCCCGGCCGGGCTCGAGCGCCGTGCCGAGCGACCCGACATGGAGAGCGTCGCAGCGGGGGAGCTCCTGGTGCTGGAGCGTCCACTCGAGGTCGAACGCGTAGCTGGCGCTGCCGTCGTCGGCCAGCGTCGCCGTCGCGGTGTTCGTGCGCCCGGTGGTGGTGGGACCGCTGACCAGCTCGACCTCGTTGTCGTGGAGATACGTCGCGATCTGCTCGCCGTACGCGTCGTCGCCGGTCTGGGTGATCAGCAGTGCCGGCTCGTCGAGCCGGGACAGGCCGACCGCGATGTTGAGCGGGCCACCGCCCACCAGCTCCTCGCGCTTGCCGTCCTCGCCCTCGACGATGTCGATCAGGGCCTCGCCCACGACGACGATCACGGCGTGCTCAGTGCTCGAAGTCGACGTCGGCGTACGCCCGGAGCTTGCTCAGCTTGTGCTCGCTGCGGATCGAGCGGATGGTGCCGCTGCGCGAGCGCATCACCAGCGAGTGGGTGGTGGCGCCACCCGCCTTGTAGCGGACGCCCTCCATCAGCTCGCCGTCGGTGATCCCGGTCGCGACGAAGAAGCAGTCGTCGCCCGAGACGAGGTCGTCGGTGTAGAGGACCCGGTCGAGGTCGTGGCCCGCGTCGACGGCGCGACCGCGCTCGGCGTCGTCGACGGGCCAGAGCCGGCCCTGGATCACGCCGTCCATGCACTTCATCGCGCAGGCGGCGATGATCCCCTCCGGGGTGCCGCCGATGCCCATCAGGAGGTCGATGCCGGTGCCCTGGCGGGCGGCCATGATCGCGCCCGCGACGTCGCCGTCGACGATGAACTTGATCCGGGCGCCCGTGGCGCGGATCTCGGCGGCCAGGTCCTCGTGACGGGGCCGGTCGAGGAGCACCACGGTGACGTCCTCAGGGGTGCTGCCCTTGGCCTTGGCGACCTGGTGGATGTTCTCGGCGACTGGGTAGCGGATGTCGACCACGTTGGCGGCCTCCGGCCCGGTCACCAGCTTCTCCATGTAGAACACGGCGGACGGGTCGTACATCGAGCCGCGCGGCGAGACCGCGAGCACGGAGACCGCGTTGGCCATGCCCTTGGCAGTCAGTGTGGTGCCGTCGATCGGGTCGACCGCGACGTCGCACTCCGGTCCGGTGCCGTCGCCGACCTCCTCGCCGTTGAAGAGCATCGGCGCGTTGTCCTTCTCGCCCTCGCCGATCACGACCGTGCCGCGCATGCCGACGGTCGAGATCAGCACCCGCATCGCGTTGACGGCGACCCCGTCGGCTCCGTTCTTGTCGCCCCTGCCCACCCAGCGCCCGGCGGCCATCGCCGCCGCCTCCGTGACGCGGACCAGCTCGAGGGCGAGGTTCCGGTCGGGCACCGCAGGAGACACGACCAGGTCGTCGGGGATGCTCTTCTCAGCCATGCCCCCGACGCTACCCCGTGCCGACCCGTCGCAGATGGTCGCTGTGGGGGCGCTGACCCGTCGCAGATGGTCGCTGTGGGGGCGCTGACCCGTCGCAGATGGTCGGTGTGGGGGCGCTGACCCGTCGCAGATGGTCGGTGTGGGGGCGCTGACCCGTCGCAGATGGTCGGTGTGGGGGCGCTGACCCGTCGCAGATGGTCGGTGTGGGGGCGCTGACCCGTCGCAGATGGTCGGTGTGGGGGCGCTGACCCGTCGCAGATGGTGTCCTCATCGCGCGTATGTCGCCGTACGGCGCGCCGCCATCTGCGCCGGGTCGGCCGGCCTGATGCCGCCATCTGCGCCGGGTCGGCGGTCCGGCAGGATGGATCCATGACCGCAGCACGGCCGGAGAAGCCCGGGACGTACCGGCGCTCCGCCAACGGCATGGTCGGCGCGATGCTGGTCCTCGTGGTGCTGGTGGCCGGGTTCGTCGGGGTGCAGGCGCTCGGCCGCGACCACGACGTCGACCCGGTGAAGACCGTCGACTACCAGCCGCTGGCCGAGCAGGCACGGACGGCGGGGCCGCTGTTCGTGTTCACGCCCGACCCGATGCCCGACGGCTGGCGGGCGACGAGCGTGAGCTACACGCCGGGACGCGCGCCGGCCTGGCACCTCGGGATGCTCACCGACAAGGGCACGTACGTCGGCATCGAGGAGTCGCTGGCCACGGAGCGGGACGTGGTCGAGAAGTTCGTCGACCCGGACGCCGTGCGCGGCCGCGCGGTGCGGCTGCGCGGGCTGGACTGGCGGGAGTGGACCGACAGCGGAGGGGACTACGCGCTGGTCCTGAGCACGCGGAAGCAGACGGTCCTGGTGGGCGGCTCGGCCGGCGAGAAGGCCGTGCGCACGCTGGTCGGACGCTTGTCGCTGGGCAACCTCCGCGCCGGCAGTTAGTTCTCGACGTCGCCCTCGGCGCCCGCGATCGCGGCGTCGAGCTTCGTGCGGGCGCCGTCGAGCCAGGTCTGGCAGACCTGCGCGAGCTTCTCGCCCCGCTCCCACAGCGCGATCGACTCGGCGAGGCTGTCCCCGCCCTGCTCGAGGCGACGTACCACCTCGACCAGCTCGTCACGGGCCTCCTCGTACGAGAGCTCCTTGAGGGGGTCCTGCTCAGGCATCGTCGGTCCCTTCGGTCACGGTGCTGGTCACGGTGGCGCCGATCCGGCCGTCGGCCACGCGCACGTCGAGGACGTCGCCGGCCGTCACGGCCGCCGGGTCGGTGACGACGGCGCCGTCGGCGGTCTGCACGACCGCGTAGCCACGGCGCAGTGTCGAGAGCGGCGACAGGCTGCGCACCCGCGCCAGCCGGTGACCGAGCTCGTCGGTGGCCCGGTCGGGAAAG
>JADMIO010828331.1_pt1 | contig 17482 bp, 15 predicted proteins | sample 8958161 | NCBI WGS metagenome assembly JADMIO01 (sample SAMN16585339, study PRJNA669376) | soil metagenome | isolation source: Crop rotation soil | place: USA: Cullars Rotation, Alabama | collected 2011
TGTTCAAGTCCAACCTACAAACGAATCAGCCACTAACTTCTTAAATCCCACAAACGGCAGTGGGATTCGAAACTGTGAGAGCGATTGGGTAAGTAGGACTTGAACAATCAACAGACTGCCGCCGGATTTAAGAAGCTGCGTGGCTGATTCGTTTGTAGGTAGGACTTGAAGAATCCACAGACTGCCGTCGGTGGGATTTAAGAAGCTGCGTGGCTGATTCGTTTGTAGGTAGGACTTGAAGAATCCACAGACTGCCGTCGGTGGGATTTAAGAAGCTGCGTGGCTGATTCGTTTGTAGGTAGGACTTGAAGAATCCACAGACTGCCGTCGGTGGGATTTAAGAAGCTGCGTGGCTGATTCGTTTGTAGGTAGGACTTGAAGAATCCACAGACTGCCGTCGGTGGGATTTAAGAAGCTGCGTGGCTGATTCGTTTGTAGGTAGGACTTGAAGAATCCACAGACTGCCGTCGGTGGGATTTAAGAAGCTGCGTGGCTGATTCGTTTGTAGGTAGGACTTGAAGAATCCACAGACTGCCGTCGGTGGGATTCGAAACTGTGAGAGCGATTGGGTGGTAGGCAGGACTTGAAGAATCCACAGACTGCCGTCTGTGGGATTCGAAACAGTGAGAGCGATTGGGTGGTAGGCTGGACTTGAAGAATCCACAGACTGCCGTCGGTGGGATTTAAGAAGTTGGTTGGCTGATTCGTTTGTAGGTAGGACTTGAACAATCCACAGACTGCCGTCGGTGGGATTCGAAGTTTTAAGAGCGATCGTGACTGGTAGGCAGCACTTGAACAATCCACAGACTGCCGTCAGTGGTATTCAAAAAAGACTGTTGTTGGGATCTAACCCAACTTCAATTGCCCAGTCTCTTTGCGCTTGTTGAGTATCGTGTTGTCGATGAGGCGAGTTTTGCCGATGTAGGCGGCAACAGCGATAAGGATTGGTCTTTCATCGAGTCGATCTAAATGCTCCAACGTCTCAGCATCAACCACTGTTACATAGTCGACCCGAGCGCGCGGCTCCAACTCGATTGTCGATCGCACAAGTATTTCCAATCGACCAGCACTGCGCTCGCCTTCTTTGTAAGCAGTCTTCGCACGAGTTAGTGCCTGGTGGATCACGGCTGCTGATGCCTGTTCTTCCGGAGTTAGATAGAGGTTTCGAGAAGAGATTGCGAGACCAGAATCTTCACGCACCGTTGGCAAGATAACGATCTCAGTATCGAATGCGAGATCTTTTACCAGGCGTCGGATGATCAATGCTTGTTGAGCATCTTTCTGACCAAAGAAAGCGAAGTCAGGACGGATGGTGTTGAGTAATATCGTCACGACCGTGGCGACGCCTTTAAAGTGTCCGGGTCGCGATCCACCCTCGAGCTGTTCCGACAACCCTTCAACGTTCACATATGTCGCGTAACCTTTCGAATAAATCTCTTCAGGGGTTGGCGCAAAGATGTAGTCGACGTTGTAGTCGGTCAGCAAAGAAGTGTCCTTGGTGAGATTTCGAGGATACTTTTCAAAGTCTTCACCCGGTCCAAACTGAGTCGGGTTTACAAAAACTGAGACAATCACAATCTCGCACATCCGACGTGCTTCGCGTACAAGACTCAGGTGACCTTCATGAAGCGCACCCATGGTCGGCACCAACCCGATGGTCTTGTCGCGTTCGCGGCGAATTTTGCGCGCGACTGAACTCATGCGCTGACGTCGGTTGATGATTTCCATGATGGGTGGGTTGGTTTACGACTTCTCGGTTTTCAGATCTCTTGCAGGTATTCGAATATCCAGTTCTTCAGCGGCCTCAGTGGGAAGTCCATAAGATTCTTCCTCGGAAGGATACGTCCCATTGCGAACATCATCAGCATATCGCGTAACGGCATCCGTCATGACGTCACGCAGATTCGCGTACGGTCGGACGAACCGCGCTTGCTTGCCAAAAGACAGACCAAGCATGTCGTGTATTACTAAAACCTGGATGTCACAATGCGATCCCGCGCCGATGCCGATCGTGGGGATACGAACTGTTTCTGTGATCAGTTGAGCAATCTCGCGTGGCACCACTTCCAACACAATCGCAAATGCGCCGGCGTCTTCCAGTGCCTTGGCATCGTCGATGAGTTGACGAGCAGTTGCTGCCGTCTTGCCTTGAACTCGGTATGCACCCAGTTGATTAATTGACTGGGGAGTTAGACCGATGTGGCCCATCACACTAATCTCTTCATCGACAAGTCGCTTCACGAGTTGAACTCGCTTGTGGCCGCCCTCGAGTTTGATAGCTTCTGCGCCGCCTTCCTTAACGAGACGAAGCGCATTTCTAACTGCGTCGTCGTCGCCGGTATGGAACGTTCCATACGGCATGTCAGCCACCAACAACGCACGCTGCACTGCGCGACGCACTGCCTTCAAGTGGATCAGAATCTCATCCAGCGTCACCGGAACCGTGTTGCCATAACCCAGGACTACGTTCCCCAGGCTATCGCCAACCAGGATGATGTCGATCCCGGCTTCATCGACGATCCGGGCAGTTGGGTAATCGTAAGCAGTCAAACAAACCAGGCGTTCGCCTCTTTGCTTGCTGGAAAGCAACGATGGGGCGCTGACCTTTTCAGGCCGTTCAGGCTTTAGATAAGGCATTTCTTAGCTCTCTTTACACGATGGGTAATTGACTAGTGAACTGTCAGGAAGAGGAAAAGGTTTGCAATGTCCAAGGCTTGATAACAAGTGCCGGCATTATAACGGCAAACCGCGGAGGGGAAAAGGCAACGGTCAACTGCCATGGTTGGGCTTCCAAACTTTGACTTCAGATTCATCGACGCAATGATGTAGTAAGTCGGCAATTGTTTGGTGAAGTGTTGGATGTTCGAGAGTCGGGACCAGTTCATTTAACGGTACCAGAACGAAACGACGTAAGTGCATCCGCGGATGGGGTAGTTGTAGAAACTCTGTGTCACGTCGTTCGTCTTTATAGATCAACAGGTCGAGATCGATCGTACGTGGTCCCATGCGGACATCGCGAATTCGTCCGAGCGCGTATTCGATTCGTAACATCCGCGCCAGCAATTGCTCAGGCGAGGGAAGCGTAGAACCCCTTAACTCGGCAATCATGTTGAGGAACGATGGTTGGTCGGTGTATTCGACGGGCTGAGTTTCATAGACACTCGACAAACGAATAACATCGATGCCCGCAGCCAACAATCCGCGAACTGCGAGCAGCAAATTGCCGGCGCGATCACCAAGATTGGAGCCGAGGGAGACGTAAGCGTTTTGCAGCATTAAGGTAATGGTCAGTGGTCAGTGGTCAGTAGTAAGTTGTATGTAAGCGATGTGTCTGCAAAGCATGTTTCCGACGATCAGCCATGATTCTACTTGTCTTGGCTCCAAATGTTAGAACTATAATCGTTTTGAACCACTGACCACTGACCACTGACCACTGACCACTGACCACTGACCACTGACCACTGACCACAACAATGTCCCAACTACTTACACTCTTTTGGCTCAAGTCGCGATTGCTTCGTAACTCGTTGCGATCGTCAAAGGCCGTGGTGAACCAGGCCGCATCGATCTTTGGGATGTTGATCGGTTTGGTGATTGCCTTGGCGGTGGCAGTCGGGTTGGGCTTCGCTTCTTATTTCCTGAGCAAACCTGGAGCGCTGACAGAAGCGTTTCGCCGCGGTGCCTCGCGCGAAGGATTTCCAATCGAGTCGGCTGAATTCATCTTCTTTTCCATACTCGCGTTTCTTTACCTGATGTGGGCCACTGTGCCTTTGAGCATCGGGGGAGGAAAACAGTTCGACGCAGGAAAGATGTTGATCTACCCAATTTCGCTGCGGAAACTGTTTGCCCTCGATTTCTTGAGCGAGTTCACGGCCATCCAGTCGGTGTTCGCAATACCGGCCATTGTCGCCATGGGACTTGGCGCCGGTCTCGGCACCGGAGATCTTTTCAAAGGGCTGATTGCGGTAGTTCCCACGATTCTATTTGGCATGGCCTTGTCGAAATGGCTAACGACGACAGTGGGAACGTTAGTTCGACGTAAGCGCGCCCGAGGGGAAACTATTATTGCGCTCATAGGCGCCGTTGCAGGTATTGGTGGAGCACTCGCCGGACAGCTTGGTCCGATACTGCTTAAACATGCAGACTCATTGCGAGGGTTACGATGGACTCCTCCCGGTGCCGCAGCGTACTTGTTGGCCGTCCCCAACGATCCGATCGGATATGTGTTGTCCTTTCTAACGCTGTCGGTATACGCCATTGTCCTGATCATCTTCACGTACTGGATTGCTCGACGTTCAGCTTTAGGCCTCGGCGGTGAACGTAAACGCAAAGTGGTCGTCGAAGATGCTGAGGCACCGGGTTACGCTGGGTGGCAAATTCCATTTGTCTCGCCTCAACTCGCCGCCGTGATCGAAAAGGAACTTCGCTATGCGCTCCGCAACGCGCAGGTAAGGATGTTGGGATTGATGCCGCTCATCCTGATTGTGATCAGGTTGGTCCAGTCGCAACGGATCAAGCCCGGGAGATCGGGTGGTATCTCGAAAGAGTTTCTGACCTACGGTTCGGGGTTACTGGCAACAGGTGGAGTGATGTATGTGTTTCTGTTGTTGTCCGGCATGTCGTGCAATCTTTTTGCGTTTGAAGAAGGTGGCATGCGGACACTGATTCTTTCACCGATCGAACGTCGGAAGATCCTGATGGGAAAGAATCTGGTTGTTACACTCATCGCCGCAGTATTTTCGACTGTGTTGTTATTGATTAACGGCATCGTGTTTCGTGATCTTGCTCCGCAAACTCTCGCTTTTGCTTTTCTCAGCTTCATCGTGTTCGCCTCAATGATTGCGATTATTGGTAATTGGTTTTCAATTACATTTCCCAAAAAGATGCAATTCGGGAAACGGATGAATGTGTCCGGTTTAGCTGGTCTGCTATTGATACCTCTTTTGCTACTGATGGGTGTCCCGCCAAGTGTTGCAATGTTGGCTGGCTATTTCTGGGAAAGTTTTGTGGTCGAATTCGTTGTGTTGGCTGCGTGTGCTCTGTTCACTGTGATGCTTTACCTTTTGCTTATTGATTACCAGGGCCGATCACTCGCGCGACGTGAAGTCGACATACTTGAAGTGGTGAAGGAACGAAGTGATGGCGAGTTGGGTTGAGAATCTCGAATGTCGAATCTCGGATTGCGAATTCCGATTCTCTCGTCGCGAGCAGGTAGAGAAAATCAGATTCGCGATTCGCAATTCGAGATTCGCGATTCTGCCTGTGTTACACTCCACTTGTTCGATTTGAAATTCCAGCGATGTTGAGTCGTACTCACATCCGGGCGGGTTGAGTTAACGTGGAACACGTTCTCAAGAGCCCCGTCACTACACAAATGGCTCGCAGAAGATTTCGCAGCAACCAGCGTCACGAACCAACCACGGAGCGTTCCTTTCAGGAATACATCCTCTCCACCCCGGCACCGCAAACTTCCAGAACTGAAATACTGCGCCTCGTCAGAGGTGGTGAAGACACCTTTCTTGAACTAAAGGTCAAACTCTCCAATCCGGAAAAGATCGCACAGGAGATAGTCGCGCTCGCCAATACGGGTGGCGGAGTAATTATTTTTGGCGTCAACGATCAACTGCGCGTGGAAGGCGTCGACGATCCGGAAAGTGTGCAGGACGAGCTCGTAAGAATTTGCCGGGAAGAGGTTCAGCCTTCGATCGTTCCTTACATTGATCGGATTGCGCTGGACAACGGCAGACGGATTGTTGCACTGGATGTTGAAGGAAAGCGACGACCTTATCGCACTCGCGATGGCCGGTTCTATCTGCGTATTGGCGCTGAGAAACGCGAAGCGTCACGTGAAGAGCTTTCGTCACTTTTAGATGAGTCGCGACCGATTCGATTCGAGAGTGTTCCGACTCTTGGCGGTTCTATTTCCGACATCGACGAAGCTCACCTGTGGAGTTACCTGCGCGAGTTTGAAGGTGGTGCATTTGAAGAGGCGAACGCTGGCGGCTATCCAACGAGCGATGTGCTCGAAAGAGATCTGTTGTTGGCAACCAGCAATGGAGTCGACACAGTGCCGACGATTGCGGGCTTGCTGCTCTTTGGTCACGACGAGCGTGTGACGGAACTCTTACCGCGCGCGGCAGTCTTTGTGACAAGGTTTTCCGGAGACTCGTTGCAATCTCCTGTAGTTGAGAAGACTAAATTGAGCGGAAACCTGTTGTCGCTTTATGAGAGCACGTTGCGCTTCATCGGTCGTTATTGTGATCTGCACGACGTGAAACCCAAAGCGATGGCTGAAGACGTCGAACAATCTCCAGTTCCCGCGCGCGCAAACTACCATCGTGGAGTGGTAACTGAAGCGCTCACCAACATGCTGACACATCGCGACATGGCCCTACGCGATCAGCCAAGTCGAGTACACATATTCGACCACTCGTTGGAGTTCGTGAATTCACGTCGGAGTTCTGGTTTTACACCGGTAGCGCAGAAAGCAATTCGGTATGGCATTCCACAGGGACTCAATCCGCAACTGGCGGCGATCTTCAAGAGCCCGGCGTATGGTTTGAAGTTAACGCTTCGAGGCCTGCCGCAGTTGTTAAGAGAGTCGCGACGCTTCGCTAATCGCAAGGCTGAGATAGTGACGTTCAATGATGAATTTCGATTGCGACTTTACGGAGTGTAGGAATCAGTAGGCAGTGGCAGGAGCAGTAGGCAGGAGCAGGGGCCGGAGCAGGGGCAGTAAGCAGGAGCAGGAGCAGTAAGCAGGAAAAGCTACTAACAAATAAGGGCAGCGAGTTTGACTCGCTGCCCTTCAAGTTTTCGCGGAGCGCACTGCTTACTGCTCCTGCTCCTGCCGACTATCTTTTCGCGGAGCGCACTGCTTACTGCTCCTGCCTGCTGCCTACTGTCTTTTCAGTTGCCGCCTTGCTTCGCCGGCGTCGCTCCAGGTTTCGGTGAGTTGTAAAACTGTCTCGCCTGGATCACATACTCTTTGTCGTCGTATGTACCATCACCATCGATGTCGACTCTGACCGTGATCTTGTGTTGCTTGCCATCTGCAACTTCACCAGGGTTGAAGCCCAAACTGTACTGGCTTCGCAGTAGCGCATTGATGTTGCCGATCACTTTCGGCACTTCGCCATCGAACGTAACCGGGAAGTAGGCTCCGCCGGTTTCTTTAGCAAATGTTTGCAGGGTGTTGTCGGCCTGTAGCCAACTCATTCTTCCCGGGTCACCAAGCATTCCATCGAGTGCACCTAGCTGATCACCATACTTTTTCTTGAACAGGTTCGCAGTTCCAATGATGTAGACCGGGATACCGGAATTCTGCAGTACCTTGCGCGCTTCACCGTAATTGATCTTGCTGAAGGTATCGATGCCGGAAGCGATTAGGATCACTGCGCGACGGCGTCCTTGAACTGAAACTAATCCGGTGTAGTCAGACTTTTCAGTCTTGCTATCTTCGAGGACAACTGAGTCGCCACGGCCACCGACGAGCGTGAACTTCAGGGCGTCGAACAAGTTGGTTTCTCGAAACGCCGGCTGGTTTCTCAGTAACAGATTGATCACTGCGCCGATGCGACCCGGATCATTGGTAAAGTCAGTCAACGGAGTGGGACGAATATCAAAAGCCACAACGGTAGCGTAGTCGTCCGGTGGCTTGATGAACTGTTGAAGAAAAAGCGCAGCCGGTCGAATCACTTCATACGTGCCAGGCTCATAACCACCGTTGCCGTACAGTCCAAACGTTTCGGTCCATTTGCTGAATTCAACAACCATCGCAACGGTGATTGGTGCTTCGGGAGTTGAAAAGTTTGTGATGGTTGTTGGTTGACCGTCGACGAGAAGGCCAAAGTTTGGTTTCTTCAAACCGGCGACAATCTGTCCGCTCTTCTTGTGATAGACGACCGCATCAACGTTCACGACCTGTGTCGTAATAGAGAGTTTTTCGATGTCCTGGGGTTTGCTCGGTTGAATATCAGCCGGAACCGGCTCGTCAGTCTTTTCACCCGGCTTCGGAGTCTCACCAGGTCGCTTATTCTTTTTCTCGTTCGAGGTTGGCGGTTGTCGCCTCGACTGTGATCTGACCAGAATGACATTGCTTCCTGCCAAAAGCAGAGCGACGAGGAACAAACTGAAGAATGGATAACTGCGATGGTATTTCATAGTTGAGAACTCCCGGACGAAAGCGATTTCAGATTTCAAATTGCAGTTCAGATTTGCCACCAAAGACCTCGTGGAAATCCTGAAAAACTGCAATTTGAAATCTGAAATCTTAAATTCTCAGATGCGCTGCGACTAACCTACGTTTCCTATGGTCGGGTTCCGCTACCTGCCTCAGCCTCAATCACGATATCGTAGGTGCCTGTATTATCCGCCAAATCACCCTCATTTACACCAAGGAAAAGCACTCCATCCCGCTGAGCAACGAAATCTCGTCTCGGACCGATGAGGATGAAATCGTCGTTGTCGTCACCGATTACTGCAATTAGAGCCCCGGTTGCTTCATTCCGCATCAACTTGTCGTTATCTGGAATTGAGGCCACACCAGCCGGAGTGGAGAAACGTGACCTGCCAAGTGAAACCCGGCCAGAAGACGTGATCTTTAGTCGCTGACCCTTTCTCACAACCAATCCGCTGTTTGTCCAACCGTTGTTGGCATTGTCGGCCCGAACACTCACTTTGATTGTGAAGAACGTTGGAGCTGCGCTGGTCGTCGATGCCGGCTGCGGATCATTCTGCCGTGGGTTCGAGGTCGATGTGTCTGGTTGAGTGTTGGGTGCCGGCCGATTTGGCTGCAAAACGGGTACGTTGTTTTGCGCGCTTGAGTCGTCGGTCTGCGTCGAGTTATTCCCTGGCACTGCGTCAAACTCGATTGACTCGACGTCTTCGACATAGACAGTAGTTTGACCCCGTCGTCCTTTTGAATTGGCCCCGATCAGAATAGTGAACTGTTGGTCCTTGAATCCGATCACCTGCCCGCGGATAACGCTTCCATCTTTCAATCGAATGGTGTCGGCAAATGTTGGAACAACAAAAGAAGCGAGGAATGCGAAGGCGAGTAATAGGTGGCTGATTTTTTTCATCTTACTTCTCCCAGGGGCGTTTCGTTCACGAGGTTTAACAAGACTTGTGTGCTTTTGCAAGCGGGAGAGAGTGCCGGGCGTTTGATTCAGGAATGCCGGGAAAGGTTCGCGAGAACTTATTGAGTGGAGGATAATAACGGCGCGCTATCGGCAAAGAAAAAGGGCGACCCAGTTTTAAGTCGCCCTTAACTTTAGAAACTATTTGGCTGGGAGGCAGGGACTCGAACCCCGATAGCCAGATCCAGAGACTGGAGTCCTACCATTGGACGACCTCCCAGCAAGAGAGCCTTGAATTTACGAATCAGACCAAGAGTTGTCAACCAACGGCGAACTGATAAGGCCAAGAGCGAAGGGCAAGTGCTTTGCCCTTCGCCCTTTGCGCTTCACATCTCATCCACTTTACAAAACAAATACTTGAACTCAACGGCCCACAAGCGGCACAATGATCACGCAACGCGGCTTACCTGTTCCATTCGACAAACAATTTGCTCTAACAGTTACCACCGAGAATTACTCTCCGGAGACTCGATGTTCGACGCCAGTTCAAAACCCCCCGATCCGATACCCGAATCACCAGAGGAGCAACTCGTCTATTTTCGAAACCGACTCGATGAAGTAGCCGACTTAGTTGCTCGCATCCGGCATGAAATCAACAACCCACTCACAGGTGTTTTAGGGCAGGCCCAACTCTTATTGCGTGAAGATTTGAGTGAGCGTGCACGCAAACGCGCACAGACGATCGAAGAGTTAGCTATTCGAATTCGCGATATTGTTGCTCAGCTTCGCGAAGTGCAAAAACCAAACGCCGATACGAGATAGCAAAAGCTAAGGGCAAAGCGCCTGGCGCAAAGTTTTGAACTTTGCGTTTGGCACTTTGCCCTTTGCAGTAGACTTTCTTTAGTCTCCTTACGGATTCGTCTTCTGCTTGTCTTTGTCCTTGTCTTCCTTCTTACTCTTCTCGTCGACTTCTTCTTCAGTCTTCAAGCCAGTGACACCTTCAAGTGCAGTTAACATCCCACGATACTTTTCGTTCTTAACTTGAAGATTGACTCCCCCTTTTGTTCCGTCTTCTGTTTCGTAGGCAATGCCGACGAAGTTCCTTTTGTTCTTCTTGAGCATGCCGAGCAGAAAGAGCGGACTAACGATGGCGAGTGCCGCGTAGGTGCCAATCCGTCGACTCGCCTGATGACCATGGGTGATCACTTTGACGTTCTTCGGGTTGATCTTTAGTTCCTGGCCGTCTTTAAGTTTGAGTGAGATCACTTCCGAGGTGATGGTAATACTATTCTTCCAATCGTCGGGTTTTACGGTACTGGATAGTGAACCGCCGACGTAACGAACTTCAAACTGGTTGCCCTGGGCTAACACTGGTAAGGCAACCAATAAGATACATAAAAACACTGCGATGAGGTTCTTCATAGATTCTCCTGGGTGATAGTTGATAAAGCTGGGTCTTAAAACTGATGTTGAGAGTAAGGTCGACAAACAAACTCAGGCATGGCACGTGTGACACTTTTTCATTTGTCGCTTGGTGTCAATGTGTCTTGTTAATTGCCTTTTCGTCGTCCTCTATCTTTTTCTTAAGATACTTCGCCAGTTTCTCTGCAGAAGAACGAGGCCCACGGTTCGCACTCTCTCGATAAGAAGAGTCAGCATAAGCGACCACGTTCGTCTTCAAGTTAACTACTGAAATAGAAGCAAAGATATCGTCGCGATACTCGCCAAAGATCTTCTTCTCCCAACTCGCCTCGCGCATTTCCGCTGTGCCGGTGATCTCAAAATCGGCTTGCGAACGATCCGTGACCATAACGACTGGGACTTCCTTCTTTCGGATCGCCGCTGCCAGGTAGCTTTCAAAACGGCTCAACGCTCGTTTTGGATTAGGTGATGATATCGGTGCGATGTAAACCTTCGAGTTTCTCGGGATCACTTGAGCCGAGAAAGTGTCAGGAGCCACCGGTGGTGTTGAGGGTGGTTCATTTGTAGAGGTTCGGGAACGTTCCTGTGCGATCACGGCACATGAGACAAAAAGCATGACTGCCAAAGAAGCGAGACGGACCATTTTCAATCTCCTTACGGGAGAGTCGGGTTAGCTAGCTGTGCTACGGGAGAAAATGAAATTACAGCAAAGAAAGTAACGGAGATCTTGCGTCCTCAAATAGATCGACTTGAGATCTCAAATATGAGTTTAGGTGGCCGAATTTGGTTTTCAACTATCTTTCGGACCACTCTCTTGGACGTCGCATGATAGTGACCACCTCATCGCCGCCGAAAAAATGTGGACACGGAAGAGAATCCTTAAACACTCCGGCGCAGAGGAGAGTATGTACGAAGATAAAACCAACGGAGAGAGAGGATCGGACTACTGACTTCGCTTTAGATATTCTTAGACTGTTATCGTTTCTTCTTCAACCAGATAAGGTGATGTCACTAACGGTTTCTCATCTGTGTCTTCGGCAAGCACTGCTTGAATGATCGGTAAACTCAAACTGTGTTTGGTGGAGGTCAACGGTACAGGTTTTCCAGCTGCATAAACTTTGTGACGTCCGTGCTCTTCGTACCACTCGGCCAGGTTGGCGGTCTTGTGCATGTTCTCGATAATCTGACGCCAGCCAACTCCGGTGTTGTAAGCACAGAACGAAATCTCGCCTTCCTGGGTGCCGTAAGGAATCACGCACATCTCGGTGCGACGGAAGTCGTAGTTGAAAAGATCCTGGAACCACATTCCCTCAACACACAGCACTCTCCACTTGTCCGCATCGTTTGAATTCTGAGTCTTCATGCGATCATTACGATCCGAACTCGAGCTTGTCGACGATGGTTTGAAGAGGTTTACGATCTGTGAGATTGGAAAACCTTCAGGCGCGAGCTCAGCGTCGTAGTTCCGCATGATTGCCATGCCCAGCTGAGCATACGAAAGTTTCTTGCCACGAGCCGTGTCGGTTATCACGGCGACGTCTTTCATGAACTGCTCGTAGTTGAAGAAGTCGAACAACGACTTGAACTCGCCCGTGTGACGATTGACTACCATCAACGTAAAGATGCCGCAGTTTGGATGGCAATTACATGACGACCAACCCCAGGGCGCGTCGGCCCCCTGCAGCATGTCCATCACACTGGTAAATGCTGAATAGGACGACAGCGGGAACCAGTCGCGCAGCGGTTGAAGTCTGTCACCAAGCTGGTTCTTTAGATCATGAGTCATTCCGGCCAAGGTGTAGCGCCACTTCTTGCGCATGTCATCTGAGATGTCTTCGTCACGGCCGGTGAAGGAGACTGGCTGGAACGCGATGGTCTGAATCTTGTCGATATTTTTTGCGGCAAACTCGACGATCTCGCCGATTCCGTCATTGTTGATACTGTTGACGATTGTCACAACCAGCGTGACCTTGATACCAACAGCGGCGAGGTTCTCAATCGCTTTTAACTTCACGTCAAACAAGTTGCCGACGCCGCGATGCTTGTTCTTCTCTTCGCTGACGCCGTCGAACTGTAAATAGACACCGTGTTGTCCCGCTGCCTTTGCGGCTTTGCAGAACTCAATGTCTTCGGCGAAACGGATTCCGTTAGTTGCTGCGAGTATTCGGTAGAAACCAATCTTCTTCGCATACTCAACAGCTTCGAGATAGTAAGGCGAGAGTGTCGGTTCACCGCCGGAGAAAAGAATAATTACTTGTCTTTTCGGTTTGAACGACACGGCGCGATCGAGAATGGCTTTGGTGTCTTCAAACGTTGGCTCGTGTACGTAGCCAACCTGATTTGCATCCATGAAGCACGGATTGCACATCATGTTGCAACGGTTGGTCAGGTCCACTGTAAGAACGGCGCCACGTCCAAACTTGATATTGGAGGTCCCGTGTTTGTGAATCTCTTTGTCTTCTGCTGCACGGAAGTCGCGACCGAAGAATAGCGATTCAATCCTCTCGAGAAACGCCGGATCCGTCGACATTACATCTTCAAACTCGCCATGCTTCGGACAATTCTTACGCATGACAACTTGCCCATCCGACTCGAGTATCTGGGCTTTGATTTCACCCGGATGTTCGTGCATCAAGGTCTCGAGAGGTACGGCGCCACTGATAACAGCGTTGCGAACTTCCTTTACACAGGTTGGACAGAGACTGTCGGTTTCTCTTGGAAAGCCAAGCGGAGGAGCCGAGCGTTCGTATGATTTGAGGAGTGGACCGGGTGCCCAGTTTGGCCGGATTGCTTCACCTTCCGGTAATCGTTGGTTAACTGACTGGAATGCTTTCCAGGCAACATCCGAAAGACCCGAGATAAGCTTTGAGCCTTTCACGCCGCCAAGCTTGCCCTTATCAGATTCACCTCTTCGAAACTGGTCACTAAACAAAGTTCTGTCTCCTGTTGCCGTCTAATAACGACGCGCGCTTCCGCATTAAACAAACTATTACTTAAAAAAGCCGCCCTGATCGGACCAAGTATGATGCGGCCGAGTCATGATAGTTGTCCTACTTAAGTGTTGGCAAGCGGAAAAGCCCCAGAAAAGTTGAGAGTTTGTTGAGGTTTGAGGTGAAAAATCTTCACCACAGGAGTGTTTTACATCACTTATTTGCAGGTCGGGAAGGCGGACCGTGTCCCCGTTCCCGAGGTTTAGGCAACTTGGTCTGCCGTGACAGGGTCCGCCTTACCGACCTGCAAATTTGATAACATCCCGCAACTTTATGCAGATTCACCAAACTGCGGTAGTTGATTCCAGTGCGAAATTGGGCGCAAACGTGCGAATTGGCCCCTTCGTGGTGATTGAGTCCGACGTTGAGATCGGCAACGACTGTGAGGTCGGCGCCCACGCGGTTATCAAAAGCTTTACTCGACTCGGCGCTCGTAATCGCGTCTTCGAACATGCTGTACTGGGTGGTGAACCGCAGGACGTCAAATTCAAAGGCGAGAAAAGTTTCCTTCAAATCGGGGACGACAATCTCATCCGGGAATTCTGTACCTTCCACAGGGCTAGCGGTGAAGGGGCAGTCACCAGAATCGGTTCACGCAACTTCTTTATGGTCGGCATTCACATCGCCCACAATTGTGAAATCGGTGACGACAACATCTTCGCTAACGAAGTTGCACTGGCTGGTCATATCGTCGTGGAGGATCACGTGTTTCTTTCAAACAACGTGGGCGCCCATCAGTTCGTTCGCTTCGGTCGCTATTCGATGGTTGGGGGTAAGTCGAAGATCGTCCAGGACGTTTTGCCATTCTTTACAACCGACGGAAACCCACCGAGAGTTCGAGGTTTGAATTCGGTGGGATTGAGGCGGGCAAACTTCTCACCCGATAGCAGAGAAGCACTAAAGACTGCTTACCGATTGCTCTTCAGATCTTCGCTGCCACTTGAAGAAGCTCTGGGAGAGGTCGAGCACTTAGAGAATGAGCACGTGTCGCATCTAGTTTCGTTTATCCGCGCATCCAAGAGAGGCTTTACCCGCGCTATAAAAGATCGAAATCGTGAGGAGTCCGATGAGACCTAGACTTGCGACGCTGTTTGTAACGGTGTTCGTTTTACAGTTAACCGTTACCTTTGCTCAGCAACCGGTTCCACCTCAGAACATTGAGACCGGAGTTACCGATAAGGTTATTACGATCGGAACCTTGGTCCCGGCGAAAGGTGTTCTTTCTTCGATGGGTGCGGTCGTCAAATCTCTTGTCGTGGCGTATTGCGAAGAACTCAATTCAAAGGGCGGAATCAATGGTCGCAAGTTTGAGGTGAAGTTTGTCGAAACTGGAAGTACTCCGGCGGAAACCAAAGCCAACGTCGAACGGATGATTCGAGAGAGTCACATTTTTGCCCTCCTGTCTCCAATCACTGCGGGCGCCGACAAAGAAATACTTGCAGTGACCAGGGAGCAAGGTATTCCGATGATTGGTCCGCTCACTCTCTACCCTGATCTCTCGCCACCCCTCAATCGACAAACGTTCTACGTTTTGTCGGGACTTGAAACGCAGGCTCGCGCATTTGTTGATTTCGCACAAAGAAACGACGCGATGAAAGGCAAGGGGGTCGGAATTGTCTCGACAGGTGGCGAGCGCGACGCTCCAGTTGTTAATGCCATTCAAGAGCAACTAAAGAAGCGCGGAGCAGTTGCAGGAACAATTTATCCGATCACTTCAGCAAAGACTGACGGGCCGCAATTCGTCAAACAGGTCAGCATGGGAAAGAACGATCTGATTTTTTTCCTTGGCTCACAGGACGACGCGATCCTCTTTCTGAAAGAAGCGGCGCGGATTCTGTGGTACCCACACATCTACCTGGCCGGTGGAGGAGGCAACGCCATTCTTGACTTGCCAATCGGTTTTGACGAAAAGGTTTTTCTCGCATTCTCAACAGCACCTGTCGATCAAACAGAATTTGGCGTTAGCATGTTTAGCGAGCTGACCAGCAAATACAAGATTGAGCCGAACAATCGAGCTTCGCAGCTCATAGCGTTGGCAGCAGCACAAATTTTTGCTGAAGGAATTACGCGGGCAGGTAAGAACCTTACTCGCGAATCGTTGATTCAATCGCTCGAAACGTTGTCTAACTTCACTACCGGGCTAACTCAGCCAATCAGCTACAGTCCGACACGTCGTATCGGTGCGCAAGGCGCCTACATCATCAAGCTCGATCTAAAAGCACGGAATCTTGCATTAGCTTCTGATTGGCTTCCGGTGAACTGAAAATGACAAATCCTGAAAAACTCTCGGTCAACGACCTTGCGCAGCTCGCGAGTGGTCAGGTGACAGGTGCCGGCTCCACGCAGATTGAACGAATAGCGAATCTTGAGAACGCTGTTGAAGGCGATATTGCCTATGTCGACAACGAAAAGTTTTTTGCGACTGCGGTTAACTGCAAAGCTTCGTGTTTGATTGTTCCGAACGGCACTGAGTCACAGTTTGAAACTCCAGCACGAATTGAAGTCTCCAATCCCAAACTCGCGTTCTCAATCATTGCCGCGGCTCTTCATCCACCAAAACGACGCGAACCGGGAATTGATTCGACAGCTGTTATCTCACCGACTGCTGATATCGCCTTGACGTCTTACATTGGCCCACACGTTTCAATCGGCGACTATTCTCACGTTGGTTCTTCTACGAGAATCGAAGCAGGAGTGATCATTGGAGATAACGTTGCCATTGGTTCGGGTTGTGTGATTCAGCCAAACGTCGTTCTTTACGATGGCATATCGATTGGAGACAACGTCATCCTGCACGCAGGCGTTTGTATCGGTGCGGATGGCTTTGGATATGTACGAAGTCAGATGGGCTATCACAAGTTTCCACAGATCGGAACTGTAACAATAGAAGACGACGTCGAGCTTGGTGCGCACACTTGTGTAGATCGCGCAGCGTTGGGTCGAACTCGAATCGGTCGGGGAACGAAACTCGACAACATGGTCCACGTCGGTCATAACTGCGACATTGGTGAACGGGTTGTGATTGCGGCGCAGACAGGGATCAGTGGCAGCGTTGTGATAGAAGACGACGCGGTGATTGGTGGCCAGGTTGGTTTTGGTGATCACACACGGGTTATGAGTGGCGCAATCATCGGTTCGAAGGCGGGCATTCTGCCTGGCAAGATTGTGCGACCTGGTGTGTGGTGGGGAATTCCTGTTCAACCGCTCGACGAGTACAAACGATTGAACGCTCATCTTGGTCGGCTGCCGCACATGAGAGACGAAATCAAAGAGCTCAAGCGAACCGTTGCCGATTTGCAAGCGCAGATCACAAAACTATCTGAAAAATAATTGGACGAACAAACCCGATGCAGATCATCTCGCAGCTCCTTTCATTAACTCTTGCCTTAACGATTCAAACAGCCGCCCCAGCGAAAATTTCTAAAGTTTGTTTTTCACGAGGTGGTTTCATCTACGTCAAAGACATGAGTTCGGGCGTTGAAAAGCGAGTCGCCAAAGGAACGTACCCGAGTATTTCACCAGACGGTACCAGGGTCGCTTATTCCGTCGATGGAGCCACGCGCGCAGGAGACATGACGCGCGAGATTAGAGTAGTCGACCTGGCAACCGGGCGCGTCGCCGAGTTTGAGTCCTTGAAACGTTATCTCTGTTACGGGACTGTTTGGTCCCCTGACTCAACTAAAATTGCCTTTGGACTTTTCAAAGACAGTAAGTGGCATGCTGTTGTGCTTGATGTGAAGAGCAGCGATTGGAAAATTCTGACTGAGAAGGTGAACACAAGCACCGGTGTTTCTTCCACAACATGGAGCGCCGACAGTAAGTCGATTCTTACGCAGGACCTCGACAACGTTTATCAGATCAGTTTGACGGGTGGACTACAGAGGAAGTTTGGAGTGTCGGAACTTGTTGACGACATCAGCTACGTGTCGAGCTCACTTTCCAGCACATTGGGATCCTAAGCTTAGAATTCCACGTGGACAAGTTGTCGCG
>JADMIO010828332.1_pt1 | contig 17482 bp, 19 predicted proteins | sample 8958161 | NCBI WGS metagenome assembly JADMIO01 (sample SAMN16585339, study PRJNA669376) | soil metagenome | isolation source: Crop rotation soil | place: USA: Cullars Rotation, Alabama | collected 2011
GCCTGGCCGGCACCAGTCGGGTGCGCTTCCGCCGCGGCCAGCGCTGGGAGGCGGCCCGCGCGCGCAGCCTGACCACCGAGGGCGTGTACCTGGCGACCGGCACGCCGCCGCGCCGCGGCTCGGTGGTCGACATCGACATCACGATGGCCACCGCCGCCGTGCAGCTGCGCGGCCTGGTCCTGCACGTGACGCCCAAGGACGTGGCCGCGGCCATCGGCGCCCGCGGCTTCGGCGTGCGCTTCACCCACGTCACGCCCGAGGAGCGGGTCTCGCTGAACGGCCTGGTCGCCGCCGCCAAGGACGGCGAGCTGTGCTCGCCCGCGCTGCTGCCGCGCCGGCGCGAGATGCGCTACCCGGTCCAGTGGCCGGTCTCGCTGTCGAGCGGCCGCACCTCGGTGGCGCTGTCGGCGCTCGACGTGTCGCAGCGCGGGATCTTCCTGGCCGACGCCCACGCGCCCGAGCACGCGCCGGTGCGCGTCACCATCCCGCTCGAAGACCCGCTGCGCGTGGTCGAGGCCACCGCGCGGATCGCCCGCTCGGTGCCCGACACGGTGGCGCGCGCGCGCGGCTCGCGGCCCGGCCTCGGGCTCGAGGTCATCAGCTTCGCGCCCGGCAGCGAGCGCCGCTTCGCCCAGTTCGTGGAGCGCGTGGCCCAGCGCTCCGAGCGCGTGGTCCTGGTGGCGGCCGCGCCCGAACGCATCCTCGAGCTGGCCACCACGCTGTCGTCGTCGGGCTACGAGGTCTACATCGCGTCCGACTGGCCCAGCGTGCTGGCCCAGATCGGCGAGCGCTCGCGCACCCCCGATCTCGTCGTGCTCGACAAGTCGATGCGCGAGGGCCTCGAGGTGGCCGGGCCCGAGGGCCTGCTCCGCAACAACGCCATGCGCACCCTGACGCTCGACGGCGAATCCGGCCCCGACGCCCGCTCGCGCGTGGACGACGTCCTCTTGCTCAACTAGCCGCGCAGGCCCGCGACGGCCGCGCCGATCAAGCCGGCCTGCGGGTTGGTCACGACGCGCACCGGGACCTGCTCGAGCACCGCCGACAGGCGGCCCTTGGCCGCGAAGGCGCGCTGGAACGGGCCGTCCGCCTCGCGCAGGCGCGCCAGGTTGCGCGGCGCGATCCCGCCGCACAGGTAGACACCGCCGCCGGCCAGCACCTTGAGGCCGAGGTTGCCGGCCTCCTGGCCGTAGATCGTGAAGAACAGGTCGAGGGCGGCGTCGCTCAGCCGGTCCTCGTGGGCCAGCGCGAAGCGGCTGATGGCCGCGGCGGCGTCACCTTGCTGCAGCGCCTCGGCCACGTGCGGCTGCTCGGGCGCGAACCCGCGATCGCGCATGAACCCGTACAGCGCCACCAGGCCGGCGCCCGACAGGATCCGCTCGTACGAGACGTGCACGGGGCCTGCGCCGGGCGAGGCAGCGGCGCCTGGCGAGATGCGCTCGCGCAGCCATCGCAGGAGCTCGATCTGCAGCTCGTCGGCGGGGCCGAACTCGACATGCCCGCCCTCCGACGACAGCACCTGATAACGGCCCGCGGCGTGCACGAGAAAGGCCTCGCCCAGCCCGGTGCCGGCGCCCAGGACGGCGATGGGTCCGCCCGGCACCGGCGCGCCCGGCCGCACCTCGACCCAGTCGTCCGGGCGGAACGCGGTCACGGCCAGCGCCTGGGCGTAGAAGTCGTTGACCAGGAGCACCCGCTCGAGCCGAAGCTCGGTCTCGAGCTCGTGCGCGTCGATCAGCCAGGGCAGGTTGGTGGTCCGGATCCGCCCGTCCACCACCGGGCCGGCGACCGCGAAGCACGCCTGCGTGGCCTGGGCGCCGGTCTCGGCGACGAAGCGCCGCGCCACCTCGTGGAAGCTCGCGAACCGGTGGCTCTCGTACTGACGCGCCGGGCTGACCCGGCCGGCACCGTCGGCCAGCGCCAGCCGCGCGTGCGTGCCCCCGATGTCGCCCACGATCATCATAGCGTCTGGGTGAGCGCGCTCGCCGCCTTGCCGTCGAGCAGCCAGGTCACGTCGGCCGAGCCGCGCGCGGCCAGCGCGGCCGGCAGCTGGCTGCGCGGATTCTCCAGGACCTCGCGCACGGCGGCCGCCTTGTCTTCACCCATGACGATGAAGCATAGCGAGCGCGCCGCGTGGAGCACAGGCATCGTGAGGGTCAGCCGGCGCGGCGGCGGCTTGGGCGAGTCGGTCACCGGCGCGCACGAGCGGCGCGTCTCCTCGAGCAGCCGATGGCCCGGGAACAGCGAGCAAACGTGGCCGTCGGGACCCATCCCGAGGTGCACGAGGTCGAGCACCGGAGTGGCCCCGAGCACGCGCTGGAGCTCGGCCTCGTAGTCGTCGGCCGCGGCCGCGAGATCGGCGGCCTCGCCGCGCATGCGGTGCACGTTCTTGCTGGAGATGCGGATGCCGTCGAGCAGCGTCGCCTTGGCCAGCGCGTAGTTGGAGTCGGGGTGGTCGGGCGGGACCGCGCGCTCGTCGCCGAAGAACAGGTGGATCTGCTCCCAGCGCAGCTTGTCCTCCGCGATCCGCGGATACACGGCCTTGGCCGCCGAGCCGCCGGTCAGCGCGCACGAGAAGCGCCCGTGCTCGGCGATCGCCTGGTCGAAGGCCTGGCGAAAACGCTTGGCGGCCGCCGTGGTCAGCGTCGCGACGTCGGAGAAGACGTGGATCATCGCGACAGCTCGGCGGCCCGCTCCAGCGCGAGCCGGAACAGGGGGTCGCGGCCGCGCGTCCCCAGCGCCGCCACCAGGAGCTCCGGATCGCTCCGCTCGGGGGAGGCCACGACCCGATCGGGCAGGCCGGTGCCCTTGAGCGTGATCACCTCGGGCCCGAGGTCGGTGATCGAGAAGCGCTCGCCGCGGTCGGTCTCGATGGCGATCTCGAAGATGCCGTCGCGGCCGGCGTCGCCGTCCTTGACCTCGATCTCGAGCTTGACCTCACCGCCCGGGCGCGCGGCGGTCCAGGCGCCGGCCTTGTTGGCGACCGGCCGGGCCTTGCCCCACTCGAGGCGCGCCGCCAGCCAGCCGAGGAGCAGCTGTGAGGTGGCCGCGCCCAGCCGCGAGCACTCGAGCCTGATCGAGCGCACGCGTCCCAGCGGCTCGGCCCCGACCGGCCGGTCGAAGAAGCTGGCCAGGAGCACCCGGAACGGCGCCAGCCGCTGCCAGCCGAGGTCGGCCAGCGGCACCGAGCGCGCGATCTCGCACAGCTTGGCCACCTCGATGAGGTCGCCGCGGCTGCCCAGATCCCCGGTGTCGATGATGAAGCGGTCGGCCCCGCCGAGCAGCGGGCGCACCAGCGCCAGATCGTGCGGCGGCGGCCCCATCCACAGCAGCGCGACCGGCACGTCGGGCACCGCCAGCGCGCTCACCAGCGGCGGCACGTGCACGTGCCCGGGGCCGCGCGCGACCACCGTGATCTCCTCCGAGCACAGGAGCTTGCCGCCGCCCGGCGCGATCTGGCAGTTGGCGCTGATCCAGGCCTCGAGCTCGCGGCCCTCGCCCGCGGGCAGGAGCTCGAGCACGAGCGCCCGCACCGGCACGACCGGCGCGATGGCGTCGACCAGCTTGCGGCCGCGCTCGAGCTCCTCGTCGCTCCCGGTCCGGACCACGACGTTCCACAGGCAGGCCCGCACCAGGGACTTGTCGCCCGAGCCGTCGGCGCCCTCGCGCCACAGCGCGTCGAGCGCCCGCTCGATGGCCGCGACATCGACCCCGATGGCGGCGCCGCGGCGGAACTGCTCGAGCTCGCTGCCGACCTCGCTCACGGCCGCCTCCACTTGCGGCCGTCCCGCGCCAGGAGCTCGTCGGCCTCGGGCGGCCCCCAGGTGCCGGCCTCGTAGCTCGGGATGGGCTGGCTGCCCTCGGCGCGCCAGGCATCATGGATACGCTGGATCCAGGTCCACGACGCCTCGACCTCGTCGCCGCGCGTGAACAGCGACGGATCGCCGAGCATGCAGTCGAGCAGGAGGCGCTCGTAGGCCTCGGGCGGCTCGGTCCCGAACGAGCTGCCGTAGCGGAACTCCATGTTCACAGGATGGATCGCCATGGTCGGACCGGGGACCTTGGACCCGAACTTGAGCGAGATCCCCTCGTCGGGCTGGATCCGGATGGCCAGGACGTTGTTCTCGCCCAGCTCCTCGGCGCCGCCGTTCTGGTTGAACAGCCGGAGCGGGGCCTTCTTGAAGATGAGCGCGACCTCGGTGACCTTCTTGGGCATGGCCTTGCCGGCGCGCAGGTAGAACGGCACGTCAGCCCAGCGCCAGTCGTCGATGAAGAACTTGAGCGCCACGTAGGTCTCGGTCACCGAGTCCTTCGCGACCTCCTTCTCGTCGTGGTAGGCGCCGACGCGCTTGCCCCCGACCGAGCCGGCCGAGTACTGCCCGCGCACGACGAAGTCGCGCATCTTGCCCTTGGGGACCGGCCGCAGCGCCTTCAGGACCTTGAGCTTCTCGTCGCGCAGATCGTCGGCGCTCATCGCGACCGGCGGCTCCATCGCGGTCAGGCACACGATCTGGAACAGGTGGTTCTGCACCATGTCGCGCAGGATCCCGGCGTGGTCGAAGTAGTTGCCGCGCCCCTCGATCCCGATGGCCTCGGCGCCCGTGATCTGCACGTGATCGATGTACTTGGAGTTCCACAAGGGCTCGAAGATGCCGTTGGCGAAGCGGAACGCCATCAGGTTCTGGACGGTCTCCTTGCCGAGGTAGTGATCGATGCGATAGATCTGCCGCTCGCTGGCGACCTGCAGCACCTCGCGGTTCAGCTTGCGGGCGCTCTCGAGGTCGGTCCCGAACGGCTTCTCGATGACGATGCGCGCGAACGGCCGCTCGTCGTCGCCGGTCGGCTTGACCAGCTCGGCGGCCTTCAGGTTCTCGAGGATGGTCGCGAAGTTGTCGGGCGGCGTCGACAGATAGAAGATGTGGTTGCCCGGCACGCCGCGCGCCTTGTCGATCTCGGCCAGCCGGACCTTCAGGCGCTGGTAGGCCGTGACGTCGTCGAAGTTGCCCTGGTGGTACGAGATCCCCTCCGAGAAGCTGTGCCAGAAGGCCGCGTCCTCCTCGGGGTTGGGCGGGCGCTTGCGGGCGTACTTGAGCACGCCCTCGCGCATCTGCCCGCGGAACTCGTCGTCGCTGATGGGCCGGCGCGCATAGCCCACGATCGCGAAGCTGGGCGGCAAGAGGCGCTCGCGCGCCAGGCTGTACAGCGCGGGCACCAGCTTGCGCTTGGTGAGGTCGCCCGACGCGCCGAAGATGACGATGCTGCACGGCTCGGGCATGCGCTCGCCGACCAGGCCTTCGCGCAGCGGATTGTCGAGGATCGCGGTCATCGGGCCTCCTGGGGCAGCTGAGGGGCGCGGGCCGGCGCGGCCGCGCGTGCCGGCGGCGGCTCGAGCTCGACCGTGAAGTCGGTGCCCTCCCAGCGCCCGGCGTCGGTCCAGTAGAAGGTGAAGACGAGCGGCGCGCGGGCGCCCGGCGCGGTCGGCAGGTCGACATAGTGGCTGTGCAGGCGCGCGGTCGAGTCGAGGTCGCGCGCCGTGGCCCAGCCGTCCCCGGTCACGTGCAGCCGGAACGGCGACTCGCACAGGACGCGCAGGGTCTTGCCGCCCTCGATCCGGCTGACCCGGCGGTTCCACTTCCAGACCTCGAGATCGTGGCGCCCCTTGCGCCCGAGGTAGCGCTCGGCCACCGGCGGGATCAGGTCGAACACCGCGCCGTCGCGCCGCGAGCGCAGGAGCTTGATGTACTCGGCGTGCGCCCACATGAGCGGCATGGCGGCCCCGGTGGGCTTGCCGCGGAACAGGAACTGGCGCGGGCGGTCGGCGTCGTCCCACACCTGCTCGGGCAGGAGGCCGATCTCGGACGCCACCGTCTCGAGCGTGCGCAGGTACGGCGTGATGTCGCGGCCGGCCGCCAGCTCGTAGTGCGCGCGCTCGCCGCCGAGCAGCGGCCAGGGCCGGCCCACGCCGTGGCCCTTGAACGGCTCGCCGAGGGCGCTCTCGCCGTAGCCGTCATGGTTGTAGCGCCGCCACACCGGCCCGGCCGGCGTCTCGGCCCGGAGGTGCGCGTCGACCACCCGCAACGAGTCCTCGAACAGCGGATCGCCCGCGCGCCGGATGCCGTAGCGCACGAGCTCGAGGAACCCGGCGTCGATGACGTCCTTGGCCGGCCACTCCCACCGCTCGCCCGGCGGCACGTTCTTGACGCCCAGAATCCCCAGGTTGGGATCCTCGGCGCAGCGGGTCGACGTCGGATCGACGGGGTGGATGCGGATGAAGTGGCGCGGCACGCCGGCGTGCAGGGTGCCCTGCGTCGTCACCGTCCAGCCCTCGACGTGCGACTCCAGGAAGTCGGCGTGGTCGAGGATGAAGTGCGCGGTCTCGAGGTCGCCGCGCTCGAGCGCGAACTCGGCGGCGCACACCAGGCCGGCGATGTTGGCCGCCAGCGTGGACGGCGAGTACCCCGAGTTCTCCTCCCAGCGCTCCTGCATCGTGAACGGGCCCTGGTTGATCACGTAGGCCGCGGCCTTGAGCACCATGTCGTAGGGGTCGAAGTTGCCGAGCGCCTGCAGCCGGTGCAGCCGCCAGGCCAGCACGATCGGGAACGACACCTCGTCGAGCTGGATGCCGCGCCAGTACGGCCGCCCGTCGATCCAGAAGTTCTGGTAGAAGCCGCCGTCCGGCCGCTGCGTGCACGCCAGGTAGATCAGCGAACGCAGCGGCGTGGTGACGTCGTCGGAGGCCAGGAGCGCGCTCGACGAGTTGCACATGTCGCGCGTCCACACCAGGTGATAGCCGCCGAGATCCTCGTCGCCCTTGGCCTCGCCCCACGGGATCGACGTCGACGCGATCAGCGCGCCCGGATAGCTCTTGTCCTCGTGCGCCAGGAGCAGCGCGTGGCTGGTGCGGTACAGCTTGCCGCCGTCGAGCGACTGCTCCTCGAGCGGCAGGATCCCGGTCGCGGCGCGCTGCCACTGGCGGATGAAGCGCGGCCGGTGGTCGGAGTTGTAGCGCGTGCCCAGCGACTGCGAGAGCGTCGACGCCGCGCGGTGATCGCTGTCGCCGAACGCGATCCCCAGCGTGAACTCGCGCTTCTTCGACACGTCGATCTCGGCCATCAGCGCGATGTTGCCCCTGGGCGCCTCCGAGAACTCCCACTCCATGCGCTTGTGCGCCATCAGGTCCTGCCAGCCGTCGGAGAAGCCGACGTAGCCGACCGAGCGCTTGAGCAGCGGCGCGTTGGCGCCGATCATGAGCCAGGTGCCGTCGTCCTCGTCGACCGCCGCCAGGACCGGCCGCCCGGCGTAGTCCTTGACGTAGCCCGAGTCGGCCGCGCCGTCGCCGCCGAGGTGCGGCGCCGCCAGCACGTACAGGTGCAGGCCGGCCAGGAAGTCCTCGCTGCCGCGCGGCCCCGCCTCGAGCCGCACGCGCACCAGCACGACCGCGGCGTGGGGATCCGCGATGATCTCCTTGACCACCCGATAGCGCCCGTCGGGATCGCTGTTGGTGACGACGAAGCCGAGCGCGTCGGGATGGACTTTTTCCATCGTGTGCGTGAGGTGGCGCTTCTCGTCGTGCACGAAGCTGTGGCCGTCCGACACCAGGAACCCGATGTCGCGGGTCTGCGGCATGTCGATGGTCGGGTAGTAGATCTCGGTCAGGACGCCGCGCGCGACCGTGTACCAGACGGTGCTGCCCTCGCTGTAGGCGGTGCCGACACCGTCCTTGGCGCCGCGCGTCCAGCGGGGTTCGATGCCCGGCGCGCCAAAGGCACGCCCGCGAGTGTCCTGTGCCACGACGTCCTCCCCATCAGCGGATGTCCCACCGTCGCAGATCCGGCGGGCGCGTCAGCGTAGCACACCGCCTCGGGGCTCCCACGGGTTCCCTTCGGGCCCGGGCCTTGCTAGGGTGCGCGCCATGAAGACCCGAATCTCGGCCCTGGTGCTGGTGTGCGCCGCCGCGTGCGGCGGTTCCAAGAGCAAGGCCCCGGTGGCCGTTGCCAAGCCGACGCCGGTGCCCGCGCCGAGCCCCACGCCGGCGCCCACGCCCACGCCGATCCCGACGCCGCCGCCGGTCGAGAGCATCCAGAGCACGCTCGACGCCGTCGGCCTCGACCCCAGCGCGCTCGACAAGAGCGTCGACCCCTGCACGGATTTCTATCAGTTCGCGTGCGGAGGCTGGCTGGCCAAGACCGAAATCCCGGCCGACAAGTCGTCCTGGTTCCGCAGCTTCTCCGAGATCGACGAGCGCAACACGGCCGACCTCAAGGGCATCCTGGAGGCCGCCCAGTCCGACAAGACGGGCGACCCGGTGATGAAGAAGATCGGCGCGTTCTACGGCGCGTGCATGGACATGCCCACGCGCAACAAGCTGGGCGCCAAGCCGATCGCCGGGCTCGAGAAGGTCATCGCCAAGGTCAAGGATCCGGCGTCGCTGGCGGCCGCCGTCATGCAGCTGCACCGCCAGAAGATCTGGGTGCTGTTCGACATCATCCCCACGCTCGACTTCAAGGACGCCACCCACATGATCGCCGACATCGGCCAGGACGGACTCGGCCTGCCCGATCGCGACAACTACCTCGCGGACGACGAGAACTCGAAGAAGATGCGCGAGGCGTACAGCGCGTACATCGAGGACGTCCTGACCCTCGACGGCGTCAAGCCGGCGGCGGCCAAGCAGGCGGCCGTGGACATCATGGCGCTCGAGACCGACCTCGCCAAGGTCTCGAAGACCCGCGTCGAGCTGCGCGACCCGGTGACGCTGTACAACAAGCTCGACCGCACCGGCCTCATCAAGAGCGCGCCCGCCTTCCCGTGGGACGCCTACTTCAAGGGCATCAATCACCCGGCGGTCCAGGACATCACGGTCGACGCGCCCAAGTTCATCGAGGGCATGGCCGCGCTGCTCGGCACGGTCAAGCCCGAGGTCTGGCGCATGTACCTGCGCGTGCACCTCATCCGCTCCTACGGCGGCCGGCTGTCGGACCCGTACATCAATGCCAACTTCAAGCTGCGCCAGGCGCTGACCGGTCAGAAGGAGCTCGAGCCGATGTGGAAGCGCTGCTCGCGCGCCACCGACGACGCCATGGGCGAGCTGCTCGGCCAGGCCTTCGTGAAGCTGCGCTTCTCGGGCGACAGCAAGGACAAGGCCGAGGCCATGGTGCTCGGCATCAGCGCCGCCTTCGCCGCCAACCTCGGCAAGCTCGACTGGATGGATCAGCCGACGCGCGAGAAGGCCATGGAGAAGCTCAAGAAGATGGCCTACCACATCGGCTATCCGGCCAAGTGGAAGCAGTACGACTTCACGGTCGACAAGAAGAACAACGGCAAGAACGCGCTGGCCGCCGAGGCCTGGAGCTTCGACTTCGATCTCGCCAAGATCGGCAAGCCGGTCGACAAGGACGACTGGCAGATGACGCCGCCGACCGTCAACGCGTACTACGACCCGACCTACAACCAGATGATGTTCCCGGCCGGCATCCTGCAGCCGCCGTTCTTCAACGCGGCGTTCGCCGATCAGGTCAACTTCGGCGGCATCGGCATGGTCGAGGGCCACGAGCTGACGCACGGCTTCGACGATCAGGGCGCGCAGTTCGACGCCGACGGCAACCTCGTGAACTGGTGGTCGGACGCGGTCGCCAAGCGCTTCAAGGCCAAGACCCAGTGCGTGGTCGATCAGTACTCGAAGTACGAGGTGCTGCCCGGCCTGAAGCTGAACGGCGAGCTGACGCAGGGCGAGAACATCGCCGACATCGGCGGGGTCAAGCTGTCCTACAGCGCCTTCAAGGCGGCGCGCGCCATGAACAAGAGCAAGCCCGTGCTGGCCGACGGCTTCACCGAGGAGCAGCAGTTCTTCCTGGCCTTCGCCCAGGCCTGGTGCGGCAAGGTCCGCGATCCGCTGGCCAAGATGCTGACCACCACCGACCCGCACTCCAACGCGCACTCGCGCGTCAACGGCCCGCTCTCGGACACCAAGGCGTTCGCCGAGGCGTTCCAGTGCAAGGTCGGCTCGGCCATGCGCCCCGCCAACGCGTGCGAGGTCTGGTAGCGCGGCGCTAGCGGCCGAACGGGCCCCGGGTCTCGCCCGTGGCCTCGTTGACCGCGATGGTCAGCCGCGACGAGATGTGGATCTCGGGCACGCCGACCGGCGGCTTGGGGTCCGGGGGCTGCGGCAGGCGCACCCACCACTCGCGCCGTCCGCCCGCCTTGCCGGTCACCATCTCGTCCAGCATCTCGGTCATCTCGACCTCGGCCAGCGCCGGGGTGTGACCCGCGTTGCGCCAGACCTCGAGGGCGCTGTGCAGGGCGCGCTCGGGCGGCACCGCGATCTCGTCCTCGCGCCAGCGCCGCAGCACGAGCATGACGGGCTGCTTGCCGGTCGGCGTGAAGCGGGCTTCCAGGCGGCCGTCGTGGCGGCCCAGGATGTCGATGCGCCAATCGCCGATGCCGGCCTGGTAGCTGCCGAGATCGCGATAACCGGTGATGCTGGTGGAGGAGGGACCCGGCTCGGTGAGCCCGGTCATGTTCAGATGATTGTCGAGCAGACGTCCGGACAGGGAGCCGTCACCCCGCACATCGAACGAGATCGCCGCCGCTGGTCCACCGCGATCGAAGCGCCAGATTCCCGCCAGCATCCACACCTGATCGGACGGAATTGCCGGCAGGGGCGCCGTCCGCGCCGCGCCGCCATCCGTAGAGGCTTTCGCAGACGTCGTCGGCCGTTCGATACTGGCGCCCGGAGGTTCGCGCCGCGTCGCTGAGCACGCGGTTCCAGTGACGAGGACCACCCACGCGAATGGCCCACAGAAGCTCCGACGTATTGTCATTGGCGGGTTGCACATAGCCATATACGAGACACCGCCAGTCACCTTCCCGTTCCCCACGACGCCGGTGTCCCACCTCGGGCGCCCGCCGATCACGCAAGTGCCTGAAGTCATTGAGTGCCATGACTGGCCGTGCGCTTGCTCTACAGCCGGGCATGCGGCTCTGGGGGCTCCTGGCGTTCGGCATCGGGATGGCCGCGGCCCAGGCGGACGTGGCGCTGCCCAACCGGCAGCTCGCGTTCCCGACCGGCGAGGTGCTGGCGGACGGCGAGTCGGTCTGGACCCAGCACGACATCTTCATCAACACCTGGGATCACGGCCTGACCGACCGCCTCGAGCTCGGCACCGTGCTGCCCGACGCGCCGATCATCGGACATCTCGGGCTGCGTTACCGGCTGACCCCGCGGCGCGTGCCGTGGAAGCTCACGATCGGGAGCGGCGTCGCCTGGACCCTGCTCTCGAGCGCGCGCCTCTGGGGCGGCGTCTCGCTGACCGCGGCCTGGGCGCGCGGGCCGCTCGCCGTGCACGCGACCGCCCTCGAGTACCGCGCCCGCTCGCGCTCCGACGTGGTCCAGCTGCACAGCGCCGGGCTGGGCTGGCGCCCGAGCCGGTCCTGGACCGTCAGCGCCGACCTGTTCTGGCTGACCCGCGCGCGCGCACCGGCATGCGCGAGCTACCACCAGGTCTGCTCGACCCGCTTCCAGACCGGCGGCGCCATGGTGGGCGTGCGCCTCGTCGGGCACGGCTTCGGTCTCGAGGTCGGCGCCCTGGTCCTGCCCGCGCTCGACTACACCCCGCTGCCGGTCATCTCCTTCGTCCACCTGAGCTAGCGCGAGACCCGGCGGTGACGCCCGCGCTCAGGTGTGGCCACAAAGGTGTCCCACAGGTAACGCGCGCCGGCAGCCGTCGCCGCGGAACTCCCTGCGATGTGTCCCCGATACGCCGCGGCCGCAGGGTGGCACGGGACGCGCAATGGCTTGGGCAGAGGTCGCCGTGCCCGTGCGCGGCGAATCGGGAGGAACCGGATGAACGGACGCACTGAGCCACGCATCGTAACCGACGAGAGCAGGCGCGATGAAGGGCTGGTGCCCCTCGTCAAGCGGATGGCCGACAGCGTCGAGCATCTGGTCGAGGACCATCTCAAGCTGGCCCGACTGGAGCTCGCCGAAGACGCCAAGCGCATGGTCAAGCAGGGGATCGGGATCGGTGCCCTGGTGCCGGTCATGATCAGCGGGCTCGTCCTCGTGTTTCTCGGAGTCGCCGTGCTGATCGGCAACTACCTCGGTCTCTGGATCGGGCTCCTCATCGTCGGCGGCGTGGCGCTGCTCGGCGGTGCGCTGGCCGCCGCTGTCATCGTCCGACGGATGCGCGCCGGGGCCAGTCATGCGATGGACGCGACGCGCGCAGAAGCAACCCAGACCCGGGGCGCCATCGAGAACATCCGCCACAGCCGCCCCCAGCTCGAGGCTCACCATGGCCGATGACCGCCGCACCGAGGACGTCCGGGCCGAGATCGCCCGCTACCGCGAGGAGCTGTCGACCTCGGCCGTGGTGCTGCGCGACAAGGTGCGCGACCTGACCGACTGGCGCCAGTGGGTCGCCGAACGGCCCTGGACCTTCGTGGCCGGCGCCTTCGCCGCGGGATTCATCCTCGGGTATCGCAGCCGCTAGTGCTTCGGCCCGTTCCTCTACCCCTGACACAGGAGCAGCGCATGCAGACGACCACCCCGTACACCGGCAGCGGCACCTCCCTCGAGTCGAGCTCCGAGAAATCGCTGCAGCAGGTCCGGCAGAAGGTCAGCGATGTGAACGACCGGATCGTCAGCTTCATCAAGGAGAGACCGACGGCCTGCCTGGTGGGCGCGGTGGCGGCCGGCTTCATCATCGGACGCCTGGTCTCGCGTCGCTAGTTGGGTCGGCGAGCCAGCCGACAAGGAGGGCAGCGATGGAGAAGAGCACCGAGAAGAATGGCAGGGTCGGCGGCCGGTCGGCCTCCGAGATGGGCGCCGAGCTCAAGGAACGCGGTGAGCAGATGCTGCAGCAGGCGCAGCACGCCGTGAGCGAGCTGTCCGAGCGCCTGGATCTCAAGGGCAGGGTCGACGCCAACCCGATCGGCATGGTCGCCGTGGCGCTGGGCATCGGCTACGTGCTGGGCGGCGGCCTGTTCACGCGCTTCACCGGCAGGTTGGTCCGGTTCGGCATCCGGCTCGCCGTGCTGCCGGCCGTGAAGTTTGCGCTGGTCGATCGAGCGGCCGAGCTGTTGCGCGGCGCGCTCCCCGAGGCGGACGCCGCCAGTCCGGCGACGTCCCGATAAATCTGACTGTTTCCCATGCGGAGGAGGCTTGCGATGGTGAGTTTCAAGGATCTGGACAAGGAGCACCTGCTGGACGCGCTCGGCCTGCAGCTCAAGCGCGACGCCGAGAGCGGCTGGGGCCCGGTGATCGGCGCCGCCGTCGGCGGGATGATCGTGGGCGCCGTGCTGGCGCTCATCCTGTCGCCCAAGTCGGGCTCGGAGCTGCGCGGCTCGCTGCGCGATCTCGTGATGCGCAAGAAGCAGGAGGATGGCCAGCGCACGACCGGCGGCGTGAGCGACGTCGGCATGCCCGACACCGGCCCGCGCTACTGAGCTACGGCAGCGGCACCAGGGCGTAGGTCGCCAGGGCCGCCAGGACGCCGACCGCCACGATGGCCGCCGCGCGCAGGGCTCTCACCGGGGCTGTGCGTCGCGGCGGCTCGCGTGTCTGGCCGGCCAGCAGGCAGCGCGCGTCGAGCACCACCCGGCGGATCTCGTCGAGGCCGGGGCGGTTGTCGGGCGTCTTCTCGAGCATGGCCAGGAGCAGGCGCTCGAGCGCGAGCGGGATGCCGGGCCACAAGAGGACCGGCGCCGGCGGCTCGTCGGCGAGGTGCATCGAGACCAGCTCGGCGGCGTTGTCGGCCTGGAAGGGCAGGCGCCCACACAGGAGCTCGTAGGCGAGCACGCCCAGCGCATAGATGTCGGTGCGGTGGTCGACGTCGCGGCCGCGCGCCTGCTCGGGCGACAGGTATTCGGGCGTCCCCAGCGTGAACCCACGCTGCGTGAGGTGCCGCCCTGGATCGCCGGCCGGCGCGGTCAGCTTGGCGATCCCGAAGTCGAGCAGCTTGACCAGCTTGCGCGTCTCCGCCACCGGCACCAGCTGGACGTTGTCCGGCTTGAGGTCGCGATGGACGATGCCGTGCGCGTGCGCGGCCTCGAGCGCGTCGCAGATCTGGATCAGGACCTCCAGCTTCTCGGGCACGCCCAGCGTCTTCGCGGTGATGTGCTGCGCCAGGGTCTGCCCCTGGAGCCACTCCATCATGAAGTAGCGGCGGCCATCGGGGAGGGTGCCCCAGGCGAACACATCGACGATGTTCGGGTGGCCGATGCGGTTGACGGCGCGCGCCTCCCGGAGGAAACGCTCGATGGCCTCGCAGTCGGTGGAGGTCTCCTGGTTCATGACCTTGATCGCGGCCTTCTTGCCGATGATGGGATGCAGCGCGGCGTACACGGTGGCCATGCCGCCCTCGCCGAGCGTACCGACCACGACGTAGTCGCCGACCTTGGTCCCGGCATCGAAGTGGCCCGGGCCCGCGGCGGACGGAAGGGGCGAGCGTTCTGCCACAGCTGTGGCGCAGCTGCTCACCTCTTCGTCCACGGCGAGCAGGGCTCCATCGAGCGGACACGCGGCTGAATTCGTCAGCCAGTACGCGCCGCAGGTCGGACAGAACGACGTCTTGGTTTGTGCCGGCACGGTCGCATCCCTGACGCCCGAGAGGCAGGCGCACGAAGCCCGCAGGGGTGAGACTCAAGCTGCGTGCCAGCAGCCTGGGTGCGGTTGGCTCGGGTCGGGTGGAGTGGGGCGGCGGCGGAGGTGGCGCGGGCGCGAAGGCCGGCCTATTCCAGGATCTGCTGAGCGAGGTAGTTCGGCTCCCCGACCTGGCGCATGAGCTCGAGCTGCGCCTCCAGCCAGTTGGCGTGCTCCTCCTCGCCGGTCAGGATCTTCTCGAGCAGCTCGCGCGTGCCGTTGTCACCCAGCTTCTGGGCCTCGGCGACGCCGCCGTTCAGGCGGGCGATGGCGTCCTTCTCGACCGCGAGGTCGAGCTCGAACTGCTCCTTGACGGTCTGGCCGACGTTGACCTTGCCGAGCCGCTGCAGGTTGGGCAAACCCTCGAGATACAGGATGCGCGCGATGAGCTCGTCGGCGTGCTTCATCTCGTCGATCGATTCCGCGCGGACCTTCTTCCACAGGCGCTGGTAGCCCCAGTTCTCGCACATGCGGGCATGGATGAAGTACTGGTTGATCGTGGTGAGCTCGGAGGTCAGTACGTCGTTCAGGATCTCGATGACCCTGTCATGCCCCTTCATGCCGCCTTCTCCGTCGTCAGGTACGGCGACGGTACCGACAACGACTTGTTGGATCCAGGGCAATCCGAGCAAGCGCCTGAGCAGGCCTCGGCATGGATGAGCAGGGCGGCGATCATCGGGCGGCAGGCGCCGCACCCGGTGCCGGCCCGGCACGACATGGCGACCTCGTCGATGGTCCCGGCGCCCGCGGCGATGCTGGCCTTGATGGTGCGATCCGAGACGACTTTGCAGATGCAGACAATCATGGTCTCACTCTTGATACCGCCGGGCAGGCGGGGCGCTTCCCTGTTGATTTTGAAAATAGTTCTCAATTGCGAAACGGTCAAGAGGGCAGCTTCCAACCCTGCGTAAACACGACTAGTTGAGGGTGCGTTTGACGGGCGGTTCGGGGCTGGTGGCGCGCGCGATGAGGCCGGCGTGGTGGTGCACGAGCTTCCATCCGACGTCATCCCGCTGGAAGACGTTGGTGGCGGCCAGCTGGGCCGGCGACCCGGCGGCGCTCTCGATGCACACCACGATGGCGACGTCGCCGAGCACGGTGACGCGCGGCTCGCTGCACTCGATGGCGGGGGAGTCGCCGTTCATGATGGCGCGCCAGCTCGACATCACGGCGTCGCGCCCGAACAGGCCCTGCCAGCCGGGATGGATGCAGGTCACCGGCTCGTCCTCGGACCACAGCGCCGCCATGGCCTCGTGGTCGCGGCGGGCGAAGGCCTGGTAGAAGTCGCGGTTGGCCGCCAGCACGGCGTCGTGGTCAGACGTCTCAGAGGACATGGGCCGGGCCGGGGCTGCCATTGCGGGCGTCCATCTCGACCGGCGCGAGCTCCATGGGGGCCACCCACCAGCGCCCGCCCTGGTACACGAACACCCCGATGTAGATCCGCTCGCCGCGGCTGTCCTCGAGCGCGACCGCGTACACGGGATGGGTGCCGGCCAGCGCGTCGTGGACGATGCGCGCCTGCTCGATCGGGATCTGCTTGAGCCCGAGCTCGCTCGAGGCGTCGAGCGCGCGCACGATGCCGAAGCCGCGCTGGGTGACGATGGCCGGGAAGCGCTCGGGCGCGTGGACCCTGACCTCGCCGCGCCACGCCTCGTACACCTTGAAGGTCTTGCGGGCCTGGCTGGAGCCGAACAGGACGGCGTAGCGATCCCGGGTCAGGGAGCGGCCGGCCACGAAGGCGCGCACGCGCTCCTGGTTGTTCTTGAGCGAGGGCGTGACCAGGCCCGCGAGCACGGCCTTCTCGAGGGCTTCGCGGGTGGGGGCCTCTTCACGGCGCACCACCACCACGCGTGCCGACGCGCTGTGCGCCAGCACCGCCACGAGCAGGACTACAAGAGTCGGCCGATTTTCAGCGCAGCGCGCCACGCACCCTCCAGATACGCGAAGGTGTCGATGCGGATTCCGCCGTCCTCCTCACTGCGCTTGAGCCGCACGTTGAACAGCTGCGTGTTCGAGCGCAGGGCGGCGATGGTGCGGCGGTCGTTGCCGAGCAGGTTCTCCGGCTTCTGCTCGGAGAGCTCGAGCACCTCGACGTCGTCATAGCGACGTTCACGGATTTTTTGGCCCAGATCCACGGGCGCCTGTTCGGCGAAGGCCTCGAAGGCGCGATCGTAGTCGGCGTAGATCCGTAGGGCCGTGCCCTCGCCGAACAGCTCGTCCACGTGCTCGGGACGCAGCTTGAGGGAGCGCAGGCGGTCGGCGATGGCGGGCTCGTCACCGGCGTGCGCGCGCTCCAGCACCTCGAGCCAGAAGATGGTCAGGCCCGTCGGCGTCGGGGGGTATGTCGTGAGCAGCTTTTCTTCGCGTTCTTCAGGCATACCGGCGCTCTCCTGCATTCTAGCAGGGTGGGTGTGCATCCGACAACCTGGCACGCAAAGGAATTGTCCCCGCTTCGCTTTCGGGCCAATATCAGTCTATCGTGCGGGCCGTCTTCGCCCTTGGGGTGATGTGGGTGCTCGGACTGTCTGGATGCGTCTCCTCCGGACACGCCACGACCGACTCTCGCGACGGCGGTCCCAGCGGAATCTACCTCGACGCCGGCCCGCGCGTGCACGCGCCCGAGACGCCGCCGGCCACCGGGCAGACCAGCCTGCGCACCTGGCGCGGCGCGGTCCTGGTCGAGAGCGGCACCGGCCGCGTCGCCGAGCCCTGCGTCGCCGTCGACCTGCACGGCAATGCGTTCGCGGTCTGGGCGCAGCTCGACGGCGAGCACTGGCGGATCTGGAGCAGCCGGTACACCGCCGACGGCGGCTGGGCGGCGGCGCTCCCGCTCGACGGGGAAAG
>JADMIO011475832.1_pt1 | contig 17481 bp, 19 predicted proteins | sample 8958161 | NCBI WGS metagenome assembly JADMIO01 (sample SAMN16585339, study PRJNA669376) | soil metagenome | isolation source: Crop rotation soil | place: USA: Cullars Rotation, Alabama | collected 2011
GTGTAGTTCGGCGGACAGGTTGCGCCGCTCCGTCTCCTGGATCTCGACCACGCGCTGCGATATGGCCTGCAACTGCTCGGCATGAATGCGCGTTTCGGCCTCAGCACGCTTACGCGCCGTGATATCGATGACCGTGGCGCGCGTGTAGAGAAACTTCCCCTGGCTATCCCGCACTGCGGCGATGCGCAGGAACGCATCAAACATTGACTTGTCTTTGCGGACCAGCTCGATCTCGATCTCCGAAATTTCTCGCCCGTCGATTAGCGCTTGAATCGCGTGCTTGTACTCGCCGCGGAAGCGGCTAGAAACGAGTTCTCCGAGCTTTCTTTTGCCGACGAGCTCTTGACGCGTATACCCAAGCCACGCCAGTTCCGTCCGATTCATTCGCAAGATGGTCCCGTCAGGACCGATGCTGTGATATCCGCACGGTGCATTCTCGTAGAGGTCCTGCAGATCGAGGGTGACCTTTTCGCTTGCCACGGCGTTCGTCGACATCCTGGGCTCCGGATTGCACGGAATGGGGTCTCTGTTGTCTGGAGCGGCTTTCAATGGTTCCTTACAGCAACGGTCAAAAGTCCCCGTTTGATCTGATATCTAGTTTCGTTCGAGTGACCGACATGACGCGGTTGAATGCACTGGCTCATCGAAGTCTAGCATTCTTAAATCATATCCAGGCGGCATGAACGGTGGATGTCACATCAGGTATCTCTGTCGAGTTGCTCGCGGCGTGTGCGTTGTTTGTGAGAGTGGAGAAAATAAGCAGACGTCAATTGTTTGAGTCAGGCATTTCAACGCTGACCGTAGCCATTGAGCTGACCCCTTCGCTAGTTGACTGGTGCAGCCGGCGCGCTGTGGAAGGTAGGCGTTTGTGCAAATGGCGCCGGAACGTCCCACATGCGTGCGGCGTACCACACTGCCCAAGCCACCACGAATAGCGACATCACCCATACCCAGACCGGAATCGATGAGCGCGCCTCCGCACGACGTGGATCGAACGGATCGTCCGAGCTGAAGGCGTCAATGGTGAAGCGCACTTCGCCCCGCCGGGTTGAGTGCGGTTGGAGGCCGGACACGACGATGCCTGGCCCGTTGTGTACGTGGAACGGAATCTCCTCGATGCCTTCGTGCCCGTTCTGACCCTGCGCACGGATGAGCAACCGATGCGGTCCATCTTCGAGACTGCGAGTGTCGAGAGTTACGTCGGTCGGCAACTCTTCATCGACGATCGGGTTCGGTTTGTCATCTATGTAAACACGGACGCGGGGCTTGTCCACGACTGTACCTCTTGTCAGCGATCGTCGCGCAGAATGGCGTACTTGGCGTGACGCCGGTCGGTTTCACCGGGGCGGAATAGCATCCACAGCATCGCCACGAAGCAGGCCACGGTAATGACCCCAGCCATGGCGATGATAATAATATTGCCCCATAGTGGGCCTATCAAATGATCGTGCATGGCGATCCTCGTTTCACTTGGTCTTCCCGCGTTCGGCGGCCACTTGTTTGGCGGTTACCGGTGCTCCGTGATTGCCCCAGGAACTGCGTTCGTAGTTAACGATGTTGGCGATGTCGCCGTCGCTGAGCGTATCGCCGAACGCGGGCATCGGGCTCGAGTAAACGACGCCACCCACGTTGGCGCCCTGCAAACCGTACAGCACGGTGCGGATATGCGTGGTCGGATTCGCGTCGTTGACCGCCGCATTGCCCTTGAGCGCTGGGAATGCACCCGGCAGGCCTTCGCCATTGCCCTGATGGCAGGCCGCGCAATTGGCGGTGAAGAGCGCCTTGCCCTTGGCCGGATCGTAACCGCCAGCCGCGGACACTGAACCGCTGGCTGGCGCATTCGCCGCAGCGCCAGCGCTGGCCGCCGTGCTGGCCAGTGTCGTGCTGGTAACGCCCGGCATCGGTGTTGCGCTCGCGTCACTGCTTACCCCCGGCAATGCGGGCTGCTTGAGTGACAGCAGATAGGTCACCAATGCCTCAGCCTTACGGTCAGGAATAACGATCCCGTGCGCCGGCGCGTACGCCTCGGGCAGCGGCACCGGTGTCGTCCCCGGGGGGGCCTGGTCGACTACTTTGAACATCCAGTCGAACGCGGGCATGACCGATTCCGGTACCACTGCGCGCGGGTTGTACAGGTGAATGTACTGCCATACCGCGCTCGGCTGGCGTACACCCACATTGGTGAGATCGGGCCCCGTGCGCTGCGAGCCGAGCAGCTCGGGTGTCTGGTAGGCAAAGTCTCCTGGCGCCGATGGTCGACCAAAAATCTTGTCTTGCGGTAGCGGCCGCACCTGCTGGGTGTGACAATAGCTGCAGCCATTGGCGACGTAGACGTCGCGCCCTTCGGCCTGCAACGCGGTCAGCGGCACGACGCCCGGCCCCGCCGGCGTTTTCGATAGCTCGATGCCGGGCCAGACGCCCATCAACAAGGCCAGACACGTGTAAACCAGCGTCGAGCCACCCGCAATCAGCACCAGTTTGTTCATGCGGCCGCCTCGTCGGCGTGCAGTGGGGCTAGTTGCGTAGCCTTGCCCGATCGACCAAAGCTCATGCGCCATACGTTCCAAGCGAACACGATGTGGCTTAGGAACATCAGAGCGCCGCCAATGCCGCGCCACACCCAGTACGCCTGGATGTCCACCACCGATTGGATAAATGGCAGGCCGTGGATCCAATCCAGGCCCTGGATAGTGCCGCCGATAGACAGCGAAATGACGTAGATGAAGCTGCCCACCACGGCCATCCAGAAATGGAGGCTCAGGCCGAGCTGGCTGGGCGCCTTGCCGGTCGCGAGCGGCAGCAACGCATACACCCCGCCCCAAATCGCGAAAGTGACGAAGCCGTACATGGTCAGATGCGAATGTCCGACCGTGAAATTGGTCAGATGCCACACCTCCTGCAGCGAGCGGAACGCCTCCAGCGTGCCTTGGGTCGAGCCGACCAGATAACCGATCACTCCGACGAAGATGAACATCAGCGGGTAGGAATGCACCAGATCACCGAATCGCCCGCGCATCGTCAGCAGGAAATTGGCGCTGCCACCCCAAACCGGCACCAGCATCGCGACGCTGAAGACGATGGCTGTGGTTTGCAGCCACCACGGCAGCGGACTGAACAGAAAATGGTGCGCGCCGATGATGGGGTAGAACACCAGGTTGGTCCAGAACGCAAATACGCCGAGCGCGTAGGAGTAGATCGGGCGGCTCAGCAATTTAGGCAGTGCGTAGTAGAAGATGCCCAGCGCCAGCGGCGTGAACCACATCCCCACAGCGTTGTGCATGTAGTAGCCGGAAACGGATACCTGGCCTAGGCCGTACTGGTACCACGGCAGAATCGCCACCAATGCGATGATGCAAGTCCACAGCACACCGCCGATGGTGTACCAGTTGGAAAGGTAGATATCCTTGGTGCCGCGACGCGCGACGGTGCCGATCAGATTCCAGGCCGTGATCACCAGTGCGGCCAAAAAAATCAGCCGGATCGGCCATGGCCACTCGCGATACTCCAGATTGCCGTCGTTATAACCAAGCTCCAGAGCGACCGTACCCGCTAACGCGGCCACGTTGAACAGGACCAACCCGATCCACGCCAGCTTGATGCTGTACAGCCGGGTGCCGGAGCTGCGCGCGGCCACGTAATAAGCGAGTCCGACCAGAGCCAAGCTGGCCCATCCGAAAAACGTGGCATTGGTATGGATGGGACGCAATCGTCCGAAGGTCAGCCATTCACCCGGGGCAAAATCCGGCGCGCCGAACTTGTATGCAAGTAGCACGCCGATTGCTGTGGCAAACAGCAGCCAGAACGTCGCGGTTACCGTGTAGGCGACGAACGTCGATGCCAGCGCTCTATCGTCGTTCTCGCCTGGGCTGGACCGATCCGCTGTTACGCTCATATGCATCGTTCCCGGCAGCGCCAGCGGCGTCGATGTTTCTCGCACTGGGGTCAAGCGGGGGAAGAGCGGCGCGTCATTCACGCCTCACGGTTCGGCACGCATTCGCATGCCGGCTGCGTCAACCGGGGAGCTCGTGTGGCGGCGTGAGCTGCTGCGATTGACGAATCGGGCGCGTTGACCACGTGGCTATCGCTGCCCGAGCCTCTCGTTGAGATAGTCGCGCAGGACGACGGCGTTGTTGTGCTCAGTATTGTGCGAACTGTAGAGCAAGGTGACGTCGCCGCCGCGCGCAGCGACGAGGATGGGTGCCCACGTGTTCGGATGCCGATCGAGCTCGATCCGGTAGCGCCGCTGAAACTCCGTCCACTTGGCCGTGTCGTGCTGGAACCACCGGCGCAACGCATCGCTGGGCGCCACATCCTTAAGCCAGTCGGTGAAGTGCAGGGATTCTTTCCTGATCCCGCGCGGCCATAGCCGTTCGACTAGAAAATGGGTTCCGTGCGTCTGGCGAGGCTCGTAGACCCGACGTAGCTCGATCATGGCAGTCCTTGTGTGCTCGCTTGTGTTCGTTGGTGTCGTGCGCCTCACGGAAGCCGGACCATTCCCTTCTGCATAATCTCGTTTACCGAAGGAAAGGCATTGCGCGCCACTTCCGGAACCGGTTTCCAGTGCTCGTTCGGCGCATAGCCGAAGGGCTTCGTCCCCGGACCATCGCCGGGGTTGCCGACCACGATACGTCCCACCATGCCCGCCATTTCATGCGGCTTGCAGAAGTAGTCGTAGACTCCTGGCACCGTGAAGACATGCTCGAACGTCGCGCCTCGGTTGGGATAGTCGGCCAGCAGAATATCGGAATCCCACGGTGTCGCGGACGCGGGGATCCGCAACTCATGATTGTCGTTGCTAGGATGATAGGCAGTGATCGAATGAAAACCGCTGAGCTGGATCCAGCGCACCCTATCGCCCGGGGCGATGCTCACGCCCGCCGGATCGAAATAAGTCTTTCCGGCAGGCGTTTGCATCAGCTTTATTTCCACCGTAGCGCCCGTGGCCATTGCCGCTTGGCTGAGCATTGCCGTGCCAGCGAGGCACGCCGCCAAAAAAATCTTGCCAGCGCCTCCCATCGCTCTCCTGGCGCTTACCGATTTCGACCGCATGTCCAATTCCGCCTCCGCACGCTTCGCGTCTACTTCATCTCTGCTTTTACGGCCGCAGGGCTGATCAACCATTGGACTACGTGGTAGTGCGGCTCCTCGACGCCTGGGTGGCCCGGGTTGTATTGGATATCGGTATGGTTGATCTTCATTCCCGTCGCGACTCCGCCGAGGGTCTCGAAGTTCTTACGGGCGTCGAGATCCTTGAGCGGCACCATGTAGGTAATGTTGACGAGCTTCGCCTGGTGGTTGTAGCCAAGAAAGGGTCCGATGGGCAGCGTCGACGGATCGACGTAAAGCGTTCCCAATCCCGGCAGGAAATCCGGTAGCTTCACCAGAGAACTGACCTTCTTGAAGTTGGGGGGCGGGGACGTGGTAATGCCCGCAGCGGCGACTGTGGGGGCAGCCATCATCCCGGGGAGCAGCAACGTGAGTGCAACGATCGTCGCTCGTCCCCAGGCGAAGTTGTAGTTGCCATTTCTTTTCATGTCAGATCTCCTTGATGTGAAACCAGACGGACGGTACCGCGCGACCGCTTGGTACGATCCGACGCGACGTGTGTGTCATGGCGACACCGTGAAGTGTCGTCGACGGAAGTACATTACCCGCTCGTCGCATTCGGCCGATATAGGCAATCCTTGAGACGTGGTGTCCGATATTCTTGATGCCGTTGTCTCGACGCCTGGTCGCGCCATCCAACGCCTGTCGCGGATTCCGCACAGCGGCTATCAAGATTTCCTGACGGCAGCCGAGCGATCGCTTCGCTATAAGTTGAACCGTTGCCGGCAGATCAAGCGGAGCGGTCGCACATCCCGCCCGTGGCCGACCTCAGCGGAACCTGCGCCCCGAAGAAATCTCCCGCCGAGGCTCAGCCCGTGGCGCGTCGGCTATGCAACAGGCTGGCGCCACCAATGAAAGCTAGAGGAGGCTAAACATGGCTCAAGCGATATCGTTCAACCTCAATGGACGGCCTGTCACCGTTCAAGTCGATGATCCAAAAATGCCACTGCTCTATGCGCTGCGCGACGACCTTGGTCTACACGGGCCTCGGTTCGGCTGCGGGCTTGGTCAATGCGGCGCCTGCACCGTGCATCTAGAAGGCAAGGCGGTCCGCTCCTGCGTAACGCCGGTGTCAATCGTGACGAATCGTCACGTAGTAACGCTCGAAGGCTTGGCTGCACAGCAGGGGCTACATCCGCTGCAGCAAGCGTTTATCGACGAACAAGCGATGCAATGCGGCTATTGCATGAACGGCATGATCATGCAAGCCGCTGCATTGCTACAACGGAACAAGCATCCCGGCGATGAGGAGATCAAATCAGCGCTTGCGGCCAACCTCTGTCGATGCGGAAGCCACCTGCGCGTTGTCCGCGCAATAAGACGCGCCGCCAGCATGATGTCGTAGGAGACCAGCAATGTTGAAAAATGCAATCGATCGTCGCAGCTTCCTGAAGGCAAGCGGAATGCTTGTCGTCGCGTTTTCCCTTGAGAGCGCCTTTCGTTCGACGCCCGCGCGCGCCGCGGCAGTGGCGAAGCCAGTATCGCTCACCGATGTCGAGTCATTCATCGCGATCGGCCAGGACGGCAAGATAACGGTCTACTGCGGCCACGTCGACCTCGGAACCGGGGTCCAGACCGCAATAGCGCAGATCGCCGCCGAGGAGCTCGATGTCCCATTCAACCGTGTCACTGTCATTCAAGGTGATACGGCCTTGACGCCGGATCAAGGGATCACGTCCGGGAGCTTTTCGATCCAGGGCGCGGGAATGCAGATCCGCCAGGCAGCTGCAACTGCGCGGCAAGCCTTGCTTGTGATGGCTGCACAACGCTTGGGAGACTCTGCGGAAGGTCTCGCCATCGCTGACGGGGTCATCCGTTCGGAGAGTAAAGGCAAACTGGTCGAATATGGGGCCCTGGTCGGCGCACAGACGCTCTCGCTTAACGTTGACAAGAGCGCGCGGCTGAAGGCGCCGGGCGACTATACGATCGTGGGGAAGTCGATCGCGCGCATCGACATCCCCGACAAGGTCACCGGGCGTTTCACGTACGTGCAGGACGTCAAGGTTCCTGGGATGCTCTATGGACGTCCAGTCCACCCGCCTGCGATCAAGGCGAAGCTGCTAAGCGTCGATGAGAGCTCTCTCCACGGTATACCCGGCATCGTAAAAGTTGTACGCGAAGGCGATTTCTGTGGGGTCGTTGCCAAGACCGAATGGGCGGCGATCAAGGCGGCCCGGCAGCTGAAAGCGACTTGGACGACATGGGCCGGTCTGCCGGCAGAGAACGAGCTGTGGTCCTACGTCCGCGCAACCAAAGTGGCGACCAACGACGCAACGAGCAACGTTGGCAATACCGCCGACGCTCTCGAGCACGCGTCACGGCGGATGAAGGCCACCTACAATTTCGCCATGCAGACCCACGGCTCGATCGGCCCTTCAGCAGCGGTCGCCGAGTTCAAGGACGGAAAGCTCACGTGCTGGACGGCGTCGCAGGCGACACATGCGTTGCGCAAGCAGCTGGCACAAATGCTCTCGCTATCCGAGGATGACGTTCGATGCATCTACGTCGAGGGCTCGGGATGCTACGGGCGCAACGGCCACGAGGATGCCGCCGCCGACGCGGCGCTGATGGCGCGCGCTGTCGGCCGGCCCGTTCGTGTGCAATGGATGCGGTGGGACGAGCACGGCTGGGATCCCAAGGGCCCGCCGACGCTGATCGATCTCGAGGCCGGACTCGACGCGAGCCACAAACTCGTCGCGTGGAAAGGCGACTTCTACATTCCCGTCGGGGGACCTGCTGCGGTATGGCTGCTGACGGCCGAGCTCGCTGGTCTGCCGCATCGCGAGGACCTGGAGACGGGAAGCATTTTCCAAAACTCGGCGATTCCTTACGACTTTCCTAACAGATACACAGTATGCCACCGCCTGGCGAGCACGCCGCTGCGCCCATCGTGGATCCGTTCGCCCGGGCGCATGCAGAACACGTTCGCCAACGAGTCTTTCCTCGACGAAATCATTGCAACGACCGGGGCGGACCCGTTGCAGTTCCGTCTCGAGCATATCAATGATTCGCGCGGTGCCGAGCTCTTGCGAAGGCTGGGTCAGTTGGCGAAATGGGAGGCGCACAAGGTCGGCAATCGTGGGCGCGGTGGCGATGTCTTACGAGGACGCGGTCTGAGCTATGTTCATTACGAGCTCTCGCGCACCTATGTTGGCATCGTTGTCGATGTCGAAGTCGATCGCAAGAGCGGGAAAACCAGCGTCATTCGTGCCTCCGTTGTCCATGACTGCGGCCAGATCATCAACCCGGACGGCGTTCGCAATCAGATCGAGGGCTGTGTCATCCAGACGGTCAGCCGCACCTTAATCGAAGAGCTGAAGTTCGATCGTTCCCGCGTGACAAGCCTGGATTGGGCGAGCTACCCCATCCTGACGTTCCCCGACGTGCCCGATGTGGTGATCGACTTGATCGATCGGCCCAAGGAGGTGCCCTGGGGTGCTGGCGAACCCGCCTGTGCCGTCGTGCCATCCGCAATCTGCAACGCAATCTTCGACGCGACCGGCGCCCGCTTGCGCTCAGTACCGTTCAAGCCGAGCGATGTGAAAGCAGCGCTTGCAAGAGTGTAGCGTCGGCGCTGATGAGCATGGAACCGACGATGACCATGCTGCCTCCGAAAAGGCCCGGGGCCCATCGCAAAGCCCCGGGCCGTGCAACTCACCCAATGGTTATCTTTTTGGTCTTGGTCGCTGCCAATTTCTGCATCGTGAGCCGAAGGACGCCGTTCACATACGTCGCTTTAACGATATCGGGGTCAACCGCTTGAGGCAATTGTATGGTTCGCGCGAGCTTGCCTCCCGTGCGTTCCTGCCAGAGCAGCTGACCGTCGGCCGCTCGCTCGTCCTTGCGCTCGGCCGATATCACCAGGGTGTTCTCGTGTAGATCGATACTGATATTGTCCTTGTCCAAGCCCGGCAAATCGGCCGTCAACTGGTAGGAGCTTTCGGTTTCTTCGATGTCGAGCGGAAAGGTTTTGACCGGGGCCGCGGCGCCGCTTGGCTGGAAGAATTCTTCCAGCAAGCTCGGTAGCAAACCGAACCGACCGGTGGGACTCGTGTTTCCGGCTTCATACGGGCTGCGCATCCTGGGCGCGCCGCGGGGCGATTCATCCATGGCCACCTCCTTGTAATGCGGCGATCTTGCCGCCAAAGGCCAACGTAGTTTCGGCCGGACGATTTTCAAGTCCCCCCGCAACCGGGCCGAACGACCCTATCGCGTCAGAGCCGTCCGGCCCTGGTGGCGGGCGGATCCGCGGATATATGGTTTGGCCATGGCTTCGCTTAGGCGGCGAGCCCGCCGTGAGTGAGCGTTGTGGTTGTGCCTGGCGCTGCAGTCGAGCACAGCCGGTCGTACTGGTGCCCGGATTTCGACAGTACGACAATCGGCACATGACGCAAAACATCATGCCGTCGATTCCCGGGGAGTTCCTCTCGCCAGGTCGCTACTGGCTGCCTTCACCCGAGACTGCCAGCGACAGCACGCACGAGGTGCAATGCACGCTGCCGGGCTTCGGCGCGGTGCGAATCACCTACCAGCGCCTGTCGCACAGGCACGGCCGGATGCGGAGCTGGTTCTGGACGCCGATCGAAGCACGTAAGGCATCCGGCACCCGGTAAGGCGCGCCAGCCTGTTATGCCGGAGCCGTGGCCGCATCGGGCAGACGCGAGGCTTCTGATGCAAAGGGCTTTTCCCCGTCCGAAACGAAGCTTGCGGCTCCGCGCCGCGCAGGCGGCGCGGAGTTCAGTTCGCGTTATCGGTTCTTCTGATCCTGGTCGCTGGATCCGGAACCCTTCCTGCCGGATGTTCCGCCGGAGGTCGAGCCGTCGTCCATGTCGCCTTGCTGCCTACCGCGCTGCGACTCGCCCGACTGCTGACGTCGCTGGCCTCCCGCCTCATCCCCACTCTGATTGGATTGGCGCGACTGGTCCTGCGTGGTTTCATTGCCTCCGACTTGCGTGCGATTACCTTGGGTCGAACCGCCTTGCTGACGGTCGCCACCCTGGTTTTGCCGCTTGTCGTCCTGGTTTTGATTTCCCATCTCGAACTCCATGGTTGTCGGCGGGCAGGAAGGGTGCGAGCAGCGGCTGCTGCCAATCGTCTGCCTCGGTGTAACTCACCTTGTGCCCACCACAGCAGCGCGCCATCTTTGCGCGCGCGCCCCCAATTCGCTATCGGACAGAGACTGAAAAATACGTAGGACGGCGTGTATGCCGTCGACGTTTGGTCCGCGAGCGTGGCCCCTTGCGGGGGACGGCTCGAACGTTCAGCGTGATTTGCCGTTTCGGCGCCCGGCACCCGACGAGGTCGCGCTCGTGCGTTCAAGCCGGGACACTTCGGCGAAGAAGTGCTGCAGGTTCGGGCCGATGCGTTGCAGTTCGCCGCGATGCATCGCCGCGAGCTTGGCCAGCACCTGGCGGCCGCGCCCGGTAAGACGCAACTCGACCTTGCGCCGGTCGACGTTCGACGGTACGCGAACGATCAGTTTTTCCTGTACCAGCCGGTCGGCCAGGCCGACGGCGCTGTTGTGCCTTATGAACAGCTGCTGCGCCAGGTCGCTGATCGACACACGCTGGTCGTCGGGACACCCGCGCAGCACCAGCATCGCCTGGTAGTGCTGGGTCGTCAGTCCTGCCTTGGCCGCGGCGGCCTCGCTGAAGCGCATGAATCCGCGCAGCGCATGGCGGAACGCCGCGAGCTGGGCATAGTCCCGCGTCGTCAGGTTGAATCGCCTCTCGGCCCTCTTGAGCTGCACGGTATTTCCCCCTTCAGGCGCCTTTTTACCACCACCCGGGCCGGTGCGGGTAATATCGCAATCCGATATACTTCGGGAATATCGTCCCACGATATATCGACGAGGTAGTCTACAGCCAGGAGGATGTCATGCAAGAGCGCAAGCCAAACAACCCCGATTCGTATCCCAGCCGTCGCGATTTCATTCGGACGACCCTCGGTCTCGCCGGCGGGCTGGCACTGCCGGCAGGATTCGCGGCGCGAGCCTTCGCGGCGGATCATCCCGCGATCGGCACCTATCCGGCCGGGTCGACCGGCGATTCGGTTTTCATTGGAATCGCCGTGCCGCGGACCGGCACCTATGCGGTCCAGGGCGAAGACGAGCTCAAGGGGTACCAGCTCGCCGTCGAGCACATCAACGCCGGCCATCCGCTGATCAAGCAGATCTCCCCCAGGACCAAGAAGGGCGTCCTGGGCAAGCAGGTGAAGTACGGCGTCGCCGACTCGGCCGCCAAGCCCAACGACGCGGTGCAGGCGGAACAGCGGTTCATCACCGAGAACAACGCCGTGCTGATGACCGGATCGACTTCGAGCGCCGTCGCGGTGGCGCTCAACAAGCTTGCCCAGCGCGAAAAGGTGCTGTACGTCGCCGGCATCTCCGGGTCCAACGACACCACCGGCAAGGATTGCGTGCGCTATGGCTTCCGCCAGTGCTTCTACGGCCAAACCGCGGCGGCCGCGATCGGTCCGATCGTCGTCAAGACCTTTGGCAAGAACAAAAAGGCCGCGTACCTGACGCCCGACTACACCTACGGCCACACGGTCACCAAGTCGATGTCGGACTACTTGAACAACAACGCCGGCTGGACGACCGCGACCGACCAGGTCGCACCGCTCGGCGCGCCGGATTATTCGTCGTATCTGCTTAATGTCGCCAACTCCGGTGCGGACGTGCTGCTCAACGTCAACTGGGGCCACGACGCGGTGCTCTCGACGCAGCAGGCCAAGCAGTTCGGCATCTTCGACAAGATGAAGCTGGTGATCCCCTACCAGACGCCGTTCCTGGCCCGCGAAGTCGGGGGCGGCCTGTTGGCGGGCGTCTATGCCGCCACCGATTTCTGGTGGACGCTCGAGGACAAGTACCCGCTGGCCAAGATGTTCGTCGAGGCGTTCGACAAGAAGTACGGGTACAAGCCGGAATGGGGCGCCAACAATGCGTACATGGAATTCGCGCTGTGGGCGGAGGCCGTGGAGAATGCCGGCACTTTCTACCCGCCGGACGTCATCAAATCCTACGAGCAGGGCCGCAAGATCCAGTCGACCGTCGGTGAAGTCTATTTCCGCAAGGAAGACCACCAGCTCGTACGGCCGGTGATCATCGTCCGGGGCAAAGCGCCGAAAGACATGAAGAACAAGGAAGACTTCTACGACGTCGTCGAGATCGTCCCGGGCGCGCCGTTGATGCAGAGTCCAGACGCGTTCGGTTGCAACCTGGGTTCGTATACCTAAAGCATCTGGAGGAGAGCGTGATGACACCGCGGGCGGCAAGTTGCCGCCCGCGGCTTCACGCTCGCGCCTGCGCCCGGCCCCGGCTTCGAACCGCTCGGATGGATGACTGCCTGCAATGATCAGCTGGCCCAATTTTCTCTCGCAGTTATTCAACGGGCTGGCGCAGGGCGCGCTGCTGGCGCTGATCAGCTCGGGACTCACGATCATTTATGGCACGCTCGGCGTGCTGAACCTGGCGCATGGCGCGATGTTCATGCTCGGCGGGTATGCCGGCTACGTCGCGTACGAGGCGACCGGCTCGTTCGTCGTCGCGGTGATCGCCGGCACGCTGTTCGTGGGAGTGGTCGGCGTCGTGATGGAACGGGTCATCATCCGCCATTTCTACAGCCGTCCACACGAGGACCAGCTGCTGGTCACATTCGGACTGGCCATCTGCTTCGTCGAAATCGTCCGCTTCTTTTTCTCGAGTCTGTCGAAGACCGTGCCGCCGCCGCCGCTCCTGACCGGCATCACCTCGCTCGGCGTCATGTTCTACCCGACCTATCGCCTGGCCGTCGTCGGCATCGTGGCCGTCGCCCTGCTTGCGCTCTACTTCGTGCTCTACCGGACGCGGCTGGGCATGATCGTGCGCGCGGGAATCGAGGATTCGGTGATGGTCGATTCCCTCGGCATCAACGTCTACCGCGTGTTCATGGTCGTGTTCGGCATCGGAGCCATGGCAGCAGGGTTTGCGGGCATCGTGAATGCGCCGGTGGTCTCGCTGACGCCGGACATCGGTGAGGCGATTCTGGTCCAGACCTTCGTCGTCGTCGTCATCGGCGGCGTCGGATCGTTTCCCGGGGCGGTGCTCGGGGGCCTCATCGCCGGCGAGATCATCAGCCTCACGTCGATGGTCAATCCGGGCTACGCCTATGTCATGCTGTTCGCGGCGATGACGCTCGTGCTGCTGCTGCGGCCGCACGGGCTGCTCGGCACGCGGGGGCGCGAGTGAATACGGGCGTACGGTGCTGAGACAGCGTCCGTTCCTGGTCGAGACGCTGACGGCGATCGCTCTGATCGCGGTGCCGTTCGTGCTGCCCTACCTCGGTTCCGCACCCAATACGGTCAACCGGATTCTAGTCTGGGGTCTGTTCGGGATCGGCTTCGATATCCTGTTCGGCTACACCGGGCTGCTTTCGTTCGGCCAGTCGGCGCTCTATGGCACCGGTGGATTCGTCGCTGCCTACCTTCTCACCCAGGCGGGATTCCCGTATGTCGTGGTGGCGCTGCTCATCGGCACAGTCGCCGCCGCTGCCGTCGGATACCTGGTCGGGCTGATCGCGTTGCGCCGGACCGGTATTTACTTCGCGATGATCACGGTCGCCATCGCGGAAGTCTTCTATTTCGTCGAGTTCAACCCGCTATCGGAATGGACCGGCGGCGAAAATGGGTTGCCCGGCGTTCCGACGCCCAGCCTCTATCTCGGGTTCACGACGCTGCATTTCACCAGCGGCTGGTCGCTGTATCCGTTCCTCGCTTTCTGCTATTTCGTCGGCATCGTGATCGCGCTGCGCATCGTCCGCTCGCCGGTCGGCGCCATCCTGAGGTCGATCCGCGAAAATCCGCTGCGCGCCGCCGCCGTCGGACACAACATCCACGGTTACAAGCTCACCGCGTTCGTCATTGCTGCGGCCTACGCCGGCCTCGCCGGCGGGCTGCTCGGCGTCCTCCAGGCGTTCATGCCGCCCGAAGCCTTCACCTTCGACACTTCGGGCCAGCTCGTGATGCAGACGGCGATTGGCGGCCGCGGGACGCTGTTTGGTCCGCTGGTCGGCGCGGCCGTCTGGCTGTTTCTGCAAGACTTTCTGCAGGCGACGCTGGGATTGGGCGCCGCCTGGAAGCTTGTGCTGGGGCTGATATTCGTGCTGCTGGTCTGTTTCCTCCGCCAAGGCATCATCGGCGGTGTCCGGGATGCGTTGGGCTTCGCAAGAAACAAGTACGCGGCGATGTTCGGGCCGAAACATCCGCCGCCTTCGCCGACCGCTGGCGCGGGTGGGCGGCAGCCGGCGCATGGCGGATTCGTCCGCCCGCCAGTCGCAGCGCCGATGCCGCCGCGGCATCGCGCGACCGGCCCCCTTGCAGGGCCGATCCTGCAGGCGACCGAGCTCACCAAGCATTACGGCGGCGTGATTGCCAACGCCGGCGTCAACTTCAGCGTGAATCAGGGCGAGCTGCGCGGCATCATCGGACCCAACGGCGCCGGCAAGACAACCTTTTTCAAGATGCTTACCTGCGAGGTACCGCCCACCTCGGGCAGCATCGTGTTCGAGGGTCGCGACATCACGGGCATGAGCGTCACCGATGTGTGCCAGCTCGGCCTGACCAAGAGCTACCAGGTCAACCAGTTGTTCAACCGGCTGACCGTGCGCGAGAACCTTGTCATCGCCGTCCTTGCGGAGCTCCGCGGCAAGTTCAAGCTCGATGCGCTGGGAAGCCTGTCGCGGATACCGGGGTTGAGCGAGCAGGTCGAGCACACGCTCGAGCTCGTCAATCTCGCCGATCGCCGGGACACGCCGGTATCGCAGCTCGCCTATGGTGAGAAGCGCCGGCTGGAGGTCGGCCTCGCCCTCGCGTCATCGCCGACCCTGTTGCTGCTCGACGAGCCGCTCGCAGGCATGAGCCCGACCGAACGGATCGAGACGGTGAAGCTGCTGAAATCGATTGGCCGGGATCGCACGATGATCATCATCGATCACGACATGGACTCGTTGTTCGAGCTGGCGCAGCGCATCACCGTGCTGCAGGAAGGCCGCGTGCTGGTCGAAGGCACGCCGGAAGAAATCAAGGGCAATGCCAAAGTGCAGGAAGCCTATCTGGGCGGTGTGCACGGGGTGCTCGCGCCGTGAGAGCGCCGCCGGGACGCCGCACGACGCGAGCCGCGCCCCCGCCGGGAGCGCCGCCGCAACCGCAAGCGTGGGAGAGGCCATGAGCCTGCTCGAGGTCAAGGGGCTCAACAGCTATTACGGCGACTCGCACATTCTGTTCGACGTCTCGCTGCGCGTGGAGCGCAACGAGGTGGTGGCTCTTCTCGGCCGAAACGGCGCCGGCAAGAGCACGACGCTGAAAAGCCTGATGGGCGTGGTAACGCCGCGCACAGGCTCGGTGCTGCTCGACGGGATCGAAATGGCGGGCAAGAAGAGCCACGCGATCGCCCGAGCCGGCATGCAGCTCGTGCACGAGGATCGCCGCATCTTCGGCAGCCTCGATGTCGAGGAGAATCTGATTCTCGCCGGACTGACGGCTGCTGCAAGGTGGCCGCTCGAGCGCATCTACGCGATGTTCCCGCGATTGAAGCAAAGGCGCGGCAGCCGCGGCACCGACCTGTCAGGCGGCGAACAGCAGATGCTCGCGATCGCCCGTGCCCTCATCCGCGATCCGAAAATCGTTCTTCTGGACGAGCCGTTCGAGGGCCTGGCGCCGGTAATCGTCCGCGATTTGATGCAAGCCTGCCGCGAGCTCGCTGCTGCCGGCCAGACGATCGTTCTGGTCGAACAGAATCTCGCCGCGAGCCTGGCGCTGGCGCAACGCGTCTACATCATCAACAACGGGCATATCGCCCACGAAGGCCCTGCGCAGGAAATCAAGCTGCAGCCCGAGATATTGCAGCGTCACCTTGGGGTGTAGGCGCCGCCGCCGGCACCGGCGGAGCAGGGGTGGCTGGGCCCTCACTTGATCTGCGCGGCGCCGGTATTGGGTTCCTCTGCCCAAAACAACCACTCCGCGCCGTTTCGATGCTTCTTCCGGCGTGGCAGCACGCCTCGCTCCTCGAGCAGTTCCCGCGCCCCGCGTTGCGCGCAGGCATACAAGTATTGGCTCAAATCAGAGAACTGCCACGACTCCTCCGCCCGTGCCGTCCGCGCGATCGCTTGTTTCAGCGCGTCCTGCTTCGACTCAAAAATCTCCGCGATTCGTGCGGCGATTTCCTGGCAGACGGGCTCGACTGCAGCGCGATCAGCCTTCGTGACTATCGGGAAATTAGGCTCGTAAAAGTTTTCCGCGGGATGGCTCTTCTCCCATGCCGTCGCTTCGCGCAGAAGTTCGCTTCGTACCAGGTCGTTAACATGGCCGTGTATCGCTGGCTGGGATAATCCGAGCTCCGCTGCAAGGCGCGCGATCGTTCTCGGCTGCCGCGCTACCGCATTCAATATTCGTTCCTTGGTTCCGTCGTTGAGCAATCTGTTTTGGGTGATCGCCGCCCAAGGGTCACTGTATCCGCGTTGCACCGAAACGCACTCACAAGGGAAATGCAATCCGCGTCCGTTCTTGCGAAGGCCCATCGTGGTTCTCCACTGGTTCTTTATCTCGGTCAGAAGGGCGGCGTTTCTATTATTAGGCCTGCCCTTAATACATGGAACGATTGTTGCTTAGCTGCAAAAGCACGGCACGTGCCATCGCGAAGATCACACAAAAAAGCACGTTTTTTCAGTGGCTTGAGCTAGGCGTGTTGGGTTGATTGGCCGTCGACTCGCGCCGTGCGGGTAGCGATATGTTCATCAAGGCGTGTACGAATTACCAAACGATTCCGAGGAATCTCACGAAGTTCGCCGACCTTCAAAACTAGGAGAGAAAACATGCGCACTCCTGCAAGCATTGGCGGCCATCCGATCCACGCCATGCTCATCGTTTTTCCCGTCGGGCTGTTTATTTTTTCCTTGGTCTGCGACCTCATTTCCACGCAAAGCGCCGATCCCGCCACGTGGGCGCTGGTGGCGTTCTACACGATGGTGGGCGGATTCATCGGCGCACTCGCCGCCGCCATTCCAGGTCTGATCGACCTCTTGTCGCTGACCGATAAAGGAACCAAGAAAACGGCGATCACCCATATGTCGATCAACCTGATCGCAGTGGCGCTTTACGCGGTCAACATCTGGATGCGCATGGGTTCGCACGCCAATACCGGCACGCCGCTGGTCCTCTCCGTCATCGCAGTGGCGTTGCTTGCGGTGTCGGGCTGGCTGGGCGGAAAGATGGTCCACGAGTACGGGGTCGGCGTCGACGTTGCGCCGAAGTAGAGCTCGATCGGCGGTTCGCGCAAGCACGGTCACCTTTCCAGCACATTGGGATCCTAAGCTTAGAATTCCACGTGGACAAGTTGTCGCG
>JADMIO010909334.1_pt1 | contig 17477 bp, 18 predicted proteins | sample 8958161 | NCBI WGS metagenome assembly JADMIO01 (sample SAMN16585339, study PRJNA669376) | soil metagenome | isolation source: Crop rotation soil | place: USA: Cullars Rotation, Alabama | collected 2011
GCTGCTGCTCGTGATGGCCGGACTGTGTGTCAACGCGCTGCGAGCGGCGAAAGGGATGGACATCGGCTTCGATCCCGGCAGCGTGCTGACGGCGTCGCTCGATCTCGAAGCGCGCGGATATTCCGCCGATCGAGGCACGCGGCTGACGCAGGATCTGCTGGATCGCATTGGCGCCGCGCCCGGTGTCGTCTCGGCGAACGCGGTGGAGCTCGTGCCTCTCGCGCTCTCGAACCGAGCGCAGCGGTTTCTGCGGGAGGGCGAGGCTCCGGCCGCTGCCGGCGAACCGCCAGTGACGCCGCTCGTGTATCTGAATTCAGTGGCGCCGGGACACTTTCGCACGCTGAGCATCGATCGTGTCGCGGGGCGCGATTTCAACGCCACGGACACGGCGACGACTCCCGCCGTGGCGATCGTCAATCAAACACTGGCGAGCACGTACTGGCCCGGCCAGTCGGCGATAGGGAAGCGCATTCGCGAAGGCGGCGAGAACGGCACCTGGATTGAAGTGATCGGCGTCGTGCGCGACAGCAAGTACGTCACCGTGGGCGAGGCGCCGAAGCCCTTCCTCTATCGGTCTCTGGCGCAGTCGTACTCGCCGAGGCCGATCCTGCTTGTGCGCGCCTCAGGCTCCGCGGAATCGGTTCTGCCGGCGATCCGACAGGCCGTGCGCGATCTCGATCCCGGCTTGCCGGTGTTCGATGTGATGACGATGGAGACCGCGACGGCGGCGTCGCTGCTGCCAATCAAGCTCATCGGACGCCTCCTCGCGACGCTCGGCCTCTTCGCGCTCAGCCTCTCGGCACTCGGCACGTACAGCGTGCTCGCCTTTCTGGTGCGATCGCGGTCCCGCGAGTTCGCGATTCGCCTGGCCATCGGCGCGTCGCCGCGCGCAGTCGGCTGGATGGTGGTCCGCCAGGCGCTCGGCGCCACCGCGATTGGCACGGGGACAGGCATCGCGGTCGCGATTCTCCTCAGCGGGCTGCTGCGTTCGCTGCTCTTCGGCGTCAGTCCGTACGACGTTTCGACCTACACGCTCGTGCCGCTCGTGATTGCCGCCGCCGCCGGTGCCGCGGCGGCGCTGCCCGCGCGGCGCGCCGGCAAGCAGGATCCGGTCATCGCGCTTCGGCAGATCTGAGGCTTGGAGGCTTGGAGTCCTGGAGGCTTGGAGTCAAGTTTACTTGACATCAACCGAGCGGGCCATTATTCTGAACTGACAAGCACGCTTGACATGCCGGACATCCGCAATCGCGTCAAAGAACTACGGGAAGACCGTGGCTGGACGCAACAGCAGCTGGCCGACGCCGTCGGCGTTTCGCGTCAGAGCATCAACTCCATCGAGCGGAACCGCTACGTGCCGAGTCTGCAGCTCGCGCTGACCTTTGCGCGTGTGTTCGCGTGCCCGACGGATCGCATCTTCACGCTGGAGCAGAATTCATGAGCCCGACATTCCTTGGCCGTGTCTTCGACGAGCGCTTCCTCATGCATCGGCTGCGCGCCACCAGTCTCGGCGGCGTCGCCGGCGGCGTTCTCGCGGCGGTCCTCTTCGCGTACCACTACTACGCCGAGCACACGGTCCGCTGGGAGCTCCTGGCGATCGCGGTGACGATGGCCGTCGTGAAGTGGATCGTGATGGCCTGGTATCTCGCGACCGATTGAGAAGACCGTTCGTGCACGAAAGAGAGCAAGACCATGAGTGAGAAGTTGACGCCGCAACGCAGCCTGCTGCTGTTTCGGCTGGCGATGTTGTGCCTGATCGCCGGGCAGCTGCTTCCGCGCTTTTTCCGCACTGTGTCGGATCCGCTGTCGTACGTCGTGTACGCGTTCGTGATTGCGCTGTACGTTGTCGCGCTCACGCTGTTCGCGAAGAGCGGCAGGTTGCGGCGGCGGTTCGGCTGCGCGTCGCACCCGCCTGCGTCTCAGCGCTGAGCGACACCAGCAACGAAAACGCGCAGCTCCGCGACGGACCACCAGGAGAAATCGTCCCCGGTCGTCACCGTCACCCTGATTTCCGCGGTGGGCGGCGAATCGGGCAGTTCGATCATCACCGGCGCGCGGCGCACGTCGTCGATGAGGCCGAGCGCGGCCCAGCCGAGCGTGCTTCCCTCCCAGAGCGTCGTGGATGCATCGGCGGACGTGACGCGGATTCGGCGCGGGTAGTCGCCTCGGAACTCGCCGAGGTCCATGGCGATCCCGCGGACCGCCATCGGCCGGCGCAGCCGAATCACGAGCTCATCGCCGGCCCGCTGGTTGTCCGGCGTGTGGCCTCGTGTCGAGAGCTGGTGATCGAGCATGGCCGCGCCTTCAGCGGCATCGCCGTTCATCGACGCCGACGCGATCTCAGACGATCGATCGACCAGCGGTGACCGCGGGACCGCGGGTAGCCGATAGAGCGATCCCGACGAGTTGCTCCACAGCAGGAAACTTCCGGGAATGCGCTCGACGTATTCGCGATACCTCACGTGGTCGTCGCCGGGTCGAACGAACACGACGAAGGGACCGGTCCGCTGCAGCGCTTCGAGCGTGCTCGGGTCGAATACCTGCGTGCCCTCGCGCAACAGCGCGTAATGCGGCGGCGCGTAACCGCTGAATCCGTTGATGAGCCGATGCGGCTGCTGCGTCGCGAGGAGCATGGCGGCCGTGTCGGCATAGACGCCCGCCATCGGCAGTTCGAGCACCGTGGTGTTCCGATCGACGCCGGCAAGCGCGATGGCACGTTCGATGGGGATCACCGGCATCGAGGGCATCCATCCCTCGGCGAGGATCATCACAACGGCCGCGGCGGCGACCGCAAGCGCCGCCCGATGTCTGGCCAGCGAATTGACCCCAATCGCCGCCGCCAGGCTCAGACAGAGCGTCGACAACATCGCGAAGCGCGCAGGCACTCGGAGCGCATCACCGCCTGGCAACTGCATCAACCACCAGTACGGTGCATGCGAGAAGAGCACGGCGCCGTGGAAACGCACGACGGGACCAAAGGCGAACACGAGCATTGCGACCGCCGCGCCGCAGTAGAACCATGCGACCGATCGACGAGAGCGCTCGCGTCCGAGTGTCACCGCAATCACGCCGACGATCCCGAAACCCACGATCGCCATGCCCGGATACAACTGTCCTTCGGGGCGCGATTCGTGCGTCCACCGGCGCGCGACGATCTCATCCGTCGCCGCCCATAGCGCGTCGACATCGGCGCTGAACGACTCAATCTCGCTCGCCGACCGCGACATCCCGAGCGCGCTCTGCACCTGCCGGTATCCGAGCAGCAGCGGCGCGAGTGCGGCCGTGGCGACCACGATGGCCAGCGCGATCGCCGCGACATCCCGCGGCCGGCGGATGAACCACGCGACCCAGGACGCCGTCAGCACGCCGAAATACACGAAGAAATAGCCGCTCGCCAGCCCGTTCATCAGCCAGCAGAGACCAAAGAGCACCAGATGCCGCGTTGCGCGTGTATTGACGTACCGGTGCAGCGCCAACAGCGCCAGCGGCATCCAGCATGTCCACAGCAGCTGAACGTGCGCGATCTGCGCTGCGCGGTACGGGCTGAACGCAAACGCAACGCCCGCGACCATCGCCGCCGCGTGCGACCCCGTGAGGCGATGGGCGAGCGCGTGCGCTCCCAGCGCCGCCGACGGAAACGAGAGCAGAAACATCAGATTCGCGGTCGCGACGGCGCTGATGCCCATCCACTGGAGCGGCGCGGCAATCGGCCACAGATTGAGCAGCGTTTCGGAAAACGCGATGCTGCCCGCGACGGGATGAAAGATCGGCGCGTTCCACCACGCGCTCGTGAGCGGCAGCGCCTGCGCGTCCCACCACAGAATCCAGGCGTTCAATGCGGGATCGCCCGTGTCGTGCGGCAGGGCCGACCCGAGCACGCGCAGCAGCGGATGCGCGTACAGAAGGGTGACAATCACGTAGAAGATCGCGAAGCCGATCCACGGGCGGACACGGACGCGCGCGGCGGCCGCGGACGAGGGATCGTTCGACGTCACGGGCTGGTAGTCTACCGAACAATGGATCCGCGCATCAGGCAGCTGGCGCTCACGCTGTGGCAGTACCATCACCTCGATCACGAGCTGGTGAAATCCGACGCGATCATCGTGCTCTGCAGCCACGATCTCTCGGTGGCGGAGCGCGGTGCGCAGCTCGCGCTCGACGACTGGGCGCCCACGCTGATCTTCTCCGGCGGCCTCGGCACGATCACCAAGCATCTGTGGAGCGAGCCGGAGGCCGACCAGTTCGCTGCCATCGCCCTCGCCCGCGGGGTGTCACGCGAGCGCATCCTGATCGAGAACCAGTCGACGAATACCGGCGAGAACGTCCTCTTCACGCGCCGGCTGCTCGAGTCCATTGGCCGCACGCTCCGCAACGCGATCGTCGTCCAGAAGCCCTACATGGAACGCCGCGCATTCGCGACCTTCATGCGGCGGTGGCCGGAGCTCGACATCCGCGTGACGTCACCACAGGTCGGTTTCGACGAGTACCTCGCCAACTACGCGCACGAATCGCTCTCGCCTGACGATGTGATCGGCATCATGGTGGGGGACCTGCAGCGCATCCGGACCTATCCCGAGAAGGGATTCCAGATTCCGCAGGAGATTCCGGGCGAGGTCTGGGCGGCCTACGAAGAACTCGTCGCCGCCGGCTACAATCGTCATCTCGTTTGACGCGGGCCGATGGACTTCGATACCGTCCGCCACGTGACCCGAACAACTCGAATTCGCTCCGCGGTGGCGGTCGCCACGATCGCCGTGGCTCTGACCGGCTGGGCGCGCCTCCACGCGGCGCGGCAGCAGAATGATCCGCTCGATCCCGTCAAGGTCGCGGGAGATACGCACAAGCTCGCGTTCGAAAACGCGTTCGTGCGGATCCTCGACGTGCACCTGCCGTCGGGGAAAGTCGAGCCGCGCCATCGTCATCCGCACGGGATGAGCGTGTACTTCACCGACTGGACCGCGCGCGTGACCACCGATGGCGGCACGCCGGAAGTGCACGACCGCAAGGCGGGCACGTTTGCGTGGAACGACGCGGTCATTCACACGGTGCAGAACGCGGGCAAGACTGAAGGGCACATCCTCCGCATCGAGCTGAAATACTGACGCGTGGCCGCTCCCAGTCGCTTCGTCGCCTTTCTTCGCGCCATCAACGTCGGCGGTCACGTCGTCACGATGGACCAGCTGAAGAAGCTGTTCATCGCGTACGGCGCGACGAATGTCGAGACGTTCATCGCAAGCGGGAACGTGATCTTCACGGCCTCCGGGAAGAGGCCGGAGGTCGTCGAGCGCGCGCTCGAGAAGCACCTCAACGCCGCGCTTGGCTACGAGGTCCGCACGTTCATTCGAACCGCCGCCGAAGTCGCGGCCATCGCGGCAACCGTCCCGTTTGCGCCGAAGACAACGCCCGAGCTGCGCGTCGTCAATGTCGGCTTCCTGACCGCGCCGCTCGCGCCGCCGGAAGTAAAGACCGTGATGGCGCTCACGTCAGAGGACGATTTCTTCTTCACGTCGGCACGCGAAGTCTATTGGGGCTGCAGGACCGGGCAGAGTGAATCGAAGTACTTCACGCTGCCGTGGCAGAAAGTCTTGAAGGGGCCGGTGACGTTCCGCAACATGAATACCATCCGCAGGATTGCCGCCAAATATGAGTTCTAGAACCGTCCGGATTGCGCTCGCGGGAGTTGCCGCGTTCGTCCTCTCGCTGCCGCTGCGCGCCGCACCGCCGGCGTTCGTCGACATGACGTGGATGTCGATCAGCAACATGTACTACGAGCTCGGCCCGTTGAAGATCGTCACCGACGGATACATCACGCGGATCCCGCAAAGCGTGTTCTTCGGGAGCGGCGGTGGCCTAGGGCAGTCGCATCAGGCGTATGTGCCGGATGTCGCGGCGGTCACTCGCGTCATGAACGCGCTGGGCGGCCCGGGGAGCGTCAACCTGCTGCTCACTGGGCACAGCCACTTCGATCACTCGTTCGATACCGCCACGTGGTCGCGCCTCACCGGCGCTCGGATCGTCGGGTCGAAGACGACCTGCCTGCAGGCCGTGGCTCAGAAGATTCCGGCTGACCGCTGCAGCACCGTCGATGGCGGCGAGGTGATGAAGATCGGCGACGGCGTGACGATGTACGTCGTGCGCTGGAATCACAGCGGCGATTCGAGGACCAATCCGGAGCAGCACGATCCCGTCGAGCTGAAAACGCCTCCGACGCCGGATCCGTCGAATGGCGGGCTGCACCCGGGCGTGGCCGAGGATTTCCCAAACGGCGGCGGTAACCGCGGGTATCTCTTCGTTGTCGATGCGCCCGGCGGACGACTCAGCTGGTTCTTTCAGAACTCGGCCGGGCTGTCGGATATCACGCAGCCGATCGTCGTCGACGGTAAGGATTACGGCGCGCCGATCGAGAACCTGAAGGCGGCGATGAAGACGGCGGGGCTCGAGCGCGTGGACCTCTGGATTGGGTCAGGCGGCACCGCGCTTGGCGAGCTCGTGCTGCCGATTCTGAAGCCGCGCGCGTTCCTGCCCGTGCACTGGGACGGCCTGTGGGGCGCGTTCAGCGCCGGCGTCGCGCGGCCGTACGGCGACGCGCCGTTCGAGCAGATGCTCGCGAAGGCGGGCGTCACGCTCGTGCGGCCGACGCAGTACATGGACAAGTGGCGCCTCGACGCGAGCGGCACGCACGCGGTCCCGAACGACGCCGTCAAGAAAGCGCTCGGTTTTTGACTCGCGGCCGCGCGATCGCACTGGCCGGTCTGACGATCGGCACGCTCGACATCCTCGACGCGTTCATCTTCTTCGGCGTGCGTTCGGGCGCGCAGCCGTTGCGCATTCTGCAGGGGATTGCGGGCGGATTGCTCACGCGGCCGGTGGCGCAGAGTGGCGGTCTGCCGACGGCACTGCTGGGCCTGGCGCTGCATTTCTTCATCGCGACGACGATTGCGGCGGTCTACATGTTCGCGAGCCGCGCGATTCCGATGCTGGCGAGGCGGCCGTGCGTTTTCGGGCCGCTCTACGGAATCGCCGCGTACTTCGTGATGAATCTCGTGGTGCTGCCGCTCTCGGCATCACCGCCGCCGGCCTTCAATCCCGCGACGCCGGTCCTCATCAACGGGCTGCTGATTCACATGTTCGGCGTGGGCCTGCCGGCCGCGCTGTTCGCGTCGCGCGCTCGTACTTAGTGGCTCGTACGTAGGGCAGATCGGGCTTCGGTCCGCCATCCTCGATCCCTTGCCCAAGCCTCCAGGCCCCAAGCCTCCAAGCCTTTTGGCCCTACTTGCACGGCGGCTGACCCGCCTCGAACGTGCAGACTTTCTGCGGCGCGAGCTCACGGACCCAGATGTTGCGGAAGCTGATCGGCTCACTGGCATCGCCGTGTGCCTGGAGCTTGATGGGCGCCCCGTCGAACGCTTTGTACACGGGCTTGCCGACGTAGAGCGTCTCGCCCTGGAGCTGGTAGTGGTTCTGCACGAGCACGCCGTTCTGGAACGCGGTCACGAACGCCGGCGTCTTCAACGTGCCGTCGGCATTGAACGTCGGCGCGGTCCAGACGACGTCGTAGCTCTGCCACTCGCCCGGCTTCCGGTTCGCGTTGACCAGCGGAATGCTCTGCTTGTAGATGCTGCCGGCCTGGCCATTCACGTACGTCTTGCTGTTGTAGTTGTCGAGAATCTGGAGCTCGTAGCCGGCATCGCCCGCGCCGGTCGACGCGAGAAACAGCCCGCTGTTGCCCCGCGCCTGATCGGTACCGGTGATCGTCGCCGGGATCCGCCACTCGAGATGAATCTGGTAGTTCGTGAACTTGCGCTTCGTCTCGATGTTGCCGACGCCGCGCGCTTTGCTGACCGTGAGGACGCCGTCGGCCACCGTCCAACCCGCCGGCTCCTTGTTGCCGGTGTTCACCCACGCGTCGAGATTCTTGCCGTCGAACAGCACAATCGCATCGGACGGCGCCGCGCTGTCCGTTGCGCCAGGCGTGACGACCGGCGGCACCGGCTCATAGACCTCGGTGTCCTGATGCTGTGGCCCGGCCGGCGCGCCCTGGCGACCCTGGCCCTGCGCAGGCGCCGCACCTTGCCGTCCTCCGCCTTGCGGCGCAGCGGCCGGCTGCTGAGCCGTCGCGGTCATCGTGATCGTGAAGAGAGCGGTGCCGACGAGGCCGAGCGTGGAAATGCGCATCCCGGATTCTCGCCAGCGCTGTGATCGGAGTCAAGGCGCCGCCGGCGCGCCGGCTGCGGCCTCACCCGCGGCCATGCCGGCCAACCGTCCAGTCGCCCACGCCCACGCGAAGTTGTGGCCGCCGATCGGACCGAAGGCGTCGAGCACCTCGCCGCAGAAATACACGCCGCGGCATCGCCGGCTTTCCAGCGTGTGCCGGTCCACCTCATCGAGGGCGACGCCGCCGCCGGTGACTTCGGCCTTCGCAAAGCCCTCGTCGCCGGTCCACGGCAATTCGAACGACGTGAGGAGATCGACGAGACGCGCGCGATCCGCGCGGCTCAACTGTGAGGCCGGGCGCGCCGGCTCGATCGCCGCGGCGGCGAGGAGCGCATCCGCGAGCCGCTGTGGCACATGCCGGCCTGCCAGTGCGCGTGTACTGACGGCACCGGCATCGGTGAATTCCCGCCGCCACTCCTCCGCCGTGACCGTCGTCCACGCAACGCGCAGGGTGGCGCGCAGCGGTTCGCGCGATTGACTACGCACCGCGACGTGCGAGACGTCGAGTACCGACGGTCCGCTGTATCCACGATGTGTGAAGAGAAACCCACCCTCACTCGCCGCTTCCCGATCGCGATCTTTCGCCTTGATCCGGACCGTCAGCGAAATGCCTGCGAGCGTGCCGAACGCCGGCGGCTGATCGCGCAGTGGCGTCAGCGCTGCGTACGGCGTGTGCACCACATGTCCCAGCGCCCGCGCGATGCTGAATCCGTCGCCGGCGCTGCCGGTCGCGGGGACCGACAGACCCCCGGCGGCGACGATCGCCGCGGGCGCGCGAATCGTGGCGCGGCTGGTGTCGACATCGATCGCGCCATCGGCCGCGCGAACTGAGCGCACCGTGGTGTCGAACAGAAACTCCACACCTGCGTCGCGCGCCGCCGTCACCAGCCCGTCCCGAATGTCGCGCGCGCGATTCGACACGGGGAACAGCTTTTGAGATTCCTCTTCGACCTTCAGCGGAATCCGCAGCTCCGTTTCGAAGAACGCGCGCTGCGCCGCAAGCGGCCACGATCGCAGCATGCCGCGCAGCAGATGCGGAGGCGAATCGGTCACGAACCGTTCGGGCTGCAACGCCACCGGCAGGACGTTGCACCGCCCGCCGCCGCTGATCAAAATCTTGCGCCCGCCATCGCTCGTCCGTTCGACGACGACAACGCGTGCTCCCGCGCGAGCAGCGAAGATGGCCGCCATCAACCCTGCCGCGCCCGCACCGATCACGATGACAGGTTCAGCCACTTCCTATATCTTCGCGTGATGGACATGGTCGCGGCCATAGGCAGCACGCCGCTCGTTGAATTGCGCAAAGTCGTTCCGCCCGGCAGCGCGCGCGTGATCGTGAAAGTGGAAGGCGCGAATCCCACGGGCAGCATGAAGGATCGAATGGCGCTGTCGATGATCGAGTCGGCCGAGCGCGACGGCCGTCTCCGGCCCGGCGGCCGCGTCGTCGAGTTCACCGGCGGCAGCACGGGCAGCTCGCTCGCGCTCGTCTGCGCGGTGCGCGGTTATCCGCTGTCGATCGTCACGTCGACGGCGGCGAGCCTCGAGAAGCGCAACCACATGCGCGCGCTCGGCGCCGACATGGTCGTGCTCGAGGCCGAAGGCAACAAGCTCACGCCCGAGCTGTTCGTGGCCATGCGCGCGGCGACCCGGAAGATCATCGACGAGACCGGTGCATTCTGGACAGACCAGTTCAACAATCACCACCAGGCCGACGGCTACGCGACGCTCGCCGAAGAGTTGTGGGAGCAATCGGGGCAGCGCGTCGACGCGTTCGTGCAGGTCGTCGGCACGTGCGGTTCCCTGCGCGGTATCGGGACGACGATGCGCAAGCTCAATCCCGGGATCGCGATCACCGCGGTCGAGCCGGCGGAATCAGCGGTACTCGGCGGCGGCAAGCCCGGTGCTCATCGCATCGAGGGTGTCGGCACCGGCAGCGCGCCTCCGCTGTGGCATGCGTCGCTCGCCGATCGCATCGACGCGGTGTCGACGGCTGAATCCATCGCCATGGCGCGGCGACTGGCGAAGGAAGAGGGCATTTTCGCCGGGACCTCGTCCGGCGCCAACGTCGTTGCGGCGATTCGGCTGGCAAGAGAGCTTGGCCCGCATGCGACCGTCGCGACGCTGCTCTGCGACAGCGGCCTGAAGTACCTCAGCACCGAGGTGTTCCAATAGATGGCGAGTCGTGCCGGTGCCATCCGGATCTGGATGGCGCTTGCCGCGGCCACGCTCGCGATCGTCGTCCTGTGCGTGCTGTACCTCGATCGCCCGATCGCAGAAGAGGCGAACGCGCATTTCTTCCGGACCGCGTGGCAATCGCGGGCCAATGACTTCCTGAACGCCCTCGTGGCGATCATGGTCGTCGTGTTCGGCGGATCCTTTGCCGCTGGCTTCTGGCGGCTGCTCGATCGTCCACTGCCGGCCTGGACGCGCGTGCCGCTGCTCTGCGCCTGGAGCATTGCCTGGGCGTTGGCGTCGACGGAGATCCTGAAACGGCTCGTCGGCCGGTCTTCGGCGGCTTACGTGTACTTCGGGCGGCATCTCTACGAATTCCGCTGGCTCAGAGGGTCGCAGGGGTTCGACTCATTTCCTTCGGGTACGATGGCGGTCGCCGCCGCGTGTCTCGCGGTGATCTGGTGCGAGTGGCCGCGAACCCGCGCGCTGTGCGTGACGATGACGTGTCTCATCGCCGCCGCATTGGTGATGACCAGCAGCCACTGGGTCGGAGATCTGGTCGGCGGGCTGTTTCTCGGCGCCACCATCGGGTGGCTGATCGTTGTGATGAAAGGACGGATCGCATGAATCCCATTCTGGTCGGCAAAGGCGACGGGCCCGTGTATCTGCTCCCGAAGTACGGCAATCGCCACGGCCTCGTCGCCGGCGCGACCGGCACCGGCAAGACGGTGTCGCTGATGGTGCTCGCGGAGGGGTTCTCGCGGCTCGGCGTCCCGGTGTTCATGGCGGACGTCAAAGGCGACGTCTCCGGGCTCGCGATGCCTGGCGTGCCGAGCGACAAGCTCCAGGAACGGGTCGCGCAGGTGGGCGTCCCCGACTACGCGACCGAGGCGAGTCCCGTGGTCTTCTGGGATCTCTACGGACAGGCCGGGCATCCCGTGCGCGCGACGATCAGCGAAATGGGGCCGAGCCTGCTCGCGCGGATCTTCGAGTTGAACGATACGCAGGAAGGCGTGCTCGAGATCGCGTTCAAGCTCGCGGACGAGCGCGGTCTGCTGCTCCTCGACCTCGACGATCTCCGTGCCCTGCTCGCGTTCATCGCCGAAAACCGCAAGGAAATCTCGTCGACGTACGGCCTCGTGAGTACGACGTCCGTGTCGGCGATTCAGCGATCGCTGCTCTCGCTGGAACGCGAGGGCGGCGACAAGCTGTTCGGTGAGCCCGCGCTCGAGCTCGCCGACTTGATGCGCACCGACCTCAGCGGCAAGGGCGTCATCAACATCCTCGCGGCCAATCAGCTCGTGCTGAAACCAAAGCTCTACTCCAGCTTTCTGCTGTGGCTGCTTTCCGAGCTCTTCGAGAACCTGCCGGAAGTGGGGGACCTCGAGAAACCCAAGCTGGTCTTCATGTTCGACGAAGCGCACCTGCTCTTCGACGACGCGCCGCCGGCGCTCCAGCAGCGCGTCGAACAAGTGGTACGTCTGATCCGATCGAAGGGCGTGGGCGTCTACTTCTGCTCGCAGTTTCCGGACGACGTGCCGAACAACATCCTCGGGCAGCTCGGGAACCGCGTCCAGCATGCGTTGCGCGCATTCACGCCGCGCGACCAGAAAGCGGTCCGCACGGCGGCCGAGACGTTCGTCGCGAATCCCGACGTCGATGTCGCCAAAGTCATCGGCCAGCTGCAGGTCGGCGAAGCGCTCGTGTCGATGCTGATGGACAAGGGCGTCCCGATGCCGGTCCAGAAGACACTCATCGCGCCGCCGCGCTGCCGCATGGGCGCAATCAGCACGGATGAGCGCGCAGCCGTTCGCGGCCGCAGCCCTGTCGGCGTCAAGTACGACACGCCGGTGAATCGAGAATCGGCGTACGAACTGCTGACGAAACGAAAAGCGGATACAGCCGGTGCCCCGGCCGATCCCGCGCGTCCGGCCGGCGACCGAGCAGCCGCCCCGACTCCCGCGCCCGCGAAGCCGGCGGCGTCCGGCGGCATGTGGAGCGACATGCTGTGGGGCACCGGTAAGCGGCAGGGCATGGTCGAGAGCATGGCCAAACAGGCGGCGCGCACCGTCGGCAGTCAACTGGGGCGGCAGATTCTCCGCGGAGTGCTCGGAGGCATCCTCGGCGGTTCGTCGCGCAGGCGGTAATGGTCATTGGTCATTGGTCATTGGTGATTGGTGCAGGGCGGGGATGCCCGCTGTCGTGATCTGCGCCATTGACCGATGACCATCGACCAATAACCATTGGGGGATGCCTCTTCTTCAAGTCATCATCGTCAGCACGCGAGAAGGCCGAGTCGGCGCACCGGTCGGTCGGTGGTTCTTCGAGCACGCTCAGCGTCACGGCAAGTTCGACGTCGAGTTGATTGATCTGCAGGAAGTGAACCTGCCGATGTTCGACGAGCCGAACCATCCGATGAAACAGCAGTACGTCCACGAACACACGAAGCAATGGAGCGCGACGATTTCGCGCGGCGACGCGTTCGCCTTCGTGACGCCCGAATACAACTACAGCGCGCCGCCGTCGCTCCTGAACGCGCTCGACTATCTCTACAAGGAATGGGCCTACAAGCCCGCCGGCTTCGTGAGCTACGGCGGTATCTCGGGCGGCCTGCGCTCGGTTCAGATGGCGAAGCAGGCGGTGACGACACTGCGGATGATGGCGATTCCGGAGGGCGTGCCCGTCCCGTTCTTCGCGCAGCTCATCGACAAGGATTCGAAGACCTTCAAAGCCACCGAGCAGCACGAGAAATCAGCGAACACGATGCTCGACGAGCTGCTGAAGTGGGAAGGCGCGCTGAAGTCGCTCAGACAGAGTTAATGGCCAATGGTGGATGGTGTGCACCAATCACCACTGACCATTGACCATTACAAGGCGGCGGCGACGATCGCGGACATCTCGTCGAACGTCAGGTCGATCGGGTTCGCCTTCATGCTGCTGGAAAGCGCCGCCTTCGCGACGATCTGCGGGATGTCGGATTCGCGGATCCCGTAGCTGCGGAGCGCGGGAACGCCGAGGTCCGCGCGCAATGCCGACAGCCACGTGATGCCGTCGTCGGCGCGCGCGTCCATGCGGCCGGTCATCAGCACCGCGATGCCATCGAATCTCGGCAGCGAGGGGTGCGTCGGCGCCCGGCGGCGCAGGGCCTGGAGATTGCCCGCGAAGACGTGTGGCAGCAGCGCGGCGCAAAGCGCGCCATGCGGCGCGTTGAACATGCCGCCGATGGGGCCGGCGAACCCGTGCACCGCGCCGAGCCCGGCGTTCGCGAGCGCCATTCCGCTGAACAGGCTCGCCAGCGCCATCTGCTCGCGCGCCTTGGCGTTTGCAGGGTCAGCCACCGCGGTTCGAATCGCGCCGGCCGCGCGGCGGATGCCGTCGACACAGATCGCGTCGATCATCGGATTGGCACGGCGCGAGACGTACGGCTCGAGCAGCTGCGTGAGCGCGTCCATCCCCGTGGACGCGGTCACCGTCGCCGGCATCGTCGACGACAGCGTCGGATCCACCAGCGCGACACGCGGGAGCATGAGCGCGCTGCGGAGGCTGACCTTCACGCGATGGTCGGGCGAAAACAGGACCGCGTTCCGCGTGACTTCGCTGCCCGTTCCCGCCGTCGTGGGAATCGCGATGATCGGGAGGGGTGGTGCGGTCAGCGGCTGCGCGGCGCCGATGATCTCGAGATAGGTCTCGACCGGCGCGGTGTTGGTTGCCAGGGCCGCCACCGCCTTCGCCGCGTCGAGCGCGCTGCCGCCGCCGAAGCCGATGACGACCTCCGCTCGTGCGTCGCGCGCGGCGCGGGCGCCTTCGACCACCGGCGCGAGCGCAGGCTCGCCGTCGATCGACAGCGATGTCGTCTCGACGCCGGCTGCGTTCAGCTGCGTCATCAGCCGCTCGCTTCGCCGCGCATCGCGCCCGGTGACCACGAGGGCCCGCGTGCCGAATTCGCGGACGATCGTTCCGGCCTGATCGATCGTCCCCGCGCCAAAGACAATGCGTCCGGCGGTCGCGAAGTCGAACAGCATCGCTACCAGCCCGCGTCGGCCGGAAACACCGCGTCGTGCCGGACGCCGACTCGCGGCGCCGCCATCATCGAGGCGACCACGTCGCGCCACTTCAAGTAATGCGCGGTCTCCCGGTGCGCGGCCTGTGCCTCCGGCGATCTGAATGCCTCGACGAGCACGAACTTCGCGGGGTTGTCCGACTGCTGCAGGACGTCGAATCGCGCGATGCCTGGTTCGAGCACGCTGTGGCGCGCGTTTTCGAGCGTGGCGGCCTTGAAGGCATCGATCTGTTCGGACAGCACTTCGCAATGGACCAGCGCGACAATCATGCTTTTAGAGTAGCCTCGATAACATGTCGACCTCAGAGTTTCGCATCGAGCGCGGTACGGATTGGGACGTGCCGGTGATCCTGAACCTGATCAAACAGCTGGCGGAGTTCGAGAAGCTCGGCCACGAAGTGCTCGCGACCGAAGACATCCTGCGGCAGACGCTCTTCGGCGACAAGCCGGCCGCGGAAGTGCTGCTGGCCCACGCCGGCGATACACCCGCGGGGTTCGCGCTCTTCTTCACGAACTTCTCGACGTTCCTCGGCCGGCCGGGGCTGTACCTCGAAGATCTGTTCGTCGTGCCGGAGTATCGCGGTCAGGGGCTTGGCCGGCGGCTCATGGCGCACCTCGCGAACATCGCCGTCGAGCGCGGCTACGGCCGCATGGAATGGTCGGTGCTCGACTGGAACAGCCGGGCGATCGAGTTCTACAAGAGCCTCGGCGCCCGGCCGATGGACGAATGGACCGTATTCCGTGTCACGGGCGACGGGCTCACGTCTCTCGCCGGCAGCTAATGGTCATTGGTCAATGAAATGGTCAATGGTGCAGGGCCAGAGGACCTTCAGGTCCGGCGCCGCGTCGTGCCCTGCACCATTGAGCAATGACCAATGACCATTGATCATTTCTTCTCTGGGAACAGCTCCACCTTCACGTAGTTCTGGGTGTTGAAGTACATCTTCGCTGCCGCCTGCACGACGGCCGGCGTGAGCTTGTTGTAGTACGCCGTGAGGTTGAACAGGCTCGCGAGATCTTCGCCGTACTCGTACCGCGACGAGATGTTGCCGAGGTAGAAGCTGTTCTGCTGCTGGTTCGTCTCGAGATCGCGAAGGAACGTCGTCTTGACGTCGGCCACCTGCTTCTCGCTCGGCCCCGCCGTCTTGAGTGCCTCGATTTCCTTCAGCACCGCCTTGACGAGGTCTTCGGTGCGCGTCGGGTTCGATCCGAACTCGATGTCGATCTCGTATTCCTCCCGCGGAATCTTCGAGTAGCTCGGTGACACCGAGACGCTGTACGTGCCGCCCAGATCTTCGCGAAGGACGTCGAGCAGGCGCGTCTCGAGCACCTGCGCCATGGCGCGAATCGCGATGCGCTGATCCTGGTTGTACTGAAACGGCCCGGTGAACACCATCGTCGTCTGGCTCTTCGGCTCGATCCCTTTCTCGACCTTCTTCTCGATGACGCCGGTGGCGTACCGATCGCCGACATCCTTGAAGCTCTCCTTGCGGTGGATCGCCGGCAGGCCGCCCAGGTACTTCTCGACGAGCGGCTGCATCTCCGCCAGGTTGAAGCTCCCGACGAACGTGAACGTGAAATCGCTCGCGTCCGCGAAGCGGTCCTTGTAGAACGCGACCGACTTGTCGAGGTTCATCTGATCGATCACCGACGCGGTCAGCGGCTGATGGCGCGGGTGATTGTTGTAGAGCGTCTGCTCGAGCGTCTTCCCGAACTGGAACGCCGGATCGGCTTCCTGGTTCTTCAGCTGCTCTTTCGTCGTCGACGTGATGACGCCGAACAGCGCGGGATCGGGACGGGGCGCGGTAAAGCGCAGATAGATCAGCTGGAACATCGTCTCGAGATCCTTCTTCGAGCCCGAGCCGTTGATCATCTCCTCGACGTCGCTGATCGCGGGTGACGCGGACGCGACCTTGCCGGTCAACGTCTTGCGAAGGTCGACGGAGCTCAATTTACCGAGCCCGCCCGACGCGACCACCTGCGCGGCCGTCGTCGCCGGAATGAAGTCCTGATCGCTCGCGAGCGAGGTGCCGCCGAGGCTCACGCCGCGGAACAGAATCTCGTCTTCCTTGAAGTTCGTCGGTTTCAACACGACCTTCACGCCGTTCGACAGCTCCCACTCCGTGATCCCGTACTCCGCGCGGCTGGTCGTCTTCACGACGCTCCCCGGCGTGGGCGGATTCTCGAGGAGCGGCGAACTGTCGACCGAGTCGGTCCACGCGGTGAGCGTCTTCGTGCCAACGGCTTTCAGGACCGCGGCGAGCTTCGTCTCGTCGGGAATCGTCAGGCCCGGTTTTTCGGGCGCCGTGACCGCGACGACGCGGTTGCGGTCGGGCGACCAGTCCTTGCCGACCGCGTTGACTTCGTTGAGCGTGATTGTCGGGACGAACCGCTGATACAGATCGTTCTCGTACAGGATGCCGGGGATCGGCTCGCGCTCCAGGAAGTTGCGGATGAATTCCGCGGCGAGATTCGCCGATTCCTGCTTGTCCTTTTCGGTGACGGCGCGCTCGATGCCTCGCAGAAGGTTCGTCTTCTGCCGGGCGAGCTCCGTCTCCGTGAAGCCGAACTCCGCGACGCGGTCGGCCTCGGTGAACACCGCTTCCAGCCCCTTTTCGATGCCCTCTTCCTTCGTGAACGCGCTGAGCGAGGAAGCCTCGGCCGTTCGCACGAAGAGCCCGCGGCCCGCGCCGGCGCCCATGAACGGCGCGTCCGGCTTCTGCGCGATTTCCGAGAAGCGCGCATTGAGCATGCTCGCGAACAGGCTCTCGACCAGCTGCCGCCGATATGCCCCGACCGTCGACGGGTCGCGCGTCGGCATCAGGCTGTACGCCGAGATCGACGCGCCGCCGCCCGCTTCTTTGTCCGTCGCGATCGTGTAGAGCGTCCCGGGGTGCGCGGGCACCGTGAACGCGGGGCGCGGCTTCGGCGATTTCGGCGACGGAATCGGCTCGAAGTGCTTCTTGATCAGCCCTTCGATCGCGGTCTTGTCGAAGTCGCCGACCGCGACGACCGCCATCAGATCGGGGCGATA
>JADMIO011565039.1_pt1 | contig 17477 bp, 13 predicted proteins | sample 8958161 | NCBI WGS metagenome assembly JADMIO01 (sample SAMN16585339, study PRJNA669376) | soil metagenome | isolation source: Crop rotation soil | place: USA: Cullars Rotation, Alabama | collected 2011
CCGGGCGCGGGCGGGGCGGGCGCCGGCACGCCGACGCCGGTCACCTTCGCCTGCGACGCGAGCACCGCGCCGCCGGTCGCGACGCTGCGCCGGCTGACGATGACGCAGGTCCAGAACACCATCGCCGACCTCGCCGCCTGGGCGCTCGGCGGCGCCAGCGCCGGCCAGACGGTGATGACGGAGATCGCGTCGTCGCTCGCCGAGCTGCCGGACGATCGCCGCGAGGCGGTGCCGCAGGATCTGCACGGCAGCTACCGGCGTCTCGATCAGTCGCTGCAACAGATCCACGTCGAGGCGACCTACGACGTCGCCGTCGCGCTGGGCGCAGCGCTCACGACGACCGCTCGCCTGGGCAAGGTGGTCGGCACGTGCGCGACCGACACCAGCACGTCGAACGACGCGACCTGCCTCGACACCTTCGTCAAGACCTTCGGCGCGCGCGCGCTGCGCCGGCCGCTCACCAGCGACGAGATCGCCTTCTACACGACCGCCTACGGCAGCAGCACGACCGCCTCCGCCCCCGCGTACGCCGATCTGATCGGCCTGTTCGTCACCGCGCCCGAGTTCATGTACTTCGTCGAGCACGGCGACACGCCGGTCGCGGGCCAGCCCAACGTCTACGAGGTCTCGCCCTACGAGCTGGCGTCGCGGCTGTCGTACCAGCTGTGGCAGACGGCGCCCGACGACGCGCTGCTGGCCGCGGCCGCCGACGGCAGCCTGCGCGACGCCGCGACCTACGAGGCGCAGGTGACGCGCCTGCTCGCCGACGCGCGCGCCCGCCCGGCGCTGGACGAGTTCTTCGAAGACTGGATGAAGGTCGAGGACCTGCCCGCGATGGACGCCAAGAACGCCGACCCGACGTTCAAGACGTTCGCCGGCGCCGATCTGCCCGACGCCAACCTGCGCCAGGCGATGATCGACGACGTGGTCGGGATGCTCGATTACTACACGTGGACGGCGCCGGCCGGCCTTCCGGCGCTGCTGACCAGCGACCTGTCGTTCGCGCGCGACGCGCGCCTGGCGAAGCTGTACGGCGTCGCCCCCTGGAACGGCGCGGGCGCGCCGCCCGCGCTGACGGCGGGACAGCGCCCGGGGCTGCTGACGCGCGCGCTGTTCCTGTCGACCGGCACCGCCAACACGCGGCCGATCATGAAGGGCGTCTTCCTGCGCACGGACATCCTGTGCGACCCGATCCCGCCGCCGCCTCCGGGCGCGAACGCGAAGCCGCCCGACCTCGGCCCGAACATGACGACGCGCGAGAGCGTCGAGGCGCTGACCGAGATGCCGGGCACCATCTGCGCCAGCTGCCACGGCCCCGTGATCAACCCGCTCGGCTTCGCGACGGAGGGGTTCGACGCCCTCGGCCGCTTCCGCACCGCGCAGCGTCTGTTCGACGCCAGCGGGAACGAGACGGGCAGCAAGCCGGTCGACACGATGACGGTCCCTCAGGTCGTGCTCGGCGACCAGACGGCGATCGCGACGCCGGCCGAGCTGATGTCGCTGCTGGTCGCGAGCGGCAAGGTCGAGGCCTGCCTGTCGCGCAACTTCTTCCGCTACACGTACGCGCGCTGGGAGGACACCACGGCCGACGGCTGCGCGCTGGAGGACGGACGCAAGGCCCTGGCGAACGGCGGGACGATCCGCGATCTCGCCGCGGCGTCGGTGAAGAGCGCCGCGTTCAAGCGGCGGGCGTTCCAATGAGGCGGCGAACCATGGGCCCACGACGAATCATCGACATCTCGCGACGCCAGGTGCTGAGAGGGATCGGCGGCGCCACCCTCGCGCTGCCTGTGCTGCCGTCGCTGCTGTGCAAGAGCGCCTACGGCGCCGACCCGGTGTTCACGCGCCCGCCGCGCCTCTGGTGGGTGACGACCGAGCACGGCGGCGCCTTCGAGGCGAGCATGTTCCCGAGCGCGTCGCTGCTGACGAACAGCCAGGCGCTCTACGCGGACCACACCGTCCGGTCGGGCGCGCTGGCGCCGACCACCTCGGGCAGCAACACGGTGGTGTCCCCCGTGCTGACGGCGCCGTCGTCGGCGCTCTCCCCCGCGCTGGTCGGCAAGATGAACGTGCTCTGGGGCCTGGACGTGCCGTTCTACATCGCGCACAACACCGGCCTCCACCTCGGCAACTACGCGCGCAACGACGGCAACGGCAACGACGGCAAGGCGGTGCAGGCGTTCCCGCGCCCCACCATCGACCAGATCATGGCCTGGTCGCCGTCGTTCTATTCGGACCTGTCCAGCATCCGCGAGCGCGCGATGATCATGGCCAACCGTCCCGTGTCGTGGAACTACAGCGACCCGTCGATGACGTCGAGCCCGATCCAGAACGTGAGCGGCTACACGAGCTCGCTGGCGCTGTTCAACAAGGTCTTCGTGCCCCCCACTTCGGGGACGGCGCCGCGCGCGCCGATCGTCGACCGCGTGCTCGCCAACTACAACCGCCTGCGGAACGGCAACACCCGGCTGTCCGCGGCCGACAAGCAGCGCCTCGACGATCACGTGGCGCGCATCGCGGAGCTGCAGCGCAAGCTGACCACCACGGTCAGCGGCGCCTCCTGCTCGAGCGTCACCAAGCCGGGCGACGACGCCAACAAGCACGCCGCCAACACGGCCGCCGACGTCGGCAAGCAGCTCCAGCTCTGGAACGAGGTGGCGGCGGCGGCGTTCATGTGCGGCACCAGCCGCATCGGCGTGCTGGCGTTCGGCGACACGTCGCGGTTCGTCGCCTACGGCGGCGACTGGCACCAGGAGGTGGCGCACCAGTGGCAGCTCGCTGACAAGCAGGCGCTGCTGCTGCAGTCGTACCAGCAGTTCTTCGCGTCGGTGATGGTCGACATGGCGAAGCGGCTGGACAGCGTCGAGGAGGTGCCGGGCCTCACCTACCTCGACCACTCGCTGCTGGTCTGGACGCAGGAGTGCGGCATGGAGACGCACGGGTCGGTGTCCATCCCGGTCGTCACCTTCGGCCGCGCCGCCGGGCGCATGAAGACGGGCCTGCTGTGCGACTACCGACGCACGGGCAATTCCGCGTCGCAATACGATCCCGGCGCGGGCGGCAAGCAGACGCTCGGGCTGCTCTACAGCCAGTGGCTGGCGACCGTGCTGGAGACGATGGGCGTGCCCACGACCGAATTCGAGCGCTGGGGCAGCAAGGGCTACGGTTACCCCTACATCACCAAGGAGACCTGGACGCCGCCGTTCGCGAAGCACTACGGCGACACGTCGTCGCGCTACTTCCAGGACGCCAGCAAGGTCCTGCCGTTCCTGATGGCGTGAGCGGGCCGGCTCAGGCGTGCCGTTCGCGCAGGCGCGCGCCGCCGCCGTGCGGCTGCAGCTCCAGCCAGCGCAGGATGTCCCGTCGCCGGATGATGCCGACCAGCGCGCCGGCGGCGTCGACCACCGGAAGTTGCTCGACGTCGCGCTGCCCGAGCTTCGCGAGCGCGGCCGCCGCCATCTCGTCGGGCGCGGCGACGACCAGCTGGGCCGCCGGCGTCATCACGTCGCGGATGCGGATCGTCACGCGCTCCTCGGGGCGCACCTTGCGAACGTCTTCGAGCGTGACGATACCGACCAGCCGATCGCCGTCGACCACCGGAAAGGCGCGATCAGCCGACGCCATGAAGTACTCGTCGACGACGGTCGCCACCGAGAGCTCCGGAAAGACCGCCACCGGATCGGCCCGCATCACCCGCGACACCGGAATGTCGTCGAGCAGATCGGAGATCACCACGCGCGAGTAGCTGGCCGCGGCGGCCCGGTAGAGGAACCAGCCGATGAACGCCGTCCACAGACCGGGGATCAGGCCGCGCCCCAGCCAGGGAACGCCGATTCCGAGGATCATGCCGACGCCCATCATGATCAGCAGCAGGGCCAGCACCTGGCCGACCCCTGCCGCCCAGCGGGTCGCCTTGGCGAGATCGTGCGTCCCCGCCCACAACGCCGCGCGCAGGACGCGGCCGCCGTCGAGCGGGAAGGCCGGAATCAGGTTGAAGAGGCCGAGCATGATGTTGATCGGCCCGAGCCAGAGCAGCACGGTCGCGAACGGGCTCACCGCCTGAAACGCGCGCATCGGATCGTCGGCGTCGACGAGCGCCGGGGTCGCGAGGTTCGCGCCCCACCAGGTTGCGACGCCGCCGATGACCAGGCTCGTCAGGGGGCCGACCACCGTCATCAGCAGCTCGGCGCGCGGCGAGCGGGGCTCGCGCTGCATGTGCGCGAGGCCCCCGAAGATGAACAGCGTCACCCCCGCGACAGGGACGCCGTTCGCGCGCCCGACCAGGGCATGCGAGAGCTCGTGCGCCAGGATCGAAAGGAAGAACAGAATGGCCGAGATCACCCCCACGCCCCAGCTGAGCGCAGGCGTCCAGTCGGGGTGGCGCGCCGGCAGCAGCCCGCCACCCAGGCTCAGGACGATCAGAAAGAAGACGATCAGCAGGCTCCAATCGACGCGCACGTCGACGCCGAGGATCCGCCCCACCCGAAGACCACGCGTTGCAGGGATCATCAACAGTCAATCTGGAGACGGTTTGCGCCGTGTGGCAGGGCTCGTCGGGGCCGCTGCCGAGGTACGCGCTCCCGATTTTTCGCCCTGCATGCCAGAGGGTCAGGGGATCCGCACCATCGTCGCGCTGCGATCCAGCGTGGCGGGATCCGCGCCGAGCTCCCCATCCTTGTTGATGCCGAGGCACCAGACGGAGTCGTCGCCCTTGCGCGCGCAGGTGAAGAAGCGCCCGGCGCGGACCTCGACCCATCCGGTGGCGGGATCGGCGCGCAGCATGCTGGGGACGGCGTCGACCAGATCCGGCCCGCCGATCTGGCCCTCGGTGTTGCGGCCGGCGCACCAGATCTCGCCGCCGGGGCGCAGTCCGCACGTGTGAAAGGTGCCGACCGTCTCCGCCGACCAGTCGTTGTACGTGGGGACCTGCGCGGGCGTCGGGCGCGGATTGACGTCGCCCATGGCGAGGGCGCCGCTCGTCTGTTCACCCCAGCACCACAGGCTGCCGTCGCGCTTGCGCGCGCAGGTGGTCGACTGCGCGCACCCGACCGAGACCCAATCGCTGTCGCCGCCGACCTGCACGGGCGCGCGCATCTCCTCGGGCTGCGTGACGCCCTGACCGAGCTGCGAGCTCGTGTTGCGGCCCCAGCAGTAGAGGCGCCCCGGGGCGCGGATGCCGCAGCCGTGTCCCTGGCCGGTGGCGACGAACGTCCAGTCGCGCGCCGCGCCGAGCTGGACCGGCGCCAGGTGATCGTCGCCGGGGTACTGATCGCCGAGCCCCAGCTGCCCTTCGAGGTTGTACCCCCAGCACCAGACGCTGGCGTCGGCCAGCAGCGCGCAGGTGAACTCGAACGCGGTGCGGACGTCGACGGCCTTGGCGGGCAGCGGCACCTGGCGCGGATCGGGGCGGGCCGCGCGATCGCCGGAGCCGAGCTGGCCGTTGGCGTTGCCGCCCCAGCACCAGACGCCGCCGTCGGCGGCCAGCGCGCAGGTGTGCGTGCTGCCCGCCGCGGGCGCGATCCAGGGGCCGCCCGCCACCGCCGTGGGCGGCAGCGTGGTGGCCGCGTCGCCCGCGCCGACGCCGAGCTGTCCGTCGCTGTCGTCGCCCCAGCAGCGCAGCGCGCCGCCGACGACGGCGCAGGCGTGGCCGAACCCCGCGGCCACGCGGACGTCGGTCAGCTGCAAGACGACCGGGCCGCCGCCGTCGGCGGGGCGCAGCACCTCGCCGCTGCGCGTGCAGGCCGCCGCCAGCAGCGCGGCGGCCGCGGCGTGGAGACGGAGGGCGCCGGGCGCCATCACGGCGACTCCAGCCCCACGTTCGCGGCCACCAGCAGGCCGCGCGCGCTGGCGACGGCCGCGCCCGCGTCGGTCGCCTCCACGCCGCGCAGCGCCGCGCCGACGTCGACGCCGGCTGTCGCGTGCAGCGCCCGCCCGAGCCCGAGCCTCCCGACCGCGCGCGCCCGCCCGATCGCCAGCAGGTTGGCGTACGTCGATCCTTCGGAGCCCGCGGCCGGCTCCGCGCGGAACGACAGCCAGCTGGCCGCCGCGCCGGCACCGACCGCCAGCGACGCGCGCCGCCCGCCGGCGACGCGCACGAAGAAGGAGACGCTCGCCCCCGCGGCCACCGCGCTCACGCGTCCGTGGGGCGCCGCCGTCGCGGGCGCGGCGCGCAGCTCGCCCGCGAGCTCCAGCTGCCAGCGCGTTCCGACCACGCGGCCGAACGCGTCCCCTCCGACCAGCGTCAGCCCCTGGCCGCCGAGGTAGCGCTCGAACACGCCGCGCGCGCCCACCGCTCCCGCCTCGCCGACGCGCGCGGGCGCCAGCCTCTCCGCGACGGTGGTGACGACCTGGGGCCGCGCGCTCTCCTGGGCCTGGCGGGCGCGCGCGGTGTCGAGCGCGATCTCCGCCCAGCTCGCGCTCAGCAGCTCGTCCGCCTCGATGGCGATGGCGGCGGCCCGCCCGTCGTCGGGGATGCGCGACAGATCGACGTCGCGGCGGACGCGCTTGTGCGTGACGGCGTCACGCACCTCGATGTCCACGGTCGCCTTGGCGGCGTCGTCGGGGCTCGCGTCGACGGTCAACGTCGCCAGCGGGGCGGCAGGCGCGGGGTGCGCGTCGCCCGAGCACGCGGCGATCCCGCGGGTCGCCAGGGTGTGCTGCAGGTCGGACAGGACGGCCGCCCGCTGCGTGTCGCTCCACCCCTGCGCGCCGAGCTGCAGCTGCACCCACGGCCCGTCGCCGCCGCCCACGCAGCTCGGCTGGGCGGCGGTGGCGGCCGCCGGCAACGAGGCGGCGGCCAAGGCGGCGACCAGGAAGGGGAAGGCGAGCGGCAGCGTCGGACCGCGCATCCGCCTCCATCATAGACGACGAACACGGCGCGTTACGGCGATCGTGGACCGTTTGGACCGTTTGGCGGATCTCGGGGTTCGTACTCCGCAGATGGGCGGAGCCGCGCCACATTCCGCGCCGTATCACGCGCGCCGCCGCGCCCTCGTCGCGCTCGCGGCGTTCGCGGCCGGCTCCGGGCTCCTGGCCTGCGACGGCAAGGTGGGCGGGCACGCACAAGGGACGGGCGGCGCCGGCGGGGGCGTCATGACGGGCGCGGGCGGCGCGGGCGCGGGCATGCCGGCCCCCACGACGCCCGACGCCTTCGGCGCCTGTCCCGCGGGCGGCGGCGAGCCGGGCGTCACGCCGCTGCTCAAGCTGTCGACGCTGCAGTACCGGAACACCGTCCGCGATCTGCTGAGCGCGAGCGGCCTCGACGCGGTCGCGACCGAGGTGGCTCCGCTGCTGGCGGCCATCCCGGACGACAGCACGGTCGCGTTCCGCGGCCTGGACACGCGCATCTCCGACGACCACGTCCAGGGTTATTTCAACGTCGCCAGCGCGGTCGCCGACGCCGCGACCAGGACCAGCCAGCGCCTGACCACGCTGGCCGGCAGCTGCGCGACGACCACGCCCCTCGCCGCCAGCTGTCTGGACGCGTTCCTCGCGTCGTTCGGCAAGCGCGCCTTCCGCCGCCCCCTCGACGCCGCCGAGATCGCCGAGATGAAGGACGTCGCGACGGGGACGTCGCCGGCGCCCGCCAACGCCACCGAGGCGATCCGCAACGTGGTGGTGATGCTGCTGATGTCGCCGCGCTTCGTGAACCACCTCGAGCTGGCCGGCACGCCCATCGCCGGGCGCGCCGACTACCTGGCCCTCGATCCGTACGAGATCGCCTCGCGCCTTTCGTACACGTTCTGGCAGACGCTGCCCGACGACGCGCTGCTGGCAGCGGCCGCGGCGACGGGCGATGACTCGCTGGCGACCGACGCCGGCTTCAACGCCCAGCTCGATCGCCTGTTCGCCGATCCGCGCACGCGCGACACCATCTGGCAGTTCTGGAACGAGTGGATGAAGTTCGAATCGTTCACCGGCTTCTCGGCGGATCGCCCCGGGTTCATGGCGTTCGCGGCGGGCGAGAACGTCGGCGTCGCCGGCCACGACCACTGGGGCGACATGGTCACCGAGATCCACGACCTGACCGACCTCTACACCTGGACGCAGTCCGGGACCCTCGACGATCTGTTGACGTCCGACCTGTCGGTGACGAAGTCGGCCGACCTGGCGCACCTGTACGGCGTGGCGGCCTGGAGCGGCAGCGGCGACTACCCGCGCTTCACCGACGGCAGCCGGACCGGCCTCCTTCAGCGCGCGGCGTTGCTCGCCGACAACCTGGAGACGACCAACCCGTTCCATCGCGGCGCCCTGATCCGCCGCGCGATCCTGTGCGACAACCTGCCGCGTCCCGACCCCAACAGCCTGCCGGCCGGATCGCTGGATCCGCCGCCCCAGAGCACGGCCATGACGACGCGCCAGCGCTACCAGGCCAAGGTCGAGGGCAACGGCCTCTGCCAGACGTGCCACAACTCGTTCAGCAACCTCGGCTACGTGATGGAGGCGTACGACGCGCTCGGCCGCTTCCGCACGATGGAGAAGGTGTACGACGAGCAGACGGGCGCGCTGCTCGCGACGCTGCCGATCGACACCAGCGCGATCCCGCAGGTGATCGGGGGCGACATGCGGCCGGTCGCCGGCCCGGCCGAGCTGAACCAGCGGATCATCGAGAGCGGCAAGGTCGAAGCCTGCCTGTCGGCCAACTACTTCCGCTACGCGCTCCGCCGCGATCCGACGGCGGACAGCGCCGACGCCTGCGCGTACGACACGATGCGCGCCGGTCTCGCCTCGGGCGGGGCGCTGGCCGCCGCGTTCCGCGCCATCGCGACGGGCGCCGGCTTCCGCCAGCACAAGGTGGGCGCCCCATGAAACAGCGAAAGCCGACACGATTTCAGCGACGGCTGTTCCTGAAGGGCGCGGGCGGCGCCGTGCTGGCGATGCCGTTCCTCGAATCGCTGGCGCCGCGCGACGCCGCCGGCCAGACCGTCACGCCGCCGAAGCGGTTCATCGTGCTGAAGTCGTTCAGCACGCAGCTGGTGCAGGAGTGGTACCCGCGCTTCACGGGCAACGGTTACGTGCTGAAGGACAGCAAGTACGCCGGGACCAGCAAGGCGGACGGCACGACGCTGCTGACGCAGAAGCTCGTCAGCGGCAAGAACTACACCTGGGCGCCGCTCACCGACTTCCAGACCTCGACGGGGATCTCGGGAATTCTCGGGCCGGCCCTCAACCCGTTCCTGCCCAAGCTGACGCTGATCCGCGGCCTCGATTTCCTCCCCGCCGTGAACCACAACTACGGCGGGTTGCTGGGCAACTTCTCGTCGTGCACGGCGGCCACGCCGTGCGACGCGGACAGCCTCCCGGACGTGCCGACGATCGATCAGGTGATGGCGTATTCGCCCAAGGTCTATGCGGCGACGCCGGGTCTGCGCGCCCTGCACATCTCGCAGGGGGTGACGAACGCGATGTCGTACTCCGACCTCGGCATGAAGGGCGGTCCGGTCCAGCAGCTGACGACGCGCGCCAACCCGCTGGACGCGTTCAACGACGTGTTCGCGGGGTTCACCGCCGGCGGCGGCGTGAACCCGACCAACACGCGCGACAAGCTGCTGGTCGATCGCGTCTACGCCGACTACACGCGCCTCCGGCAAAACAGCCGCCTCGGCGCCACCGACAAGCAGCTGGTCGATCGCTACGTGTCGCTGGTGTCGGAGCTGCAGGCCAAGCTGTCACCGACGGGAACGCCGATGATGTCGTGCACGCCGCCGATGGCGCCCGCGTCGATGGCCAACAACACCGGCCTCAACACCTCCGACATCACGACCAAGTGGGGCCTGTTCCTCGACATCGTCGCCGCCGCCCTGATGTGCGATCGCACGCGCATCATCACCATCGGCGTCCACAAGGCGCTCGGCCCCAGCCCCGATTCGACCAGCACCGCGCAGCTCGGCTACTACCACTCCGAAGACGCCAGCGGCGGCACCTGGCACGGCCTCGCCCACGACTTCTCGAACGCGAATTCGCGGCGGCTGCTCAAAGGGATCAACGCCTGGATCGCCAGCGAGGTGTTCGCGAAGCTGCTGGCCCGGCTGGACGTCCCCGAGACGGGCGGCACCACCTACCTCGACAACTCGCTGGTCTACTGGGGCAACGAGCTCGGCTTCAACCACATCGCTTACAGCGTGCCGTGCCTGCTGGCGGGCGGCGCGGGCGGCTTCATCAAGCCGGGGCGCTACATCGACTACATCGATTGGGACGGCCGCGCCTACTTCGCGCAAGAGAACGGCAACGTCATCAAAGGGATCCCGCACAACCAGTTTTTGGTGACCGCGCTGCAGGCGATGGGTCTGGCGCCCGCCGACTACGAGACCGGCGGCAAGCCTGGCTACGGCTCGACCAGCGTCAACGGCCGCGCCTCCGACACCTGGGCGGTCGACTACGACCTGTCGACCGTCGGCCAGATTCTCCCCGGCATTCGCGGCTGACGGTCGCTGACCGTCGCTGACGCTCGCTCTCGCTCAAGGGGCGGGGCGGAACATGTAGACGCGGCTGTTGCCGGCGACGAAGACCCGGCCCTTGGAGAAGATCGGCGACTGGTGGCGGGCGAGGTCGGTGATGGTGCCGGCCGGGAACTGCACGACCGGGGCCGAGGTCTCTCCGTCGACGGCGAACAGCTCGCCGGTCGCCTCGGCGAGCCAGACGATCGCGTCCGTGCCCGCGCCGTCGACCATGCTGACGGCGGGCGCCCCCGTCGCCCCGACGAGGAGCGTGCACCAGGGGACCGTCACCGTCGGGGGCGAGGTCGGGGCGATCTTCGCGGCGAACAGGTGGCCGCCGGGTATTCCGCTCATGCAGGTGTTGGCCGGCCCGCGGCTGATGACGTAGGTCCCGCTGCGCGTGGTGTAGACGGCGTGCGCGCTGACGGTCAGGTCCCTGAGGACGGGGCTCTTGGAGAGCGGTTCGCCCATTCCCCCGAGGTTGTCGCGATCGAGCACGTACAGGTTCCTGTCCTTGCCGAACAGGATCAGCAGGCGCGGGATCGGGGCGCCGGGCATGTCGACCAGCACGGGCGCGGTGCCGCCCAGATCGAGGTCCGTGCCGTCGAGATCTAGCCAGTTTGTGGGCACGAAGTTGTCGGTCGCGTTGCCGCTCCGCTCCAGCGTGGGCGGCAGCTTGAACGCCCCCTCGCCGTCGAGCCAGGTCGCGGGCACGGAGGTGTTCCCGGTGGCGAAATAGATCGACGCGCCGTCGGAAGAGATGCCGCCCGGCGCCCAGATTCCGCCGCCGTTGAAGCGGGTCGCCCAAGCGCTGACGTGCGTCGGGTCGGTCGTCGAGATCCCGACCACCCAGCCGCGGTAGGCTCCGCAGTCACCGCCGAAGCCGCCGTAGGGGACGAACAGCGTGCCGGCCAGCAGCGCCAGCGCGCCGCGCTGGTTCTGCGTGCTCGACGTCAAGGCCAGCGTGTCGACGTGCGCCGTCGCGTCGATGTCGACCGGCCAGCCGGCGCGGGTCGCGCCGGTGTCGGCCTCGAGCGCGAACACCAGGTGCTTGTGGTTGTCGCCGCCGGTCAGCGCGTCGACGTAGAGCACGCGCGCCCCGCCGTCGATGATCGGCGTGCCCACGATTCCGATGGCCCCCGCCGTGCAGACGCTGGCGGGCCGGATCGCCTGCGTGCCCAGCGTGCGATCCCAGACCAGCCGCCCCGTCATGCCGTCGTACGCGAGCACGTGGTTCTGGTTCGTGGCGACGAACAGCAGGTCCGGCTTTCCGCCGACGCCGTCCAGATAGAGCGGCTGGGCCCAGACCGGCCCGCCATAGGTGGGCGCGAAGCTGGCATCCAGCTGCAACGTCGCCACGGCCGCCTTGGTCAGCAGCGGGTCGACGTAGACGCCGTCGCGCGAGGCGTGATTGTGGTGCTGGAGCACGCCGCTGCCCGTCGCTCCGCCGCGCCCGCCGCCCATACCGGCGGAGCCGCCCGCGCCGGAGCCGCCTGCCAGCCCACCGCCCGTACCCGCGGCGCCGGCCGTGCCCGCGTGGCCGCCCGCGCCGCCCCGCGCGCTGGTTCCGGCGCCACCGCCGTGCCCGCCGCGGTTGTAGCTGTAGTCCGGCGCCTTCGCGCAGCCGGCCAGCACGCAGCACGTGATGACGAGGGTCCGGGCAATCGTCGGCATCGATCCCGCGCGCAAGCGTATGCTCGTCGCGCCGCGCGCGCCATCGCAACGCCACCCCCGACGGTGCGGGCCTCTGATCCAGGAACCGGCGAGCTATGGCTCGTCGCCGCGCTCGCCCGCGATCTTCTCTTCGCCCTGCTCCTCGCCGCTCCGCTCGCGGTTCGGGTCGACGTCGCCCGGAGGCGGGCTGGACACCTCGTCCTTCCGCCGGTCGTCGAAGCCACGGCGTCGAGACGGATCGTCCACGCCACCCTGGCTCTGCCGCTGCGCTTCGTCTTCCGCTTCGTAGTCGGGCTGGCCTTCAGCGTCGTTCGACTGGGCCCTTCCGGGCTGGTCATTGCCGGTGTTCGCCATGCTCTGAACCTGACCATGTCAGGAGATCCCTCAAGGGGCGCGCCCCGACCTCGACCCGCCGGACGCCGTTCCTGGCTCGACCGCCGCGCGTCGCCGGCGGCGTCTCTCTAATCCGGCGCGGCGACCCTCTCGCGAATTCCGGGCAGCAGCACGCTGCGCGGGAATCGATTCGCGAATGTCGCGGTGGCGCGGCGCGCGTCGTCTCCTCGTCCAGAACCGAGGAGCGATCGGATGCGCAGCGCCTCTCGCTCTTCGGCGAGGCGTCCATTCGGAAATCGCCTCCCGTGCTCGGCGACCAGGACCAGCGCGCCCGCGAAGTCGCGGCTGGCGAAAGCGACCTGCGCGCGTTGAAGGAGATCGAGCTCGGCCCGGTAGGACTCCCGGGCGTCGGCGGCCCGGGCCGGGCGGCGCACTTTCCCCGCCGCCGGCTCCGGAGCGGCCGGCGCCGGCAGGGTGATCTCGGGCGCAACGGCGCGCGACTGCGGGATCGCGGGCGGGGGCGCGGGCGATGCAAGGGCTGCGTCGCGCCGATCAGAGGGCCGGGCGCGCAGGGCCGCCAGGGCGCCCGCTCCGCCGGCGAGGAGCACAATCGACGCGGCGACGGCGATCCGCCGCGCGCCGGCTCGGACCGGAGCGGTCGCCGCCGGCGCGGGCAGGGCGGTCTCCGCGGCCGTCGCAGCGACCGTGGCGCGGGCGCGGGCGAGCGCGCGGGCACGAACGACGTCGGGCAAGGGGCGGATGATCCGGCCGCGCTCCATCAACTGCTCCAGCTCGGGCTCGGGAAGGCGAGGGTCGCGCTTCATCCGCGCACGCCCTCCTTCAGCAACCGCCGGACCGCGCCGGCGAGCTCCTTGCGGGCTTTGCGGAGCCTCGCGTACGCGCCGAATCGGGTGATCGACAGCTGCCGCGCGACGTCGGCGATCGGAACGCCGTCGAGGTCGTGCATCACCAGGACGACGCGGCGGGGAAGGGGAACATCTTCGAGCGCAGCCATCAGCAGCTCGAGTGACTGCTTGCCTTGCAGGGCACCTTCCGGGCTGCTTCCGCCATCCGGGGCGTCCAGACCCGGATACGGGATCTCCCGCGCGCGCCGCCGACGGTGCGCGCAGACGACCCGGAACGCCACGCCGAAGAGGTACGGCCGCAGCGGCCGGGTGGTGTCGAAGAGCGGCCAGTTGCGGTGGAGCACCACGAACACCTCTTGCGCGAGATCTTCGACCTCACGCGGCCCCGCGCCGAGACGCTGCAGCGTCTCGAACAGGTAGTCGAGCTCCCGGTCGTACGCCTCGATGCAGCTGCTCTCGGGCGCCGGCGGCGGCGAGCGGACCAGGCGGAGGTAGCCCATCGGGTACATAGAATTGTCGCGAGCCGGCGTTTTGTTCATCGAAATCGCACGCCGAAGTCCAGCCCGACGGCCGCCGCGATGCGCGGGGTCGTCCACACCGGCATGGCATCCAGGGTGACGATGCCGCGCGTGAGCGACGCCAGGCCATCGCCGTGCACGACGATCTGCGCGCGACGCCCGAGGGACTGCGCCAGCGCGAGGCGAAGACCGGTCTGAAGGAACAATCGCGACACCGTCCCTGGGGTGTCCACGCCTTCGCCGGCCACGCGGATCTCACCGGCCTTGCCCAGCAGACAAGCGCTCCAGCGTCCGCTGACGCCGCAACCGGCCAGGCCCGCGAGCAGCACCTGCTGCGAGAACCCGGCGCCGTCCGCCCGATGCAGCGTCGAAGGGACGCTCGCCTCCGCTGCGACCTCGACCGCGACGTGCGGCCACGACGCAGCTCCATACAGACGGCCGACGGCCCCGAGGTTGGGCGACAACCCGACGGCGGCGGCGGCGCCGGCGCCGGCCGTGAAGACGGGCCCCGACCGCCCGCGGCTGGCAGCCTGTTCGCGGCTGTCGGTCGCGGCGGGCGAGGCGCTCAACGCCGGCGCCCCCGCCACCTCCGCCGGAGCCGGATCGGCGGCGGCGGAGCGGGCCGTTTGCTGCGAGCGGGGCTGCGCCGCCGCCAGCAGCTGGAACTGAAGGGCGACAGCAAATCCCATCGCGCGGACCAGCTCGACGCAGTCGGTGCTCCGGGAGGGGAACGTGCGGTCTCCGGCCCACCCGCCCGCTTCGTTCCGCCACTGGATGAGCCCTTCGAGGCCGCGCCCGGAGCTTGCAATCCGGATGATCACACGCTGGGGCGCGCCGCCCTGGAACGGGCTGTATCCGAGGTGCTCGGCGACGATCGCTTCGAAGTCGGCGCTCGCCGGACAGTCGGGCGTCGAGACGTAATCCAGCTGGGCTGCGATGTCGGCGGCATCGGCCCGCCCGGCGCCGAAGGCGGCGAGCGCGAATACGGTGGCGCAAGCAAGACGTCGGCGCATGGTCAGTGTCTGAAGGTGGTCGGATCTTCGAGCAGGTCCCAGAGCCGCATGGTCGCGACGGTCCCGGTGACCTGCGTGACGAGCCACGCGGGTCCGTTCGTATCCGTGACGAGATCAGGCCCGGCGCTCGCGCCGGCGGCGACGGAGCCGGCGGACGACACCCGCTCGATCTCGACGGCGAAGCCCGGGAGGCCAAGCGCCGCCACGGTGACCTGGTCGGCCGCCACGGGCGTGCTCCAGATCTTGGGCTGCTTCGCCGCGATCCAGGCGCCGAGCGGATTGTCGGGCAGCTCCGACAGGCGCGAGGCGGGAACGTCGGTCAGCTGGTCGTAAAACGCGCTGACCTGCACGTACGCGAGGCGTGTCGCCACGATCGTTTCTGCCCAGGGATCCATCTCGCCGTTCGGAATGCCCATCGCGCCGCCTGTCGACGACGTGGTGCCGAGCGACGAGACGACGACGATTCGATCCGCAACCGTCGGATCGAGGAGGTAGGCGTCCGCGACGTCCGTGAGGCGCCCGCCCGTCAAGACCACCAGCGGTCGATAGGGCAGGCTGAGCCGCGCCGACGTGTCGAGGATCGACCGCGCCCCTTCGGATCGATTCGGCGTCGTGTCCTCGATGACACCACTGTCGGGCCGGACGAGCGGGACGCCGATGCTCGTGATCGGATCCGGGATGTTCTGGAGGCCGCTGGTCCGAGCCGCCGTCACGAGCTGGCGCCAGCCGGCGATGTTCGTCTGGATATCGGGCCACGGCGGGCTGGTGCCGATGACGATGCCGCCGAGCTTCAGCCCCCCGGTGCTCGCCAGCAGCATCGCGTACTCGCCTTGCCAGTTGTCGTCTATGCCGTCGTTCGCCAGCAGCACGGGGTTGCGCTCGTCGACGGGCAGGATGCCGTGCGCGTGGTTCGAGCCGGCGTCGAGCACCTCCGTGCAGCCGGCGCCGATCAGAGCCAGCGCCAGCGCCGCGATCGACCGTTCACGCCCGAGGCAAAACATAGCGTCCTGCTTGAATTGTCAGAGCCTTCGACCTTGTTGAACGAAAAACGCAGGTCGGCCCCAGATAGCGACGCCTTGCGCGATCTTCGGCCGATTCGATTACACGAACCGGGTCCTTCCGACAGTAACCGTCATCGTGAGGACCCTGTCGGTTCAGCTCTTCGGCTTCCTGATAGTCGCATCTCTCGCCCTGGCCTGCCAGCCGGCCGGGTCCGGCACAGGCGGGCCGTCGGGCGCCGGCGGCGCGACGGGCGCTGCCGGAGTCGGTGGCAACGCCGGCGCCGGCGGCGCGATCGGCAGCGGCGGTCTTGGCGGCGCGGCCGGCGGGGCGGGCGACACCGGCTCGGCGGGGCGCGGCGGCAGCGGTGGCAGCGGTGGCAGCGGTGGATCGAGCGGTGCCGGCGGCGGCGGCAGCGGGACGGCCGGCGCGGCGGGCGGATCGGGGGGGCGCGGAGGCGTCGGCGCCGGCGGCGGCGGTGCGACGGGGATGGCGGGGCAATCGGGAACGAGCGGTCGCGGCGGCGCCGCCGGTCAAGGCGGCGGCGCTGGCTCGACCATGACCTGCTCGGCGCCGCCCACCGGAGCTTCGTACGCGGTGGACGCGACCGGGGTGACCTTCACGTTGAACCCCGGCCGGATGAGGCTGCAGGTCTGTCAGGCCGACATCATCCGGATCCAGTACACGAACGGCTCGTCGATTCCGAACAAGACGTCTCTGTCCGTCAGCGCCACCTGGCCGACCCCGAGCTTCTGCGTGACGGAGGCGGGCGGCGTCCTGACCGTCACCACGTCGCGCATGAAGGTGAAGGTCACCGAGAGCAGCGGCCTGGTCGCGTACACGGATCTCGCCGACAACGCGCTCACGTCCGAATACAGCAAGAGCCTCACCGGGGCGACCGTCGAGGGCGTCGCCACCAACACCGCCGCCGCGGCGTTCACCTCGCCCACCAGCGAGGCGCTGTTCGGCCTCGGCCAGCAGCAGGACAGCATCCTCAACCGCAAGGGGACGACGCTCCGCATGCTGAACGAGAACACGAAGATCATGATCCCGGTCCTCGTCTCGAACAAAGGTTACGGTCTGCTCTGGGACAACTATTCGATCACGAACTTCGCGGGCAACGTCAGCGGCAACAGCCGGTACAGCTTCAGCTCCGAGGCGGGCGACCTGGTCGACTATTACTTCTTCTATGGCCCCACCATCGATCAGGTGGTCGCGAGCTATCGAACGACGACCGGCGCCGCGCCGATGTTCCCGAAGTGGGCCTACGGCCTCTTCCAGTCGAAGGACCACTACCAGAGCTCGTCCGAGCTGACGTCGGTTCAGAACGGCTACCGCAACAACAACATCCCCGTCGACGTGATCGTCCAGGACTGGCAGTACTGGAGCCCCGCCGTCTGGGGCTCACACCTGATGGACTCGAGCCGCTATCCGGATCCCGCCGGGATCGTCAACCAGCTCCACGCCGCCCACATCCACACGATGATCTCGATCTGGCCGCTCTATCAGACGAGATCCAACGGCGTGGCCACTGTCGCGGGCGAGCTCGACAACTTCAACGCCCTGAACGCGATCAACGCGCTCTTTCCAGCACAGTGGGATCCGAAGCTTGGAATTCACGTGACTTGAAGTCGCGGC
>JADMIO011736207.1_pt1 | contig 17476 bp, 16 predicted proteins | sample 8958161 | NCBI WGS metagenome assembly JADMIO01 (sample SAMN16585339, study PRJNA669376) | soil metagenome | isolation source: Crop rotation soil | place: USA: Cullars Rotation, Alabama | collected 2011
CATGCGTCCCGCGAGCACCGCCACGAGCCCTGATGAAGCGATCACCTCCGGCAGTCTTTCGATCCAGGAATCGGGGCTCGCACTGCGCCATGCGTGCGCCGAAGCGCGGGCGATCTATCTGCATGCCGCTGCGCAGGAGCTCGATGTCGCGGTCGATGCGCTCGAGGTGCGCGAAGGTGTGATTCGCTCCGCCAAAGGTGACACGAGCTACTGGGCGCTCGCCGACGATGCGCTGCTCGATCGCGAAGCCACCGGCGCGGTGCCGACCAAGCGCGCCGACGCGATGCACGTCATCGGCAGCTCGGTCGCGCGTTTCGATCTGCCCGACAAGGTGTTCGGCGCACCGCGGTTCATTCACGACATCGCGCTGCCCGGCATGCTGCACGGTCGTATCCTGCGGCCCTCCTCACCCGGTGCGACGCTCGTGGAAACCGACGTGGCCGCGGTCGGGGCGACGTCCGGCGGCGTGCGCGTGGTGCGTGACGGATCGTTTCTTGGCGTGATCGCCGAGACGGAGCGCGATGCACAACGTGCGGTCGAGCGGCTTGCCAGTGTCACGCGCTGGCACGACGAGAGCGGGTTGCCGGACGAGAATGCGCTCGCGCAATGGCTCAAGACCCGGCGCGCGGAGACGACCGTCGTGGCCACCAAATCCGCCACGAGCGCAGCGCAGATCGCACGCACGGTGCGCGCTGCGTTCGACAAGCCGTTCGTGGCGCATGCTTCGATCGGACCGTCGTGCGCGCTCGCGCAATGGCGCGACGATCGGCTCGAGGTATGGACCCACAGCCAGGGCATCTACAACCTGCGCCGGGATCTCGCGCTTGCGTTCGACATGAACGTCGAGAGCATCGTCGTGCATCACGCCGAAGGCTCCGGCTGCTACGGCCACAATCCGGCGGACGATGTCGCCTACGATGCTGCGCGCCTCGCTTTCGCCGCGGAGGGCGCGCCGGTGCGCGTGCAATGGTCGCGCGCCGACGAGCTCGCATGGAGCGCCTTCGGGCCCGCGATGCACGTCGAGCTCGAGGCCGATCTCGATGCCTCGAACGCGATCGTCGGCTGGCGTCATGAAGTGTGGAGCAACGGCCACAGCTCGCGTCCGGGCCGCGCCAAGTCGCCGGCGCTGCTCGGGGCGTTCCATCTCGAGCAGCCGTTCGAGCGTCTCATCGCGATCAATCCGCCGCTGGCCGCGGGTGGAGGCGCCGAGCGCAACAGCGTTCCGAGCTACGAGTTTCCGGCGTGGGACATCGTGAAGCATCGCGTGCTCGACATGCCGATCCGCACCTCGGCGTTGCGCGCATTGGGCGCGTTCGCCAACGTGTTCGCGATCGAATCGTTCATGGACGATCTCGCGCGGATTGCGAACACCGATCCCGTGCAGTTCCGGCTGCAGCATCTGCGTGACGAGCGGGCGCGTGCCGTGATCGAGCGCGCGGCGCAGCGCTTTGGCCGATGGAGTCCGCGTGAAGGCGTCGGTCGCGGCATCGGTTTCGCGCGCTACAAGCACACGGCGGCGTATTGCGCCGTGATCGCGGAGATCGAGGCCATGGAGGAGATCCGCGTGCGTCGACTGGTCATCGCGGTCGATGTGGGACAGGTCGTCAATCCGGACGGCGTTGCCAACCAGATCGAAGGTGGCGCCATCCAGGCGGCGAGCTGGACCTTGCGCGAAGCCGTGCGCTTCGACAAGACGCGCATCACCAGCATCGACTGGGAGAACTATCCCATTTTTCGTTTTTCCGACGTGCCGCAGGTCGAGGTCGAGATCATCGATCGTCCCGAGCTGCCGTCGGTGGGCGCAGGTGAGGCATCCATCGGTCCGACCGCGGGCGCCATCGCCAATGCCGTCGCCGATGCGCTCGGCGTGCGCATTCACGCACTGCCGTTGACCGCCGAGCGCATCCGTGCGGCGATTGCATGAGCGGAGTGATTCACCTGATCAGCGCCGGCGCGGCCAAAGGGCTCGTCGAAGCCTTGCGCGATGACATCGAGCAGTCGACGTCCTGTGCCATCGACGGCCAGTTCGGTGCCGTGGGGGCCATGAAAGAAGCGCTCCTCGCCGGTGCGCCGTGCGACGTGGTGATCCTCACCCGCAGGCTCCTCGAGGATCTCGCGCGCGACGAACTGGTCGATGTCGAATCGATACGGCCGCTCGGACGCGTGCACACGGGTATCGCGGTGCCGGCGGGTGTGTCGTGGCCGGCGATCGATGATCCGGCAGCGCTCGCGCATGCGTTGTCACACGCCTCCGCCATCTACCTGCCCGATCCGGAGCGCGCGACCGCAGGCATTCACTTCACCAAAGTGCTCGCGCAGCTGGCTTTGAGCGAAGCGCTCGCGCAGCGTCTGCGGCCGTTCCCGAATGGCGCGACGGCAATGCGCGCCATGGCCGATGCGGGGGATCCCGGCGCGATCGGCTGCACCCAGGTGACCGAGATCCTTTACACCCGAGGCGTCGAGCTCGTGGGTGTGTTGCCGAAGGCCTTCGAGCTCTCGACGGTGTATGCGGCCGCGGTATCGCGGCGCGCATCTTCACCCGAGATGGCGCTGCAGGTGATCGAAATGCTCGCCGGCGACGACGCACGCGGCTTGCGCGAGCGCGGCGGCTTCGCGCCGGCGTAGCTTCATCGCGGCGACGGTCGAGCGCGCGCGTTTTTCGTGGCGCGCTAGAATGGGCTCACCTGTCTCGCCCAAGGTCGCCGCATGTCCTATCAATCGATTCTCGTGCACGTCGACGATGGTGAAGGCGTCGTGGTTCGCCTAGGCGCCGCGGCGCGGCTCGCGCGGAGCTTCGACGCCGAGCTCATCGGGGCGTACGTCGTGCCCACGGCGGCGATGTCGCCGTCGGTTTCGGCGGTGCTGCCCGAGACCGTGGTGCAGCAGCGCCTCGCGCGGACGGGGGAAGCGCAGGATGCTGCCGAAGCGCTGTTTCGCGCAGCCGCGTCACGTGCGCGCGTCGCCGCCGCAGAATGGCGTGCGCCGGCGGGTGACGCGATCGATACGCTCACCGACCATGCGCGCTGCACGGACCTCGTGGTGATCGGGCAGCGCGACCCGGCGGACGACAACGGCGAGTTCGCGGAATCGCTCGCCAATGCGGTGGTGCTGCAATCGGGCCGCCCCGTTCTGGTCATCCCGTACGCCGCTGCGCCGGCCGCGATCGGCACGACGGTGCTCGTCGCGTGGAACGGCACGCGCGAATCCGCACGTGCAGTGGCCGACGCGATGCCGCTCCTTGCGCGCGCGGAGAAGGTGTTTCTGCTCTCGATCGAGACCGACGCAGACGACGACCAGACGCCGGCGCATCTCACTGCACAGCAGCGGGTCACGGCATGGCTGCGCTATCACGGCATCGACGCCGTGTCGCGGCACTATGAATCCGTCGACGACGATGTCGGTGAGCTCATCCTGTCGCAGGCGGCGGATGTGGCTGCCGATCTCATCGTGATGGGTGCTTACAGCCACTCGCGATTGCAGGAGATGGTGCTGGGCGGTGTCACGCGACGGCTGCTCGAAGCGATGACGGTGCCCGTCCTCATGTCACATTAGGCGCCGGGCCCTCCATGACCTCCGCGCTGCTGCTGATCGCCGACATCGGTGGCTACACGCGCTTCATGAAGTTCCACACCGCGAGCCTCGTCCACGCGCAGGAGATCGTCGGCGAGCTCCTCGACGCGATCATCGCGGCGGTGCGGCCCGCGTTGAAGCTCGCGAAGCTCGAGGGTGATGCCGCGTTCTTCTACGTGCCGCGCGCGGCAAGCAACGCCGATCCCTCGTGGCTCATGCGCCAGGTGGAAGCGATCCACGGCACGTTCCATCGCCGGCTGGACGAATTCGCGCGCACCAATCTCTGTCCCTGCGATGGCTGCCGCCAGGCCGGGCGCCTGCGCATCAAGGTGGTCGCGCATTCCGGCGACATCGTGACGCGCAGGACCGGCGGCTCGACCGAGCTGACGGGGGTCGACGTGATCCTCGTGCATCGGCTGCTCAAGAATCCCGTGCCCCTGCCGGAGTACCTGCTGCTGACGGAGCCTGCGTACGCGATGCTCGACGAGCCATCGCGCGGCGGCGCCGCGGCGCTCGAGATCGACGTCGATGATCTTGGCCGCACGGCGACCTGGTATCTGCCGTTGACGCACGATGCGCTGTCCGCCGCCCGGATACGCGTGCCGATGACGCGGCGCCTCCGCACGCACGTGCGCAGGATGATCCGCACCTTCCCGAAGCTTTTCACGCGCAAGGGCGCGCCGTGCGGGGAGTTTCGCAACATCCCCGATCTCGCGGGCAAGTAGCTACGCAGTGCCTTGGGCTAAGCGCTGGCCGTGCTCGCGCGTGGCGTGGAAGCCCACCTTCGGCCAACGCTCGATCGTCACCTGAAGGTTGTACTTGTTGGTCGCGAGAAACACCGGATTGCCGTCGACGTCGCTCGCGAGCGAGGCCGCCTGCTCGCGCTCGAAGTTGCGGCGCGTGATCTCGTCGGGAAAGGTGAGCCAGCGCGCCGTGGAGATCGCCGCGCTGTCGTAGATCGCGTCGACCTTGTATTCGCGGGCCAGCCGATCGGCAACGACCTCGAACTGCAGCTGCCCCACCGCCCCGAGCAGCAGCGTGTTGCTCTGCACCGTCTCGAACACCTGGATCGCGCCTTCCTCGCCGAGCTCCTGCAGGCCTTTTTGCAACTGCTTCGACTTGAATGGATCGCGCGGCCGGGCGACGCGAAAGAGCTCCGGTGCGAAGTAGGGAATGCCTTTGTACGCCAGCGCCTCGCCTTCGGTCAGCGTATCGCCGATCTGCAATTGACCGTGGTTGTGGATGCCGATGATGTCGCCCGCGACGGCATCGGCGCTCGCGACGCGCTCGTTGGCCATGAAGGTGAGCGCATTGGCGAGCTTCATCTCGCGCCCGGCGCGCAGATGCCGCACCTTCATCGCCGGGGTGTAGCGGCCCGAGCACACGCGGAAGAACGCGATGCGATCGCGATGCTTGGGATCCATGTTCGCCTGGATCTTGAACACGAAGCCGGAGAAAGGCGCTTCGCACGGGTGCACCATGCGAGAGCTGCCATTACGCGGCTGCGGCGCGGGCGCCCAGTCGACGAGCGCCTGCAGCACTTCCTGCACGCCGAAATTGTTGATGCCCGAGCCGAAGAACACCGGCGTCTGCTCGCCGGCGAGAAAGAAATCGAGGTCGAAGGGATGGCTCGCGCTGCGGATGAGATCGACGTCGCGCCGCACCGCGGGCATCTCGTCGGGAAAAAGCGCGGTCAAGCGCGCACTGTCGAGGCCGTGAATCTCTTCCGAGGCTTCGCTCTTGCGCTCTTCGCCAGGGGTGAAACGAATCAGGCGATCGTGGATCAGATCGAACACCCCGCGAAACGCCTTGCCCATGCCGATCGGCCAGGTGACGGGCGCGCAATCGATCTTGAGCACCGCCTCGATCTCTTCCAGCAGCGCGATGGGCTCGCGCACCTCGCGATCCATCTTGTTGACGAAGGTGATGATCGGCGTGTTGCGCAGCCTGCAGACCTCGAGCAGCTTGATGGTCTGCTCTTCGACGCCCTTCGCGGCATCGATCACCATCACGGCGGCATCGACCGCGGTCAGCACGCGATACGTATCCTCGGAAAAATCCTGGTGTCCAGGCGTGTCGAGGAGGTTGATCGTGTGATCGGCATAATCGAACTGCATGACCGAGCTCGTCACCGAGATGCCGCGCTGCTTTTCCACCTCCATCCAGTCGGAGGTCGCGTGCCGCGCGCTCTTGCGCGCCTTCACCGTGCCCGCGAGCTGGATCGCGCCGCCGAAGAGCAGCAGCTTTTCGGTGAGCGTGGTCTTGCCCGCGTCCGGGTGCGAGATGATGGCGAAGGTGCGGCGCTTCGCGACATCGCGCACGAGATCGGTCGGATAGGGTGGAGCGTTCATGGGTCGGTACGTTGAACGGCACGCCGCGGCGTCGCGGGTCGGCCTTGCAAAACAAAAGCCGCCGGCCGGTGGCCCGGGCGGCGGAATCGCAATTATACCGGAGAGGGCATCATGAAAACGTTGCGGATCCTCGTGGCGACGCTCGCGTCGTCGTGGCTTTGCTCGGCCCATGCCGAAGACATCGGCTGCACCTCGACCACCTTTCGCATCCTCGGCGCGAACGACAAGGTATGTGTGACTGCGTTCGATGACCCGAAGATCCCCGGCGTCACCTGTCACGTGAGCCAGGCGCGCACCGGCGGCGTGAAGGGTGCGATCGGCGTGGCCGAGGACCCTTCGCGCTTTTCGATTGCCTGCCGTCAGGTGGGGCCGATCACGCTTCCCGACAAGCTCCCGAAGGACGAGGAGGCGTTCAGCGAAAGCACCTCGCTCCTGTTCAAGGAGACCAAGGTCATCCGCATGTACGACGAGAAGCGGCGCACGCTCGTCTATGTCGCGATCAGCAAGCGCGTGATCGAGGGCTCGCCGATGAACGCGATCTCGACCGTCCCGATCATGCCCTGGCCCGGGCGGTGAGGCAGGACGACTAGCTTTTCTGCTCGAGCATCGGGGTCATGCCGTGACGAGGGCGGGCACGACGACTACCTCTTCTGCTCGAGCATCCGGGTCATGCCGTGACGAGCGCGGGGACGACGACTAGCTCTTCTGCTCGAGCGTCGACGGCGTGACGCGCGCGTGGGCGAGGTATTCGCGCAGATGCTGGATGTCCTGGCGGCCGAGCGTGTTGCCATGATGCGGCCGGTGCAGGATGCCCTCGTGGTGATTGAGCTTGACCCGCATGCGCGCGCCGGAAAGCTGCTCGATCTCGGCGCCGAGATGGTTCAAAAGCGACTCGATCTCGCGCCAGTGGATGTTCGCGCTGATCGGATCGTGAAAGATCGCGCGGACGAGGTTCTCGTGCTTGTGGCTCATGGCTGACCTTCGGCGTGAGCTTTTGCGTTCGAAGTGGCAAGCATAGCCGAAGCGCGCTACATGGCCAGCGCATCCACGGGGCGCGACTGGCGATGCAGGCGCCGATCGATGTACAGCAGGATGGTGCTGATGGTGGCGGCGAACACCACGAGCAGCAGCGTGATGGACATGATGAGCTCGACGTTGTGCAGCCCGATGCCGTTCATGAGCAAGAAGCCCAGGCCGCGCTGCGAGGCGAACATTTCCGCGAGCAGCGCCCCGATGAGCGTCAAGGCGAACCCGACGCGCAAACCCGTGACGATTTCCGGCAGGGCCGCGGGAAAGAGGACCGTCCTGACGGTGTCGAGCGGTGACAGCTTGAGCGCGCGCGCCGTCTTCAGATAGATCGGCCGCACGTTGCGCACGGCGCCGATGGTGAAGAGGGTGATCGGAATCACCCCGTGCAGCACGCCGAAGGCAACCTTCGCCGAAAGGCCGAGCCCGAACGACAGGAGCAGGATGGGATAGAGCGTTACCTTGGGAATCGAGTAGAGGGCGACCAGCATCGGCTCCGCGACATCCCCGGACAGGCGATGAAAGCCGAGCCAGAAACCGAGGGTGAGGCCCATCACCACCGCGATGAGATACGCGAGACCGAACGCCTGCAGGGTGTCGTGCAAGTGACCGCCGAACGATTCGTTGGTCACGAGCTTGGCGGTGTAGCGCAAGGTCGCGAGCGGCGAGGAGATCGCGATGTCACCGACCATGAGGAACAGGGTCTGCCAGACGAGCACGATCGCGGTGATCAGGATCAGCGCGTTGCGCAAGCCCTGCCAGCGCGCGCTCATTCACTCACCCTCATCGCAAGCCTCGGCGCTGCAGCAGGACCTTCTCCCACCGGGTGAGCAGGCTGTTCACCGCGATCGCCGTGAACAGCGTGAGCACGATCAGCGGATACATGGTCGCGTTGTCGAAGCTCGTGTAGGCGAAGCTGATCTCGTAGCCCATGCCGCCGCGCGACATGATGAATTCCGAGCCGATCACGCCGATCAGGGAATAGGCTACCGCGAGCTTGACGCCCGTGAGCACGTACGGCATCGCGTAGGGCAGCGTGATGGTGCGGGCGATCTCGAAGCGGGTCAGGCGATGGATGCGCGCGGTCTTGAGCAGCACCGGCGGTACGCGATCGAGGCCGTTCAACGTGTTCACGATCACCGCCACGACCGCCAGCATGAAGCCGATCATGATCTGCGGCCCGTCGCCCAATCCGAAGAGGTAGATGAGCAGCGGATAGAACGCGAAGATCGGGATCGCGTAATACGTTGCGAACAGCGGATCGAGGGTGTCGCGTACCGCGCGATGGCCGTGCAGGATGGCGCTGAAGACGACCCCGACGCCCAACGCCAGCAGGAAGGCAATGCCGGAGTTGCCGAGGGTCTTGGCGATCGCCTTGTTGAGGGACCCCGACGCGAGCAGCTTGTAGAGATCGAGCACGATCCTGTGCGGCGGCGGCATGGTGATGCGGTCGATCACGCCGCCGAGGCACAGCGCTTCGACGATGCCCAACAGGATCGCGATCACGGCCACGCGGTAGAGCGTAAGCCGCGTCATGCGGCGCCTGCGTTGCCCATCGTTTTCATCGACTCCTCGCGCAGCGACTTCCACAGCCGCGCGGTGATCGCACCGAAGTCCGTGTTCTCGACGATGCGGCTGTCGCGCTCGCGCGGCCAGCCGGTGGTGACGAGGTCGATCAGCCGTCCCGGTCGCGCCGACATGACGCCGATGCGGTCGGCGAGCATGGCGGCTTCATCGAGGGCATGGGTGATCAGGAACACCGTCGCGCCGGTCTGCCGCCACAGTCGCAGGAGCTCGTCGCCCATCAGGAGTCGCGTCTGCTGATCGAGCGCGCCGAACGGCTCGTCGAGCAGGATCAATCGCGGCTCCATGACCAGCGTGCGCGCGATGCACACCCGCTGGCGCATGCCGCCGGAAAGCTGCGCGGGATAGCTCGTCGCGAAATCGACGAGTCCCATGAGCTTGAGCGCACGTTGGACACGCTGCGCCTTTTCGGCTGACGAAAGCTCGGCCCGACGCAGACTGAAGGCGATGTTGTCGGCAACGTCGAGCCACGGCAGGCACGCATCTTCCTGGAACACGACGCCCACGCCCTCGGGGACTTCGCCGCGGATCGGCTTGCCTTCGAACTCCACGGTCCCCTCGGTCGCGTGCGCGAGTCCGGCGATGAGCTCGAGCAGCGTGGACTTGCCGCATCCGGACGGGCCGACGACCGCGAAGAACTCGCCCCTGTAGAGATCGAGGTCGACGGGTCCCAATGCATGGACCGGCGCGCGATCACGCGCGCCCGGAAACACCTTGGTGACGTTGTGCAGCGAGACGTTGGCGGGATTCATCGCAGGCGCTCGCGGCGCGGGATCGGCGAACCGATTCACGCCGGCGTCGCAAAGGATCGTGCCGTTACTTGATCGCCTTCAGATCCTCCGGCAGGAACCGTGGATCGACGATCTTGTTGTAGTCGAAATCACCGGAGAGCGCGCCGACCGACTTCTGCGCTTCGATCATGCGTTTCAAGCCCTCGAGATGGATCTGGCCGTTGCCCCAGAAGGGCAGACCATTCGTGTTGCTCGCGATGAGATTGCGCACCGCGCTGCGCGCCTCCGCCGGCTCGAGGTTGTACACCTTGGCCACGATGTCACCGGCTTCATCGGGATTGGCGTACATGAACTCGACCGCCTTGCGCCGCGCGCGGATCACGGCGCGGATGAAATCGCCCTTGCTCGCCATCATCTCCGGGGTCGCGACGCCGACGACGTTATCGAGGGGCGGGAGCGACTCCTTCGCGCTCGCCACGATGCGGAACTTTGACTTGTACTTCGACCACAGTGGCTCGGGAATGGGTGCCACGTCGATCTGTCCCAGCTCGAGCGCCGCCACACCTTCACCGAAGCCCCCCGTCTTCACGAGCTCGGCATCTTCGGGTTTGTAACCGGCGCTTTGCAGCAGCAGGTTGGCGAGCGCCTGGCTCGTCGAGCGCGGATTGGTGTACCCGATCTTCTTGCCCTTGAAGTCCTTGACGCTCCTGATCGGCGAGTCGGGCTTCACCGCCCACACGAACTCGGCCACCGTGAGAACATCGTCGCTCACGATGTGCAGCGCGGCGCCTTCCTTGATTGCGGTGAACACCACACCGGGATTCACTTCCGCGAATGGCACCTTGCTCGCGAGCATGTTGCGCAGCGTGGTCCCGCCACCTGCCGACGCAATGATCCCCGAGACGTCGATGCCTTCGGCCTTGAAGTACCCCTTGGCCATCGCCACCGCAAACGGCATGCCGTTCGCCGACACGGCGTAGTTGCTGACCACGATCTCTTCGGCCGCCGTGAATTGCGGCGCGCACAACGCCAATGCCGCGCCCAACAGGGCAGCGCTCAAACCACGCTTCATGTTTCCTCCGTGCTGGCTACTTGATGGCCTTGATGTCGTCGGGCAGGAAGCGCGTGTCGATGATTTTCGCGTAATCGACGTCGCCGCTGATCGCGCCGACCGACCGCTGCACGTCGATCATGCGCTTCAGGCCCTCCAGGTGAATCTGGCCGCTGCCCCAATAGGGCACGCCATTGGTGTTGGCGTTGACGAGATTGCGCACCGCGCTGCGTGCGATCTCCGGCTCGAGGTTGTAGAACTTCGCCACGATGTCGCCGGCCTCGTCGGGATTGCTGTACATGAACTCGACCGCCTTGCGCCGCGCGCGGATGACGCCGCGAATGAAATCGCCCTTGGTCGCCGCCATTTGCGATGTCGTCACGCCGACCACGTTGTCGAGGGGTGGCAGGGATTCCTTGGCGCTCGCGACCACGCGAAACTTCCCCTTGTACTTGGAGAAGAGCGGCTCGGGAATCGGTGCGACATCGATCTGTCCGAGCTCGAGCGCGGCGATGCCCTCGCCGAAGCCGCCGGTCTTCACGAGCTCGGCATCCTCGGGCTTGTATCCCGCGGTCTGCAGCAGCAGATTGGCGAGCGCCTGGCTCGTCGAGCGCGGATTGGTGTAGCCGATCTTCTTGCCCTTGAAGTCCTTCACGCTCTTGATCGGCGAGTCGGGCTTCACGGCCCAGACGAACTCGGCCACCGTGAGCACGTTGTCGCTGATGATCCTCAAGTCCGCCCCTTCCTTGATCGCGGTGATGATCACGCCCGGATTCACCTCGCCATAGGGCACGTTGCCGACGAGCATGTTGCGCAATGACGTGCCGCCGCCCTGTGACGGGATGATGCCGGTCACGTTGATGCCCTCGGCCTTGAAATAGCCTTTCCCCATCGCGACGGCGAACGGCATACCGTTGGCGGCGGTGCCGAAATTGCCGACCGCGATGTCTTCGGCGGCCGCATGCAGCGTGCCCAGCGCCGTTGCTGCGGCGAGCATGCAGGTGATGATCCAGCGGGTCTTGCTCATCTCGTCCCTCCTCCAGGATTCATTTCACGCGCAACTCAACCGCGCGTGCGCAGCGTGACATTGACGTTCTTGATCTGCGTGCAGGCGAGGAGCTCCTCGATCGATTCCTCGCGTCCCATGCCGGATTGCTTGTAGCCACCGAACGGCACGCCGACGTGATGCGTGCTGGCGCCGTTGATCCAGACGTAGCCCGCCTCGATGCGCGAGGCCATGCGATGCGCGCGATCGAGGTCGTGCGTCCATATCGACGCGGTGAGGCCCACGTCGAGCGCGTTGGCGCGCGCGATCACGTCGTCCTCGTCGCGCCAGCGCAGGATGCTCACGACCGGCCCGAAGATCTCCTCGCGCGCGATGCGCATGTCGTCGGTGACGTGGATGAACACCGTGGGCTCGACGAAAAAGCCTTTGGCGAGACGCGGATCGTCCGGACGTCGTCCGCCGTACGCGATCTTTGCGCCTTCCTCCCGGCCTAAGCCGATGTAGCGCATCGTCTTGTCGAATTGCGCCTGGCTCGACAGGCATCCCACTTCGGCATCGCGATCGGTGGGCAGGCCGATCTTCAATGCCGAGACGCGCTGCACGACCTCGGGCACCGTTCGATCGTGGATGTCCTCGTGCAGGTACACGCGGCTCGTCGAGTTGCACGACTGCCCCGTGACGTAGCGGAAGTTCATGCCGCGCACCACACCCTCCGCCACCTCCTCGGGTGTGGCATCGGCGCAGGCGATGAGCGCATTCTTGCCGCCGAGCTCGAGGGTGAGCGCCTTGAGCGTTGCGCTCGCGCCCTGCATCACCGCGCGTCCGACGTTGACGCTGCCGATGAAGCCGATCTTGGCAACACCGCGATGCGCCACCAGCGCTTCACCCGCGTCGCGTCCGCCGGTGACCACATTGAACACGCCCGGTGGAAAGACGCCGTCCCACAGCTCCGCGAGCCGGAGCGCGGAAAGCGGCGTCTGGTCGGCGGGCTTGATGATGAGGCTGTTGCCCGCGGCAAGCGGCGCCGCCATCTTGCCCGCGACGAACAGGAGCGGATGATTGAAGGCGCCGATGCGCGCCACGACGCCGAGCGGCTCGCGCACGGTGTAATTGAGGACGCCGGGCCCGATCGGGATCGTGTCGCCCTTGATCTCGGTGACGAGGCCCGCGAAGTATTCCATGTAGCCGGCGCTGATCTCGACGTCGTAACGCATCGCGCTGAACGGATTGCCGCCGTCGAGCGCATCGAGCCACGCGAGCTCGTCGGCGTGTGCGCGCAACACGGTCGCGGCCTTGCGAATCGCCGCGGCGCGCTCTTGTGCCGGCGTGTCGCGCCAGAGGGCGAAGCCGGCGCGCGCGGCCGCGACGGCGCGATCGACATCTGCGAGGGTCGCGTTCGCGGCGTGCCCGAGCGCTTCACCGGTCGACGGACTCGATACTTCAAGGGTGCCGCCGTTGCCCGCGTGCCAGCCGCCACCGTAGTAGAGCTCGCGATGGGTCGGCAGCTCGAAGGCGAGCGTCGCTTGATCGGGTCCCGGCACGGCAGCCTCTTTTCAGCCCTGGTTCGGAATCTGGCGCAGGATGGCGGACGACACGGCGCGCGAGTATTCCGGCGCGACGTGCACGTCGATCACGCACGTGGCCCCGCGACGCACGTGTGCGATGCCGGCGGCGATCGCCGCACGATACTCCTCGACCGTGTGCACCGGCCCGATCGCCTCCGCCCCCTGGCCGCGCGCGATCATCGCGAGGTCGAGCGGCGGATCGCTCATGCGCAAACCGATCCAGCGGTTCTCGACCGGCCGGTGCCGCGTTCGGGCGACCCGCTCCTGGTGCAGCTCATCATTGAAGAACGACTGATTGTTGGAAACGATGATCAGCACCGGCACGCGGTAATGCACGCCCGTCCAGATCGCCGACACGCCCATCATGAAATCGCCGTCGCCGAGCACGGCGACGGGCAGGCGATCGCTCTTCGCATCACGCAGCGCCAGGGCCGCGCCGATCGCCATGCCCGGACCCGAGCCGATGCCCCCGCCGCCATCGAAGCCGATGTAATCGAGGGGATGCTCGAAGCGACAGAGCTCGCCGGGCCATCCCAGCGAGAGCCGGATGTACGACGGATTCTCCTGCGCGAGCGCGGCGGCGGTCGCGTGCGCCATTTCGGCGATCGAGATGCGCGTGGAGGCTGCGTGCGTCTCTGGTGCGGGCGCTTCGCCCAGCTCGCGCAACAGTGTCGCGCCGGGTGATGCGTTGGATGCGGGAAACGCGGCCAGCAGCTTGTGCACGAGCCGATCGGGAGGCGCGAGGATCGCGATTTCCGCAGGCGGGACGGCCTGGTAATCCATGCTCCAGCCGTTGTGCACGTATTGATCCATCGAGCATTGAATCACCGTCGCGCGCGGCCATTCGCCGCCGCACAGCTGGCGCAGCGTGCCGCCGAGATCGACCCAGTCGAGACTGAGGATCACGTCCGCGTCGCGCAGCAACGGACCCGCTTCCGCAGCGATGAACAGACCCGGTGCAAATGGATGCAATGGATGGGTCGTGGGAAAGCTCGCGCCCTGCTTCAAGTCGGTAATGACGGTGGCACCCGTGCGTTCCGCCAGCGCGACGCGTGCGTTCCAGTCAGCCATGGCAGGGGACACGCGGCCGATCAGCATCACGATGCGCTGCGCTCCCCGGAGCGCTTCGGCGGCGGCATGCACGGTACCGTCGGAGGGCTCCGCCGGATCCGGCAGGGCGAAGCGCGAAAGCGGCGGCAAGGGCGTCGCCGGATCGATGAGCTGCTCCTGGATCGATGCGTCCAGGCAGACGAACACCGGACCGTGCGGCAGCGTTTGCGCGATCTGCCACGCGCGCACGATCGCTTCGAGCGCCGCTGGCACCGAGGCCGGCTGGTCGTCCCACTTCGTGTATCCGCGCACCAGCGCGCCGAGATCGCGCGCGGTGTGGATCCAGTCCACCCAGGGTCGGCGCTGCACCGCGTCCATCGGCCCGACCCCGCCCAGCATGAGGATGGGCACGCGATCGCACCAGGCATTGAAGATCGCCATGGTGGCGTGCATGAGACCGACGTTGCTGTGCAGGGCCACCGCCATGGGCTTGCGCGTGACACGCGCGTAGCCGTGCGCGATCGCGACCGAATTCTCCTCGTGCAGGCAAAGGAGCATCTCCGGCCGCGTGTTGCCGAGATGATTGACGAGGCTGTCGTGCAGGCCGCGAAAGCTCGCACCGGGTGCCAGGGCGATGTAGTCGACGTCGAGCGCGCGCAGGAGCTGTGCGATGACATCGCTGCCCCACAGTTGCTCAGGCGAATCGGCGGCGGCCGCAGCGGGGATCGGACGATCGATGAGCTTCATGCGACCTCGGCAATGGGACCGGCTATTTTGGCGGCATGCCGCGCCGGGCGCCAGAACGAAATGGGCGTCGAGCGGGCGGCGCTTCGATGTAGCACAATCGCCACTTCGAATCCGGTTCAGGATGAGTATGCCCGACATGAACGCGCTGGTGGCGCGCCTTGCGAATCTCAACAGCGGCGTGGTGAGCGACGTGCTCGATGAATGCGGCTATCCGCACCAGGCGCTCGCGAGCGTCATTCGGCCATTGCGACCTGAAATGCGTCTCGCTGGCCGCGCCATGTGCTTCTCCGGGGAAACGCTCGAATCGGGGAGCGAGGACGTTCCGGGCCTCTCCACGTACGACATGGACAAGCGCATCGCGCCGGGCGTGGCCGCCGTGATCGCCACCAATGGTCACAACGTTTCCGCCGTGCTCGGCGGACTCATGTCCCTCAGCTTTGCCAAGCTCGGCTGCGCGGGCGTGATCACCGACGGAGGCGTGCGCGACGCCACCGAGATCGCGGAGATCGGACTGCCCGCGTTCACGCGCTACGTGACGCCGCTGCGCTCCAACACACGCTGGCAGCTCACCGACGCCGACGCGACGGTGGACATGCTCGGCCAGACCACCGACTGGGTGACCGTGCGCACGGGGGATTATCTGATCGGCGACGAGGACGGCGTGATGGTGATTCCCGCGGAGATCGCGGAGCAGGTGATCGCATGGGCCGAGGAGCTCGTGCGCATCGAGGCGCGCATCGTCGCCGGCATCAACGCCGGCGAGCCACGCGAGAAGGTGTTCACCGCCCATCCGCGGTTCGCGCACATCCGCCGCCTGCGCTGAATCGACAGCGCACCGAGCGCACGCATCGATCGTCGGTTCGACTCAAGGCAATGCGTCTCATCGCGCATCTCGACATGGACGCGTTCTATGCGTCGGTCGAGCTCCTGCGCTATCCGGAGCTGCGCGGCAAGCCGGTGGCGATCGGCGGCGGACGACGGCACCAGCCGGAGGAATCGGTCGATCCCGCAACGGGCCAGGTGGTGCGTCGATTCCACACGCTGCGTGGCTATGTCGGGCGGGGCGTGCTGACCACGGCGACGTACGAGGCGCGCGCGCTGGGCCTCCATTCGGCGCAGCCGATCATGAGAGCCGCGGCGCTCGCACCGGATGCGATCCTGCTGCCGGTCGACTTCGATGGCTATCGCGCGTACTCGCGCCGGTTCAAGGCCGCGGTGGCGACGATCGCCCCCGTGATCGAGGATCGCGGCATCGACGAGATCTACATCGATCTCACCGATACGCCGCTACCGCCCGCTATCGCTTCGGCGCGCGAGCCCGATCCAACGCATGAGGACGACTGGCAGCGCGCACGCGTCATCGCCCAGATGCTCAAGCGTGCCGTGCGCGATGCCACGGGTCTCACGTGCTCGATCGCGGTCGCACCCAACAAGCTGCTGGCGAAGATTGCCTCCGAGCTCGACAAGCCGGACGGATTGACGTTGCTCAAGCCCGAGGACATCGCGACGCGCATCTGGCCGCTTCCCGCGCGCAAGATCAACGGCATCGGACCCAAGGCGAGCGCGCGACTCGCGACGCTCGGCATTCACACCATCGGCGAGCTCGCCGCGGCTGACCGGCAGCTCCTGATCGAGCAGTTCGGCAGGAATTACGGCGCATGGCTGCACGAGGCCGCGCACGGTCACGACGAACGGGCCGTGGTCACCGATTCGGAGCCGAAGTCGATCAGCCGCGAGCTCACCTTCGAGCGCGACCTTTCCGTCGAGCGCGATCGCGACGAGCTCTCGCGCATCTTCACGCATCTTTGCTCCGGTGTGGCAGACGACCTCCAGCGCAAGGGCTACGCCGGCCGCACGATTGGGCTCAAGCTGCGCTACGACAATTTCCACACCGTCACCCGTGACCGCACGTTGCCGGTGGCGACGGCCGACCCCGCGACGATCCGGCGTGTCGCCGGCGAGTGCCTGAAGCGCGTGGCGCTCGATCGCCGCATTCGACTCCTCGGCGTTCGTGCCGGCAGTCTCGTGCCCTCGAGCCAGGTGCCGAGCGGCCCACCGATGCCCGACCCGGAACCGCTCGAGCTTTTCGGGCACCGCTAACGACCCAAGTAGCGCGACGCAAGTCGATGGCACGCGATCCTCGCGTGCTTATGCGATGTTGTCTGACACGCGATTGGCCCGTTGGCTTGTGAATTCGTGCGCGTCGTGGCTCTCTAATGATGATCAGCAAGGGTGGCGCGGCCCGGAGCGAGACTTCGAGGACACGAAAAGCACCCATGGCACGAAAGGACACGGCAATGCGAAAGACCCTCCTCATCGGCGCAATCGCGGTCGCAGGCCTCGCGGGCTGCGCGAGCGGACCTTACAACGACGGTTACGGCTACGGTCCCGGTTACGACACGTACGGGTACGGGCCGGGCTACGGTCCGTACTACTACGACGGCTGGGGCGCGCCAAGCTACTGGGGGCCGAGCGTCGGCCTCGGCTACTACTATTTCGACAACGATGGCCATCGGCACTGGCGTGATGGCGACCGTGGGAACGACGGCGGCAGGCACTGGAATGGCCGCGGTGACGGCAATGTCGATCGTGGGGGCGCATTCCGCGGCGGTGAAAACGCGATGGGCGACGTACGTTCGTCACACGGCGAGATGGGTAACGAAGCAGGCTCCGGCCGACCCGGCGGGGGTGGTGGTGGAGGCGGTCACGGTGGGGGCGGCCAGCAGTGAGCACCATGTCGGCGGTGTGAGTCCGCCGGTTCAGGTTGGGCAAAAGGCCGGCCTCGCGCCGGCCTT